>Ga0307507_10007423_pt1 | contig 15971 bp, 12 predicted proteins | sample 7_EM_MG_FD_207223 | JGI IMG/M metagenome (GOLD analysis project Ga0307507, IMG submission 207223) | Populus trichocarpa ectomycorrhiza microbial communities from riparian zone in the Pacific Northwest, United States - 7_EM | ecosystem: Host-associated > Plants > Roots > Unclassified | place... | reverse complement strand
GGAGCCGCGGATTCGACGGGTACGGGCTGCGCGGCGGAAGGCTGCGTCGGGGGAGTCTGGGCCGCGGGAGTCTGCACGGCGGAAGGCTGGGGCGCAGGGGCGGCTGGCGCTCCCACGGGGGCCGCGGGCAGCAAGAGGAACGCGCCCGACGTGGCCGTGCCGGCGATGAGCAGGCCGACTGCCCACAACGCGCGCGGCGAGCGCGTTCGACGCGCGGGTGTCATGTGGGTGGGCGCGGTGGACTCCACCCCGGAGAGCGCCGAAAGCACCCGGAGCAACCCGGACAGGTCCTCGGGCCGCTTCTCCTTCTCGCGGGCGAGCATGCGGTCCACCAGCGACGTCAGGTCCGACGGCAGATCGCGGCGCACGCTGGCGAGCGGCGCGACGGCATCCATGGTGATGGCCTTGAGGATCTGACCGACGTTTTCCCCCTCGAAGGGCCGCCGCCCGGCAAGGCATTGATAGAGAATGACCCCGAGCGACCAGATGTCGGCGCGGTGGTCCATCTCCTTGTCGCCGAACACCTGCTCCGGTGCCATGTAATAGGGAGTGCCCAGCAGATCGCCTGTCGTGGTGAGGCCCGCCGTCTTGGCGGCGTCGCCCGAAACGGCGGTCAGTTTGGCGATGCCGAAGTCGAGCACCTTCACCTCCTTCGGGTCCTGCGGCGACTCGCGGCAGAGGAAGATGTTCTCCGGCTTCAAGTCGCGGTGCACGACCCCGTGGCGGTGCGCCGTCTCGACCGCATCGGCCACCTGGGTCATGATGCGCGCCAGATCTCCCAGCGGAATCGTTCCCTCGCGGGCGAGCCGGCCGCTCAAAGGCTCGCCGACGAGCCAGTCCATCACCATGACGGGCGGGTCGTCGCCCTCGTGCAAGATGTCGTAGATCGTCACGACATTGGGATGCTTGAGCGCCCCCACGATGCGCGCCTCGCGCAGGAAGCGCCGGGCGTGCTCGGCACCTTTGCGTTTGAGAAATTTCAGCGCCACCCGCCTGCGCGTGACCGTGTGATGCGCTCCCCACACCGCCCCCATGCCGCCTTCGCCAAGCACGGTCTCCAACTCGTAGCGGCCATAGACGACCGCACCCGGCGCGAGGATCGCCGAACCACTAGAGCCAGTCGAGGAAGCGGGGGACCGACCGAGGATCAAGAGTAGGCTATGTTAGCTTGAGGTAAGAACGGCGTCGATTTCCCCAAGCGAGGGCCGCTTGGTCCGCTCTACCGATAGCATGCGCGCAACCAAGCTCGTCACCGACGGTGGCAGATGCGGTGCGACATTTGCGAGCTGAACGATCGTCCCGCTCGAAAAGGCGCGGATGGCATGCCCCAAGGTGCGACCTTCGATGGGCCGTTGCGCCGAAAGGCACTCGAACGTCAGAACGCCGAGCGACCACACATCGGCCCGAACATCGATGTCCTTTTCGCCGAAAACCTGCTCCGGAGCCATGTAGGTCGGCGTGCCTACGATGTGGCCGCTGCGGGTCAATTGCGCCGTGGCCGCGAACCCGCCTTCGACGGCGGTGAGCTTGGCCAAGCCGAAGTCGAGCACCTTGACGCTGTCGCCGGTGAGGAAAACGTTTTCCGGCTTCAAGTCGCGGTGGATGACACCGCGCGCGTGGGCCGCAGCCAGGGCGGCCACGACCGGGCGCAGGATGGCCGCCGCCTGCGCCCACGGAATCCTTCCCATCCGGCGCATCGCCGCGCGAAGGGGCTCGCCGCGGAGCAGGTCCATGACGATGACTGGCGGCAGACGTTGGGTTTCGAACGCCTCGTGAACGTGCACGATGTTCGGGTGGCGAAGCGCGGCGGTGACCCGCGCTTCGCGGAGAAAGCGCTTGGCCCGATGCGGCTCGCTCGTCTTGAGGAACTTGAGCGCGAAGGTGCCGCCGTCCTTCACGTGGGTCGCCGACCACACGATGCCGAGACCGCCCTGACCGAGGAACCGCTCGAGGCGGTACGCTCCGACGATGGCCCCGGCCCAGAGGGAGCGGACGTCGGTGGCTTCCGTAGGGGCCTCGTCCGGCAGATCCGCCGTGGACACGATGCTGCCTTCCTCGGCCAGGCGTCGGGCCAGTTCGGCCACCAGGCGGCGGCACTCGGTGCACACATCCAGGTGGCCGTGCAAGGCATTTTGACGGCTGGTGTAGGCTCCGTCGTCTTCGAACAGAGCCATCAGATCGTTGTCGTCGAGGCATTCGGACGAAGCCATCGGAGCCACATAGCGTACTACACTGAGAGCCATGGTCTCAGTTCCCGATGTCTCGTCGCTCGCGGCGTCGCTTCTTGCGCATGCGGAAGGCGGGCTCGGCGACGAGCTTCGTGCGGTCGAGGACCTGGAGGGGGTGCTCGCCGGCCTGGTGGCGAAAGCGCGGGCGGCCTGGCCCGACGTGGAGGTGGCGGACGACGCGTTCCTCCGGCACATCGCTGCGGTGCTGGGGACGGCCGAGGCCCTGCCCACGCTATGGGCGGCCGACCTTTACCTGGCGCTGGCCTGCGCCCAGGGGCATCCACGGGCGCTCGGGCACTTCGATCGCACCTTTTTGAAGCCCGCATCGATGCACGTGCGAAGCGCGAAAATGAGCCACGTGGATCCGGCGGACGTGGAGCAGTTGCTGCGCGAGAAGCTCTTCGTGGCCGATGCGGCGAACCATCGGCTGGCCAAAATTTCGACGTACGCCGGCCGCGGTCCGCTTGCCGCGTGGGTGCGGGTGGCGGCCACGCGGGTGGCCCTCAGTCTGCAGCGCAGCGCCACCACGAAGGGCCACGACGCGGACATGGAGGCGCTCTACACGTTCGCGGCGGCGGACAATCCCGAGCTGGATCACGTCCGCGCCACGTACACCGACGCGTTTCGCCTGGCCTTCCACGATGCGCTGGCGGACCTCACGTCCGAAGAGCGCAACGTGCTGCGTCTATCCATCGTCGATCATCTGCCGGCCGAGGCCATCGCGCGCGTCTTCAGCGTCCACCGCGCCACGGTGACGCGGCGGATCGCCTGTGCGCGCGATGCCCTCTTCGACGGCATGCGCCGCCGACTGGCCGAGCGGCTGCAGCTGAATCAAGCCGAATTCGAGAGCGTGATGGGCGTTCTCTTGAGCGAATTCGACGTCAGTGTGCAGCGGGTGCTCGCCGAGATGAAGAGCACTGTGTAGCGGCTAAAAGAATGATGAATTGAACGGAGAGACGGGGAGGTTTTTGGATTTCGTGATCCCCGATTTTTACGTGTTGGATTCGATGGAGCCTCTGGGCCTCTGGCTCGCGCTACTTCGCCAAACCCAATCCGTAAATGGATGCAGAGAGAGAGGTTTACAGGAAGACGGGAAGGGTATTGATTTTGAGAATGGGGGGAATTTGAAATCAACAAAACCTTCCCGTCTTCCCGTCTTCCCGTGAACTCTCTTTCTTTTTCTCCCTAGTCGTAATACGGGCGCGTGGCTTGGTCGATGCGGGCGAGGAGGTCGTCCAGTTTCGGGTTGCCGGCGCCTCGTTGGGATTCGAGGGTGGCGCGCGCGGCGAGGAGCTTCGAATGGGCGTCCTCGGTCTGCAGCTTTTTCAGCACGACGACGGCTACGCGTCGCAGGGCGGTGTCTTGCGCCGCCACGAGGGCGACGGACGCCTCCAGTGCGATTTTCGGCGAGAGGAGGTCGTCGGTCGGCGGATCGTGGGTGGCGAATACCTGCGGATCGCGCAACTCGGGCGCGTCGATGTAGAGCCGTTGAAGGATGTGTCTCCATGCGGCTTCGAGCCGCTCCCGCGTTGCGCCACGCGTGACCCCCGCACGGAGTGGATCGAGCAGGATTTCCCAGGCTTGGACCTTCTGCGTTTGAAGCCGCGTCTGGGCGGCCGCGTCGCTCGGCGGCAGCGCCCGCAGCCACTTGGCGACCTTGTTGAGCGTCGCGTCCGGGAGATCGCCGGAACTTCCCGTGAGGTAGGCGGTCAACTCGGCCTGGTACTTCGGGCCCGCGTCTTTGCCGAGCGGATCCTCGCTGGTGTCGAAGGAGGCGCAATCTGGAACGGTGGAGACATGGTCGTCGGTGCAAAACGGTTGCGCGGGCAACGATGCGTTGGCATGCATGCCATACAGGTAGGCGAGTGCGTCCCGGTCGTAGGCGCCGGGCGAAGTCATTCGGACGCTGTCGCCGTCACTCAAATAGTCCATCACCGACGTGGACGGGGGCACCAAAGAGCCTTTGAAGTTGTGTCGCAGGCCGAGCGTATGGCCAACCTCGTGCAAAATGACGTGCGTGATGTACGCCTCGACTTGCTCTTTCTTGGTCATGCTCGCCACGGCAGGGACGTGCATCGGCATGGAGCAGAGCCCCCGCGCCCGAAAGCCGGCCCATTGCGTGATTGCGCGATTCGAGGAGCCGCCTGCGGGATCGGCCGCTGCGAGGAATCCTGCGTTGAAATAGATGCTCGCGCCTCGGATCTCGCCGGTGTTCGGGTTCGTGCGCCAATTGGCGAAGGCATATCCGAGGCGTGGGTCGGCGTCGAAATAGAGCGCGTTCGTGTCGTCGTCGAGCGATGCGCCCTCCTTGGCCAGCTCCGCGGTCAATGCCTCGAAGCCAAAGGCCTGATTCCAATTGGTGATACCGCGCTGAACCGCCCCGATGAAGTCGTATCCCGGATAGGCCTGCTGCGCCTTGGAGAATTCGCTCGAAAGGACCCAGCGAAGGGGCTTCATTCCCGGATGAATCGCCCAATGGGCTACGCGTTTCGTGGTCGCGCCGCTGTCGCGCTCGAGGTGCGTGTCGCCCAAAAAGAAATGGTCCGCGTCGGGCGGCGTCATGCTCCTGAACGACGGAGACTCCGCATAGCGCCGGAACGAGAGTCCCAAGGTGCCCGAGGCACGAAACGCATCGCGATCGAGCTGCGCGTCGGGCGAAGCCGGGTTGGCCTCGAGGTCCACCCGCGGAAGGGGCGACGCGCTCGAGCCGGTGAAAATCTCCTCGAACGTCGCGCCGTCGTCCAGGGGTCGAAAGTTCTGCGAGTAGGCCAAGTCGACCTTGAACGGCGTGCTCGTTGTCCCTCTCTCCGCGTCGGTCACCCCGAAGCGATGCTGCCCCGCGGCAGGGTCCACCACGACGTAGCGCTCCTGGAACGCAGCGTCCGCCGAGACGATGGGGTACGCCTCGAACATCAGCGCCGGATCGAACGCGTCGGAGTTTGCATAGTTGTCCGATGCATCGAACACGTACACCTTCCCGTTGCGCTCACGGAAGGTCACCACGCGGGTGCCCAAGGTGCGGGCCGCTCCATTGGCCACGGCGCCGGGGAAGTACTGTTTCAGAAAGGCACTGAGAAACCACTTTTGGTGCAGGGCCTTTTTGCTAATGGCCAAATAAAACGTCGTCGAACTGTCGGCGCCCGGTACGCTGCGAAGCGAGAGCGCAGCCGATGAAACGCCGGGCGACTTCACCTCTCGTGCCCGTGTGACGGCAAAGAACGGCGGATCTTCCGAGGGAGCGTTCCCCGACCCCGAATCCGAACAGGCCGTCAGGATGGCGCCCAACGACACGGCGAAAAAGCCCATTGTCTTGAAACTACGACTCATGAACTGCATCTCCTCGGCGTAGAGACGCAAGGTCGGCGGGGCTGGCGCAATGAAATGAAAGAAATCGAAAGTCAGCGTCCGCCGGCCACCTGACCGAGCGGGAGCGCATGGGCCTCTTTCACGGTGCGCAGCACGAAACTCGAGTTCGCGTCGGCCACGCCGGCGTCGTTGAGCAGCTTGTCGAGAAGGAAGCGCGAGAAGTGCTCCAGATCCGTCACGCAGACGTGGAGCAGGTAATCCATGTCGCCGGTGAGCGCGTAGCAGGCCACGACCTCGTCCCACGTGTTCACCCGCGCGATGAAGCGCTCGATGATCGCCGTGCCGTGCTTTTCGAGCTGCACGCGGACGATGGCCTGCAAGCCCAGTCCGATGGCGCGCGGATCGAGCTGGGCCCGGTAGCCGGTGATCACCCCCTCGCTCTCCAGCCGCTGGAGGCGCCGCAAGCAAGGCGAGGCGGAGATGCTCACCCGCTCCGCGAGCTCGGCGTTGGTGATGCGCCCTTCACGCTGAAGCACTTCCAAGATGCGAACATCGGTGCTGTCGAGGCGGCTTGAGGTCATTTTATGCTCCGGAGATGGATGAGTGAGCAATAATATTGCTCATGGTTTGAATTGGCTGGCAATAAAGCAAGGAAATTGCGGGCAAGAGGCACTAAGTTCTCCTCACCGTGAACACCACCGCGCCATTTTCGTCCGGTCCGTCTGCTGCTCCTTCGATCCCCCGTCGCGTCGAGTACCGCCAAACGGAGAACGGGTACGTGCCCGACTATGCGACCGAGGTCGTCGAGCAGCCGTGGTCGTCGTATTCGGCCACGGACAACGAGGTATGGGCCACGCTGTTTCGCCGCCAGCGCGAGATGCTTCCGGGCCGCGCGTGCCGCGAATTCCTCGAGAACATGGATCGGTTCGGCATGGGTGCCGAGCGCATTCCGCGCTTCGACGAGCTGAACAAGGTTCTGCGCCGCGCCACGGGCTGGGAGCTCATCGCCGTGGAAGGCCTCTTGCCGGAGGTCACGTTCTTCGAGCACCTCTCCAAGCGGCGCTTTCCCGTCACCTGGTGGATCCGCAAGCCCGAGCAGCTCGATTACATCGCCGAGCCGGATCTTTTCCACGACCTGTTCGGGCACGTCCCGTTGCTGCTGAATCCCGTGTTCGCCGACTACGTGGCGGCGTACGGCGCCGGTGGCGTCAAAGCGGCGCGCATCGGGAAGGAGGCGCTGCTCAACCTCGCGCGCCTTTACTGGTTCACCGTGGAGTTCGGCCTGCTGCGCACGGACGAAGGGCTGCGCATCTACGGCGCGGGCATCGTCAGCTCCAAGGGCGAATCGATTTACAGCTTGGAGTCGCCTTCGCCGAACCGCATCGGGTTCGACCTGGAGCGCGTGATGCGCACCAAGTACCGCATCGACAGCTTCCAGAAGACGTACTTCGTCATCGACAGCTTCGAGTCGCTCTTCGAGGCCACCTTGCCGGATCTCTCGCCGACCTACGCGCGCCTGCACGGCATTCCTGGCTACGCGGCCGGCGACGTGCTTTCGAGCGACCGCGTTCTCCATCGCGGCACGCGCGAGGGCTGGCCCAGCGACGCGGATTTCTAGACACGCGTCTCCATGAAACGCGTCACCGTGGCGCAGAGCTCTCCGTAGGCGGGTGACTCGAGCGGGGCGTGGGCCCCGTTCGAGAGCACCACCAGCTCTTTGGCCGTGGGGACGCGTTGGTACACCGGGAGGCTCATTTCCACCGGGGTCCACGTGTCGGCGCCGGGGTGCGCGAGAAGAAGCGGGCAGGGGAGCTCGAAGTCGTCGCGCGGCGGGACGTAGCTCGTGATCGTGCGAAAGCACCGTGCCTGCGCCCAGCGCCGGCCGAGCAAGGGATCGCTCATCAAAGCGCGGGCAAGTTGCACGTCCGGGGTCAGTCGCTCGATGGGAACGATCAAGGACAGGGGAAACGACATGGCGTCGGTGACGTGCGGAAGGAATCGAAACGCCGCCAGCGAGAGGTGCCCCATCCACGGCGCGCGTGTGGCGCGAACGAAGGTCCGCGCGTCGCGAAGATCGATCAGCGTGGTGGCGACGACGCCGGCGACCGCGCGTGCCCGCTGGGCGGCCCAGAGGCAGGTCATCCCGCCGACGCTCAACCCGAAGAGAAACACGGGGCCGTGCTCCGCGGCGCGATCGGCCAGCTCCGCCACGAGCGCGACCCATTCATCGTAGTCGACGCGCCCGCCCGGTCGCACGCGGGTGAGCCCGTAGGCAGGCAGATCGGGCACCCGCACGGCGAAACCCGCGGCGCGCAAGGGGGCGGCAAACGGCGCGAGAAGGCGTCCATACCCACCCGCGCCGTGCACGAGGATCACGGTTGCGCGCGGTGCGCCGGAAGGGAGCCAATCGTCGATGTGCACCTCGTGACCACCCCATGGGAGCCAGCGTTCGACGGGCTTCTCCGTGAAGGTGATGCCGAACGCGTACGCCACATGCTGGCGGTAGGTCTGGGTGGCGGGGAAGTCGTCGTACGTAGGGCGGGCGGTCATCGCGGCATGCATGCATCGAATATTGAGCTTTGACTCGGATTCCTCTACTCGGGTTCCAGCATGGCCCGAGCAACGCCCAAACGCCCCGCGCGTCCAGCCCGCAGAAAGCCCGTTCAAGCGCGCTCGCAGGAGACCGTGCGCGCCATCATCGATGCCGCCGCTCGGATTTTGCCGCGCCGCGGCTACGTGAACACGACGACGAACGAGATCGCATCGCGCGCGGGCGTCTCCATTGGCTCCCTGTACGAGTACTTCCGTGACAAAGACGCCATCGTGCGCGCCCTGCTCGAGCGACACCTCGACGAGGGCGAAGCGATCTTCGAGGAGCGCGCCGCGGCAGTCGCGCCCATCGCCCCCGGCATGCCCCTCGAGGAGTTGATCCGCCTCTACGTGAAGGCGGTGATCGACTTTCATGCGAAGGACCCGGGGTTGCATCAGGCGCTGGCCGTCGAGGCTCCGCTCTCGCGCGCCATGGTTCGTCGGCTCGACGAATTCGAGCGGCGCATCGTCGACGCCGTGGACCTGGTTCTGCGGGTACACCCCGAGGCGCAGACGCGCTCACCTCGCCTGGCCGCCCAGTTGTGCGTGCAAATCGTCGACGGACTGGCGAATCGATGGGTCGTGGACGAAGCGGGGGAGCCCATCGGCGCTGAAGAGCTCACCGACGAGGTGACCGCCCTCCTCTTTGCCTACGTGGCCCACGTGAGAAGGGCACCCAGTTGACGACGGGGCCACACTGCCCCTAGGTTACGACGCGTGTTGGTGCCTTTGGCCTCGTTGGCCACGGGCTGAAAAGGGAACCCGGCGAACATCCGGGGCTGCCCCGCAGCGGTAATCGAGAGCGACATCCACGTAGCGCACTGGGCCCTTTTGGCCTGGGAAGCGGTGGACGGTAGGAAAGCCGGCGAAAGCCGGAAATGCTCGTAAGCCCGAAGACCTGCCAGCACCCGGCCCCGGGAGAAATCCGTCGCCGGTCCCCCTACAGCCTCGCGGGAGGCGGAAAAGGTTGGTCACCGTGCTCGCAACGTGTCTCGGTCATCCTCGTATTGGTGTTGCTCGAGAGCTGAAAAAGGCCCTCGAAGGTCATTGGTCCAAAAAGGTCTCTTCCACGGAATTGGAGGCCGTCGCCTCCGAGCTTCGCCGCCGCCACTGGTCGGCGATGAAGGATGCGGGGTTGGACCATATCCCCACGAACGATTTCTCGCTGTACGACCACATGCTCGACGCCGCCGTGGCGTTCGGTGTCGTGCCGGCGCGCTACCGCGGCATCCGCGATCCGCTCGCGCGCTATTTCGCCATGGCGCGGGGGCTTCAGGATCGCGACGCAGGCCTCGACGTTCCGGCGCTGGAGATGACCAAGTGGTTCGATACGAACTACCACTACATCGTGCCCGAGCTCGAGCCGGGGCAGGTGTTCACCCTCGATGCTTCGAAGGTGCTCGCCGAGGTCGACGAGGCGCGATCGCTGGGTGTGGAGCCGCGGCCCGTTCTCGTGGGGCCGGTGACGTTCTTGATGCTCTCCAAAATGGAGAACGGGGTGGCGCTGGAGCGGCTCGATGCGTTGCTGCCTCTGTACGAGGAGCTGCTCGCGAAGCTCGCCGCCAAGGGCGTTCCCTGGGTCCAGCTCGATGAACCGTGCCTGGTGCTCGACCTCGACGAGGCGCAAACGAGTGCGTACGGGCGGGCGTTCGCACGCCTTGCCGCGCACAAGGCGAGGCCCCGGGTGCTCGTGGCGAGCTATTTCGGTGCCCTCGGAGACAATCTCGCGCTGGCGGTGCGCTCGGGCCTGGACGCGCTCCATGTCGACTTGGTTCGCGCCCCCGAGCAGCTCGAAGGCGTGCTCGCGGCCATCCCGGCGTCGATGGCGCTGTCCGCGGGCGTCGTCGACGGGCGCAACGTGTGGCGCACGGATCTGGATGCGGCACACCGGCTCGTGCAGCAGGCAGTGCGTGCGCTCGGTGAAGGGCGGGTGCTCGTCGCGCCTTCGTGCTCGCTGCTCCACGTGCCCGTGGATCTCGCCGCCGAGCGAAAGATCGACCCCGAGGTGCGAACCTGGCTGGCCTTCGCCCAACAGAAGCTCGCGGAGATCCGAGCCCTGGCCGGCCCGGCGGAGGGGCCGCTGTTCATCGAAACACGCAAGGCCCTCGAAACCCGCCGTTCGTCGTCGCGGACGCGCCGCACCTACGTGCGATCGCGGACGCAGGCGGTCACGCCGGCGATGTTCCAGCGCACGTCGCAGTTTCCCGAGCGGGCCCGAAAGCAGGGGCGGCGCTTCGAGCTGCCGCTCTTTCCCACGACGACCATCGGCTCCTTTCCGCAGACCGGCGACGTGCGCGCGGCCCGTGCCGCGTGGCGCGCAGGTCGCCTGACGGCGGAGGCGTACCAGACGTTTCTCGAGGCGGAAACGCGCCGGTGCGTCGAGCGGCAGGAGGCCATCGGCCTCGACGTCCTCGTACACGGAGAATTCGAGCGCAACGACATGGTCGAGTACTTCGGCGAGCAGCTCGAGGGCTTCGTCTTCAGCGAGAACGGCTGGGTGCAGAGCTATGGTTCGCGCTGCGTGAAGCCGCCGGTGCTTTTCGGCGATGTGTTTCGACCGCAGCCGATGACCGTAGCCTGGTCGCGCTACGCGCAGTCGCTGACCAAGCGCCCGATGAAGGGCATGCTCACCGGCCCGGTGACCATCCTGCAGTGGTCCTTCGTGCGCGACGACCAGCCGCGCAGCGAGACATGCCTGCAGCTCGCGCTGGCGTTGCGCGACGAGGTGGCCGATCTCGAGGCGGCAGGCATCGGCATGATTCAAGTCGACGAGCCGGCCATCCGCGAGGGGCTTCCGCTGCGTCGCCGCGATTGGGGAGGCTATTTGCGATGGGCGGTCGACGCCTTCAAGCTGGCCACCAGCGGCGTCGCCGACGAGACGCAGATCCACACGCACATGTGTTACTCGGAATTTGGCGACATGCTCGAGTCCATCGCCGAGATGGACGCCGACGTGCTCTCCATCGAGAGCTCGCGCTCGAACATGGAGCTTCTCCACGACTTCGCCCGCTTCCGGTACCCCAACGCGATTGGCCCAGGGGTCTACGACATTCACTCGCCACGCGTTCCCACGACCGATGAAATGGCGAATCGCCTCGAGGGGGCCGCCGGTGTGCTGCGTGCTGGCCAACTCTGGACGAACCCGGATTGCGGGCTGAAAACCCGCGGTTGGACGGAGGTGGAGGCGGCCCTTCGTCAAATGGTCGAAGCGGCACGCCGCGCGCGCGTCAGCCTAGCGCCATCATCGTAGGGGAGAACACCCGCGCACGGTCTCCGGGAAGAGGCGCGCCGTGGATCATCACGGCGTTTTGAAAGCGCTTCTCGAGGCCGTGCGCCTCGGCCCATTCGTGGAGACGCGGAAAGCGATGGTCCACATCGATGCGCGCGGGGCCTCCCGTGTCCCGTGCCAAGTCCGAAAAAAGGCCGAGGGCCATATCCATGTCCTGCGCCACGACGGGCGCAAGAACCGCGAGCTCGGTGCTTCGCCACGAAACGCCGAACCCGACGATCCCCGCCGGTGAGTCGACGACGCGGAAGACTTCGGCGCGGGCGTGCAGGCGCGTGAGCAATTCTGCGCGCGGGGCGCCGAATGCGGCCCCATCGAGCGCGAGGATCGCAGGAAGATCGGCCAGCGTGGCGATTCGCGAGATGGGCGCACCCTGCGGCACGACGCGAATCTCACCGAAGTGCGTCGTGATCTGGCCGATGACGCGAAAGCCCAACTTCTCGTAGAGCGGCTGCCCGAGGTCCGTGGCCGTTAGCCAGGTGGTGGCCGTGCCGGCATGCTCCATGGCATGGCGCATCAACCGCCCACCGAGGCCCTGCCGCTCGTGCCGCTTGGCGACCACCATCATGCCAATGGCGGATACTTCGCGTCCGTAGGGCGTGTTCACCACCATGCCTGCGAGCCCGCCCGCCGGATCGTCGATCCCGTAAATTGCGCCAATTTCGAACAATAGGCGCCACTTCTTTTCTTCGATGGGCCAATCGCGATCTCGGGCGAGGTCGAAGCACACTTGCAGATCGTCGAGGCTCAGACGCCGAATCGGCGGCGTGCGGGCTGCGAATGCGTCGGAAGTCATGGATAGTCGATCATAAGGCTCAGATGCATATTCGTCGAGGCTCGTTTCCCATTGCGGCGTAAGCTGCGGGCGAAGGAGGCAATCATGCGAATGCGCATTCGTCTCATCGCCGCGCTTCTCCTGTCGGCACCACTGGCTTGCAGTGCGCCCCACGAATCGGAGGAATCGAATTCCACGGCCATGCCCCTCGAGGAATCATCGCCCTCTGGGGGAGCCGCCATCTTTCCACTTCACGCGCGCCCTTATGGCCACACCATGGTCGAGTGGTCGGAACGATGGTCGCAATGGATCTATGGTGTTCCCAAAGACGAAAATCCGCAATTGGACCCTACGGGTGAACATTGCGGTGCAAACCAAAGCGGGCCCGTTTGGTTCCTCGCCAGCGTCACGACGGGTGGGGCCCCCAACGTAACGCGTTCGTGCACGCTCCCGGAAGGAAAGGCGGTGCTCTTCAGCGGCGGGGGCTCACTTTGGGATTATCCGTGTCCGGATCCGGCCCACGAGCCTGCGCCCGGACAATCGCTTTACGACTTTCTGCGGCAAGGCGCCAAAAATGCGGTAGATGGCATTTCGGCTTTGTCGGTCACCCTCGATGGGCGAAGTGTGAATGAGCCGTTCGACCATCGATTCGCGAGCCCCCGGCTATTTCAAATTACCGGGCATCCCAGCCTTACCGATGTTTTGGATCCCTGCATCACGGGCCGCCCTCAGCCGGCGGTGGCGGACGGATATTTCTTCATGGCGCTGCCCTTGCGCGCAGGCGCGCACACCGTGGTGACGCGCACCACGCGGTCCACCGGCGCGTCGACCACGCGCACGTGGGATCTCACCGTGGTGGCACGCACGATGCCTTAATCGAGGGCATGGCATCCCCTCGAAAACACCCGCCCCGTCCGCCCGCACGCGATCCGGTGTCCAAAAAGCCACCGGTGAAGGAGCCGCCGAAGCACGGACCGCTCCCTCCGCCTTTGGGCAATCCGCCGTTCGGGCTGGACGGGGATCCGATGAAGCCGATCAAGGATCCGCGCATCGCCGCCAAATAGCGGCGCCGCCAAATAGCGGCGTCACAGTGTGCTCCTGCGCCCGAAGAGGAGAGAGAGCAGGGCCAGAACCAAAAAGCCGAAGAAGAGAATCTTTGCGATCCCCGCAGCGCTCGCGGCAATTCCGAAGAAGCCGAAGATGCCGGCCACGATCGCAATGATGAAAAAGACAGCCGCCCAATAGAGCATGAGAATGACCTTTCTCCCCCAGGCCTACGGCTCACGATGAATCGTGCAGAGAGCGTGCCGTCCGACTTAAATGCGTGCCGTTTCCAACCACTTGGGATTCTTCGCCGTTCCATCGAACTGCTCGCTCGTCTTGAACTTCTCGTACGTCCCGTCCGCCGCGGCCGAGCGCGTTTTGTCGAGCAGCGCCGCGACCTCGGCGTTGTCCATGGGCTTGAACGACTGTGCGGCCGAAATCGCTTGTTCGAGGATCCCCATGCTGTCGCAACCGGTGATGACCACCGACGTCGGCAGGTTCATGGCGTAGTGTAGACATTCGGTCGCCGTGACAGTTTTGCTCTCGAGCAGGATGCCGGCGCCCATCGACTTCATGCCCAACACGCCGATGCGCCTTTGCACGAGAACGGGCAGTACGTTTTTCTCGAAGCTGCGGAAATGCGCGTCCATCACGTTGAGCGGCATCTGCACGGTGTCGAAGGCGAAGTCGTGGGCGTCGGACGCCCGCAGCATCGCCAGGTGAATGTTCGGGTGCTTGTGCCCCGTGAAGCCGACGAAGCGGATCTTTCCCGCCTTTTTTGCCTCGACGAGCGCATCCACGCAGCCGCCTTCGAGGAAGCATCGTTCGGGATCGGAATCGCGAATCACCTCGTGGATCTGCACCAAGTCGATCACGTCGGTGCCGAGCCGCCGCAGTGACTGTTCGAGCTGCTCCTGGGCGGCCTGCTTGGTGCGGCCGTCCAATTTGGTCATCAGGAACGCCTTCTGACGGTAGCCATCGCGGAGGGCTTTGCCCATGCGCTCTTCGCTCTTGCCCTCGTTGTAGTCCCAGCAGTTGTCCAGGAAGGTGATGCCGCGGTCCAGTGCGGTACGCACGATGCGAATGGCCTCCTGTTCGTCGGGCTTACCAAGGTGAAATCCGCCGATCCCGACGACGGATACGGAGACACCCGTCGCGCCCAGCAGGCGCGTGGGGATGGGCGAACTCATCGTCGATGCTTGCGAAGTTGCAGCATGGACCTCGGGCGGACGCGGGTCTTTCTTGCACGCTGCAGCGAGCAGGGAAGCGCCCGAGCCAACAAGCAGGGCGCGGCGAGCGAGGCGCGGATCAACGCGATCCACGCGAGGGCGGTGCGTGCTCATGATCGTGTGAGCTAGGCATCGCGTGTGCCGTTTGCGTCTACCGTTTGCATCAGCGAACGCGCTCACATGGAGACATCCGTGGTCAGGCTGATAGAGTCCGCACGCATGAAACTACTGCCCGGGTCGTCGTATCCGCTTGGTGCCACGTGGGACGGTTCCGGTGTCAATTTCGCGCTTTATTCCGAGGGTGCCGAAGCGGTCGAGCTGTGCCTTTTCGATGCGGCAGGAACCGAGACGCGCTTTCCGTTGTCGCACAAGACGGCCTTTACGTGGCACGCGTACGCTCCAGGTTTGGGGCCCGGGCAACTTTACGGCTACCGCGTTCACGGCCCGTATCGACCCGAGCAGGGGCTTCGCTTCAACCCCAACGTGGTTCTGCTCGATCCCTACGCCAAGGCCGTCGACGGGGTGGAGCGATGGGACGCGGGCTGCTTCGCATACCGCGTGGGCGATCCGCGTGGCGATCTCACGCCTGTCGAGACGGACGCGCTCGGGGTGCCGCGTGGCATCGTCATCGACGGTGAGTTCGATTGGGAAGGCGACCAGCCGCTGCGCATACCGCTGCATCGCTCGGTGATCTACGAGGCGCACGTGCGCGGCCTCACCAAATTGCACCCCGAGGTGCCCGAGCAGCTGCGCGGCACCTACGCGGGCATCGCGCACCCGGCCATCGTGCGGCACCTGCGCGAGCTCGGCGTGACGGCCCTCGAGCTGATGCCGATTCACGCCTTCATCGACGACAAGGTGCTCCTCGACAAGGGGCTGCGCAATTATTGGGGCTACAACACCGTCGGCTTCTTCGCGCCCGACGTGCGCTACCGGCTCGGAACGGAGCTCGGGAGCGAGGTGCGCGAGTTCAAGTCGATGGTCAAGGCGCTTCACCGCGCGGGCATCGAGGTCATTCTGGACGTGGTGTACAACCACACCGCGGAGGGCAATCAGCTCGGCCCCTCGTTCAACTTCAAGGGAATCGATAATGCGACGTATTATCGACTCGTCCCCGAGGACCTTCGCTACTATTTCGATTATACCGGCACCGGCAACACGCTCAACGTGCGGCACCCGCAGGTGCTCGCGCTCATCATGGATTCACTCCGCTATTGGGCGTCGGAGATGCACGTCGACGGGTTCCGCTTCGATTTGGCCTCCGCGCTGGCGCGGCAGCTTCACGACGTCGACCAGCTCTCCAGCTTTTTCACGCTCATCCATCAATCGCCGGAATTGAGCGAGGTGAAGCTCATCGCCGAGCCCTGGGACGTGGGCGAGGGCGGCTATCAAGTGGGCAATTTCCCCATTCGATGGGCGGAATGGAATGGCCGCTACCGCGATGCCGTGCGCGCGCTCTGGCTCCGCCGAAGCGGCAAGGTGCTCGGCGAAATGGGCTTTCGCCTCACCGGCAG
>Ga0307507_10007421_pt1 | contig 15973 bp, 21 predicted proteins | sample 7_EM_MG_FD_207223 | JGI IMG/M metagenome (GOLD analysis project Ga0307507, IMG submission 207223) | Populus trichocarpa ectomycorrhiza microbial communities from riparian zone in the Pacific Northwest, United States - 7_EM | ecosystem: Host-associated > Plants > Roots > Unclassified | place... | reverse complement strand
AACGATACTCGAAATCAAACATAAAACATATCAAGTATCAAACGATATCTTGATACAATAAACAAAACATACTGAGTATCAAACGATACTCGAAACCAAACAGTAACCTGTACTGGTTACAGTCTGTATCTTGGATTCCAAAGCTGGATATGTACCGATAGACTGTGCTGAACCATGAGTTGATTCTTAATAGATCTCGGTCTTTTTCTTCTCCAGTATTGAAGAATGGTGCTGGCCATTTGGGGTGGCTAGTGCCTTCTTGTCGGACTGACATAGCGGCTTGCTGTGGACTTGGTGGTGGAGAGGGATCAGAAGGCGGCGGTGGCCCTGGGTCTGAACTTGCGCTTCCTGAAATCAGTGGATTTGGAGATGCTGGTGGGGCCGGTCCTGGTTGATCAGGGCTATCTGAGTCTGAATCTTGGTCTGGGTCTGGCTTGGGTGCTCCTTTCTGGTGCAGTTGTTCTTGGTCAGGTGTTTCTTCAATGTCTTGGTGTTCTGGGGTTTCGCTTTCTTCTAAGTCTTAGGGATTTTGTGGATTCTGTCCTGGGCTCTCGTCTTCGTTACTCGATTCGTATTCTGAGGAGTCTTCGTCTTGGTCTTGGGCTGGAGGTGGCACTGGTTCTGGTGGTGGGGCTGCCCTCTTTGCTGGAGCGACAGGGTTGGGTTTGGATGAGGATTCTGATGGCGCTGGAGAAGCTTTGGCGAAGCGTCCTCGTTTCTCTCTTGGAAGCGAAATGCTTGCAATCTGTGGTGAGCAGGTCTCGCCAGGAGTCTGCTCTAGGCCTTTCATGGAACAAGGAAGGGTACCAGTAGTGCAGGGTTAAGGGAGGTGAAGGGTGATTAGTCCTCTGCCGAAAATCAAAGGTTGTACTTAAATCTTGGTCAAAAAATGTAACCGGTTCCTGAGTATCGCGAGATTCCCCGAGGGAAATCCGGCGATACTGAAAGGACAGGGAGGAGAAGCGTCGATGGAAATCTCTACAAGAGATATAACAAAGGTGAAGAACTAGTAAAGTGACCGTTCAACTTAGTATATTTAAAGTGAGGGTTCCCGTGAGGCGTGAGAGTCCGAATCCTTAAGGGATCTCGAACTCTTTAAATACAAATAAATCATAACCAAGATCCTGTCCAAACGAGAATGCTAAGCTATGCTAAGGTAGAAGCGAAAACAACTAAGTCCTAAAACAAACGTGTAGATGCGACAGGATATAACTAACAAAACAAGTAATGGAATCAAACAAGTAAGGGATCGCTACTAATTTACTAAACCAGTAATACATAGTAGGAAGCATAGGGTTTTCCCAATTGGGTACAAGGAACGAAAGGTAGTAATAAGCAAACTAAGGAAAGTACTACCTAATAGTAAACTATAACAATAGGGAAGGTACAAGGTAAGGAATGATACATTACTGGGAAATCCTAATAGGCAATATCCAACGTCATGCAAAGAAATAATAGCGATAATAGTAGATTCCGTTACACGTGAACTCCTCCGCTCACACGAACAGGATATTGTCCCCCGAGTGGTCCTCCAACTCACCTCAAATAACCAGAATCCCCAGAGTCCTACCTCTCAGCATGCCCAACAACTCCCTATATCAGCCCAAGACACGCAGCCCCAACAACCCAACTCTACACACCGTGGGATAGCTGCACTAGAAAGCCAATTTGCTGAACTCAGAAAGCAAAGCGAGCAGGGCCTGGCTCATATGAGGGCACCGAGGGCCCTCAGTATGTAGGACCCATCCCAGCCACTATTCCCACACGAGAGTGAGAGCGCATCAACTATCGCAGCCTCAGTGGAAGTCCTATGCCCAGGAGTCGAACACGGTTCCAGTAACCGGTACAGTTTACTGTTTCGTCTCGAGTATTGTTTTATACTCAATATGTTTTATGATTGAATTTGATACTGATGATGTTTTATGTTTCGTTTCGAGTATCGTTTGATACTCAGTATCTTTTATGATTGAGTTTGATACTCATGATGTTTTATGTTTGGGTTCAAGTATCGTTTGATACTCAGTATGCTTTATTTATTGTATCAAGATATCGTTTGATACTGGATATGTTTTATGTAACGTTGCAAGACTACTGTTTGGGAGTCTTTATGGTTATAGTTTACAAGGCTCCGGTTAGCCTGACAAGTGGATTTAAAAGGCCTGCTATTCTCCGAACTTAGAGAGAACAGACTTGGACAGACAGAGATTTCAATATACTTGGTTCAACAGTTGCTTATTCGGTTCGCTTTGAGAATCCAGCAAGACCCAAACATACTTATCTATCAGGAAACGACTTGGTAGTTGCGATATAGTAAAAGGTTTGTTACAACTACTTAGTCTAAGCCTCCGGTACTTAGTCTCGTGACGTACCGCACTTTGGTATAGAGATAGTATCGTTACCCTATCGATTCCCGCCACCACCCAGGAGGCGGTTACAGTACCCTGGTACAGATTATCGAAAATAGGTTCAAGCCGACAAATATCTCCTGGCTTCTAGCTAGTGAAAAGGAGCGAGCCGAGACACAACGAACGATTAGCATCAGAGGCATTGAGTTTGAGCAAGCCGCAAGAGATGGCAGTGAGAGCGAGTATTGTATCAGCTACTTCTTCAAAGCCTGGGCGGTCTACTCAGGGATCCTGGTCAAGCTAGCACCACCCCTACTCCAAGGGGACCTCGCCATAGCACTGTCTATATACACCATGAACCTGTACAACTTACTGGAAAAGTATGCATGGGAGGGAGTGAAGGCTTACCACTTCCAATTCCACCGGAAGTGGGTCGCTAGTGGAACACCATTTATGATGCCAGCGAATGGCGACCTATTGACAGTGAGCTTGTAACCTCAAAATGCTTTGCGGACCCTGCGCCACGAGGCCCGTGGCCACAAAGCAATAAGCCAGCCACCGGCTTTCTCCGCCCGATATACAAGCTCCCTATAGGCGATAATGCCCTGGGACAACTATACAGGCCCGTCGGCAGCAGCCTTACATCAACTTTGAGCCAACCCCAGCAGGCGAGAGGAAACACAGGGTCTGTACCACCTATAGCACCACCATGCAGAAATTGGAACTATCGGGAGTGCCGAATCACCTCCTGCCGCTACCAGCATGCGTGCCTTTCCTGCAGTAGCAACCACCGTCCAGCGCAATGCCTCACAGGGACTGGATACCAAGGGCCCAATAGACTTTAGCCGTCCCAGCTACCCCCACCATTCTCATGCCATTTCCTAGCCACTTCCTATACTGCTAGACCGCGTATTTCCCCTTGCCGAATACTTAGCTCACTGCTACCCCTGCAGCTCATATTCCAATCACTCATTTAAAGCAGACACCCCACAGCTCAAGCAATACTTGCCTGACCCCCAAACCTAGCATAGTATCCGCACACCCTAATACATAACTGCATTACCCACTATTTAGCACCCACAGCCTGCCAATGCCTACCGGGCAACTAAGAGGAGAAGGAGGGGCCAAGCTTACACAAGATTACCCAGACCCCGATATGATCACAGCTGTCTTAGGCATATGCACCTTCGGTGCAAGAATAGGCTATGAAGGTTACCGCAATACAACCACAATTCACCCCAACCTTAAGATTGCTATAGCAGAGGCCCCAACCGTCTCAGCCGATATACTATTAGAGCTTAACAAATCCCACCTAGAAGTCTTCCCTGATGTTAATAGTTTACCAAGCCACTTCTCAGCATCTCCGCGGGGCCTAACCCATAAGACGGACGGAAGCCAGAGGAGAATCCATCACCTATCTTACCCACCAGGAGATATGAGTGGGATTAATGCATAAATCCCCGAGCATTATGGTGCTATTGAATACAGCGGGATCGAAAATCCAATTCAGACAGTTCAACGATTTGGGAGAAACAGCATACTAATTAAGCGCAACTTCAAGTCCGCTTTCCGCCAAGTACCCGTATCCCCAATAGACATTCCACTCCTAGGGTTCCAATGGGAGGACGCATTTTTTGCAGAACGTTTCCTGCCATTCAGAGTGCGTACGGCTCCATATCTGTTCAACCTCGTTGCAGAGGTTTGCTACTGGATTCTCGGACAGCAATTCAAAACAGCCAATATTATTCCTACGATAATCCACTACCTCGACGATTTTTTGTTAGCCTTAGACCCAGGAGCAATAGCCAATCTCAAGAAATCTAGCGAAATCTTTACTACACTTTGTGCGCAAGTCGCATTGAGTATAAAAACATCAAAAAATGAAGAGGGAACTGCTGTGAGCTTCGCCGGGTTGGTACTCGATACCGGTAACATGGTAATTCAACTCCCTCATAAGAAGCTGCAAAAAGCACGCAAATTCAGCAGCGAGACATACAACAGCCGATCCCTCTCGCTGCTTGATATCCAGAAGCTTACCCAATATCCAAACTTCGTCTCCACTGTTGTTCCTCTAGGAAGGACATTTCCTCTCCGCCTCTACAACATGGAGCTGTATTTCCCCCCACAAGCAGCTAAGTACTATAAACGGCGGATATCCGGCGAGGCGCATAAAGATCTTGCCTGGTGGTCTGAGGCACTACGGCACCCACCGGAAAGATCAATCGCAACAAGAAGACGTGAAGTAATTAGAGCATGGTCCGACGCTGCTAGCACTCAAGGACTATGGGGATACTACCTTAGCCAAAGCCAGGTACACCCTGAACCCGATTCTGCGTTCTCAATACCGATGCCCCTCTCCATAGCCAAGGGAAGAGAGCACATCAACAGGCAAGAAATCCGCACCGTCGAACAGGTTTCACTGCATTGGGTCTCCAAGTGGAAGGGGCGAGCACTTGTAATGCATGTCGACAACCAAGCAGTAGCCCATGGTATAGCCAACCGGACAATGCGAGGAGCCTCTATGCAAGTCTTAAGGAGATGCTTGTTGCTCGCTAGCGAATACGACTTGGAAGTGGAGGCATTTTGGGTCCCAACAAAGGAGAATGCCCTAGCTGAGGCGCTCTCACGATCAGAATATAACAGGATAGCTGACCTCGCACCACAGTTACTCCACCCAACATGCAGCCTCCAACAATGTGGATTTCTAACATACAGGAATCGGGATTGTCACGGGTAGCTGCCTACTACCTTTGGCGGAGGCTTGCCCCTTCAACAAGACACAACTACGACACTCCATGATCCCAGTTTTCCCTCTTCTGCAGACTGGCTGAGTACCAATACCTAAATGGAGGTTGCTTTCCCGCAAAGGCAACATGGTTGATACAGTGGTTATGTTCCCTAGCTGCAACAGTGAAAGTCAAAACAATGAAACTCTACCTAGCAGGTATTAAGTCTTATCAACTTGACCTCGGAATCGAGTATGCAGCATTTGCAGACCCCCGTTTGGAACGAACGATCCAGGGGATCAAGCGTGATCACCTGGAACCAGTGCGCCGGATACGAACACCGCTGACCCAGCCCCATCTCTTACTCATCCTCCGCCATCTCTCACACTCTAACTACAACGATGTAGCTACCCGAGCCGCTTTCACACTTGCCTTCGCCGCCTTTCTCTGAGTTGGGGAGTTTACTTACAAACAGACCGACCTCACGCTGGGGCACGCATTCCCATAGTGGTTTCTCACTATGAGTAGCGTCAGAGTCTGAGGAAGAGGAGCATATATGGAACTCACTCTCCCATCATCAATATCAGACCAATTTTCGGAAGGGAATTTAGCTGACTATCGCCGCAAGTCTCAACAATGCCTGCCCCGTGCATGCCATGGAAGAGTACCTCACCCGCGATACACACTGGCCCTATCAAGCACCCCTGTTCTATATCGATAGTCTTGAACAGCAAGCGTTCTCTCGAGAATACGTTGTCTACAAACTACAAGGACTCGCCTCGACAGCTGGACTGGGCCACAGTATGTGGAACGGCCACAGCTTCCGCAGGGGCGCCACCACATGGGCAGTGCAAGTGGGGATCTCTGAAACAGAAATCGAAACACTGGGCCGCTGGAAGTCAGATACCTACAAGGCATACATTGAATACTCGGATACAGAATGAATTTCACTCTCTAAGCGGTTCCAGACTAGCCAAGCTCCCACTCTCCAACCTTAGAGTTCCGCCTGCCTGAACATGGTCCAGGGACGTTACCAACCGCACAGCAGGCCAACTCAGGCCCTACTCACTATGCCTGCCTACATCTGGGAAACCTTGGTGGTAACGATCTCCCCTGGCAAGGGCAGCGGCTTCCCATGCACCGCCTCCGAAAGTGGAATCAGATATGAGTTTGGCGCTGGGCACATGTGTATTCTCTTTGGGCCTTATTCTATTTTGGGTTTTTCTTGGGTTCTCTTTCCGTTACTTTTAGCTAAGTTCTCCTAATACATTTACTGGTCTTTGGAAAATTGGTTAGGCGCTGTCCGACCATAACTTCCCCAAAATTGAGCATACATATTAAAAATATCCTTAATCACGGTCTCTATCGCATCTCTTTTCTTTTCTCCATTCTTTGATTTTTGATCGAGCACTCTGATCCAGCCCTCATTGCGGTTGGACCTTTTATTTTCGGCCTCATGTTGTCTACTTGTTGTGCTGTTGGCTTTCCTCGCTTGTGCCACGATTTGCGCAAGAGAATTCACAAACTCGAGTGCCCCAATAGTGAAGGTGTGTCTAAACTATCTCAGGGTCGAAGAGGACATGGCCGTTATGCACACTTTAATCCTCTCCATAAGTCCAGGATCCGAGTATAGAAATTCTCGAGCAACAAATATAGTGATTAGGGAATGGAGGGAATATGCAAGAATCGGGCAGAATCTTCTAAATTTAGGCTTTTTGGCCAGAGGACACATGGTGTTCTTCTGCTGGAGGAAATTATGGTCACCAGTGACTCTCATCATGCTGAATTATACGGGGTATTGGCTCGTTGGAAGGCCTATTAAATTTGCGAAAGGGTTGCATTGGCGGTATCTTGATCCTCAATGTCATAGTCAGTGACAAATTTGTTGCAGCCACAGCACTATCACGACGATTAACTTAGTTTCCATCGCACAGAACAAGATAAATGGGAACCGTGGGATGGCATATTTTAAGAATAAAATTGACCAATTCCTTCATAGCCTCTCAACTATTCTCCTTATACTTGCCAAATAAGAAAGGTTTGTCTGCCCCACCGTCACTACTTCTCTACTCCCGAAACTCGTCTGTTTACTTCTGTGTTAGATTAGCGGGATTAAAGGAAAAGATGTTGCCAGGACAGAACCCCTTGCAGAGCTCAACGAGTTTAGATTTAACTCCCAATACTAAGCTCTAGCCCCTGAGCCAGAAATATCTTGCTGCATATATTGATTGTTAGCATTGCCGCGAGTATTGATGAAGGTGGTGAATTAGGTTTAAGACAGAAAGGCAGAGCCAAGGTATGTGTATCGCCACTCTCTCCCGACGGTGCCTATATCGATTCGATCGCAACGTACTGGCAAAGAAATTGAGAAGCATTACGAGGCATTTTCTAGGAGACTGACTAAGTATATCCCTCCCCTGCTCAAGAGGTTCGGCCTAGACCCGGATGCGGCAGCTTCTGTTATTCGTCTTGAGCAATTAGTGAAGCTCGATGAGTTTTAGGAACTCCGTCAACAGACCACCTACGCATCCTTACTCGAGGAGATAAATCGGCAATTCCTTACTCACGCTGATGAGTCCATTATCAAAGAAGCTAGCGCAGTAATTCTTCACGCTAAATCATTCGAAGAGCTTGACGAAGTTACAGAACAAAAACCCAGTCAGCTCAAAGATGATACCGTCACGATGCTTGCAAACGCAGTTCGAGGAAAAAATCTTGGAAAAGCGAAATCCAGCCATGCAAGTCTAATAGAGCTCTAGTTCCCAATTTTTGACTAGGTCTCGCCACTCGGTAGAGAATTTGGAGGACAACCTTTCCCCGTTGCTAATAACGCCCCAAGTACAAAGAGCAAAAAAAACCCGGCTAAGAAGGGCCTAAAATATACAAGCTACGAAGGAGCTTCCGGAGAGGGGGGATGTCAGACTCAGCGCGCAAGACATGTGGTATCAAACACTATCTCCGCACTATGATGAATGGATGCAAAAGGGTAGTTACGCTCGTGCGGCTCTGGCAGGAGGTACCTGGTAGTTTTTGGGATTTCATGCTCGCGGGGTATATCGTTAGAAATAGCGGAAGTGTTGCGACTCACTCCTGCCGGCCCCCGGAGATGGCAAGCTCCACCCTTTACTTCATGAGCTCTTTCTGTTTTTTTCCCCTGAATTCAATTCTTTTTGCCACTATGCGTGTAAAATATACCATACACCTCACAAGGAGAAGCAATTTCAACATCCTAGCGAGATTCCCAATTACCCCGGTTTTACGGTATTTACAATATAATACCACGTATTAAAAAGTGCAATCTAACCATTGGATAACCCACCTAATGAGATATTTTCTCCCCTGTGCCTTACCACTGGTCAGGCTATAAGAATACACCTTATTAAGCTAGGGAGAGGAAAAACAGGATGAGGTGAGGTGGGTGCGATGTCTCTATATTCGTAGAAAAAATAAAGGAAAGCCTCCTGCTTGATCTCCACGTTTCCGGGAGCTAGGTGTTAAGACCAAAGATCAAGGATCTACATACACAGTACTTGTAATAATATTAGAGTAAAATTTGCATGACAAAATGCTATCACCAGTAGTTGCAAACTGCCATGGTTGTGAAGAGGAGAGTGAAGGATTGGAGATAGTTGTTTGTGGTTCTTCGTAGGTTTTACTGCCGTGGGCCGTAGTGGTATCTAGGTTAGGAGGGCAGTGAGAAAATATGCTGAAGTCACAACCAATGAACCAGGACAATATAAAAAAGAGTTGATAGCCTATGAATTGCAAACTAGAAAAAATGAGGTTATGGAAGAAGGCTGGTAAATGAACTGGAAATATCAGCTGGAGAGACGGGCTGAGAAAAATGTTCTTTGTGGTTGTTAGTAGATGGTAGCTGCGAGGGTATGATGGTCGAGGGGTGGGAAGGTAGAGGGTTGAGGGTTGTGGGAAATTGTATCGAAGTCACGTCCATAAACTAGTGGAACTCAGAAGAAGATGCCACCGGGATTTGCTGTATCAAAGAGCGGGGGGTTAACCTGGATATTTCCCTCTTTTCGACCAATCTCCCGAATAGAACAAACACCATACCGGTACTCGTAGCATGAGTGCGAGGTACTGTTCCTTAGTGCCTGTTTGGTTGCGATGGTTCCGTTCGGTTGCTACATACAAAATTTAATGACAGTCTCCCTCGAGCTCCAAATAGGGTTCTGAGTATGATGCTACTAATGTTCTATTTAGATCTACCGCACTAGAACCTAAAGCGAAATCGCCGCCGGATGAGGATAGTTAAAATGACTCGCCTAGAGGCGCGGGCTTACGCTTCTTGGCGAGACGTTCTTTTTGGCATCGGTAATGGCACTGGTTTTGATCCTTTTGGTGATGTGAGATGGTACCGCCTGTGTTTGCTCTCTGGTGGGTTTGTTTTTTTTGTCGGCTTGCTAGTCTGGAATGAATGTTGCACAATTGCCTAACTCCCACTCACATGAGCAAGAGAGCCGCTAGTCCCATCATCCACTTCTTCGCACTATTCGAATTTACCAAGGATGGTACGCTCTTCTACCTCCCTCAAGAAGGAAGCCTACTACCACGGGAAGGGTTGTGTAGACTGTCTAGGAAACCTAGCCAGCCTCATGCCTGAGAAGCAGTTGGATCTGGAAAATGCCGTCAAGCGCAGGGTCAAAATCACGTATCAGACAGAACTCACCCCGGGTGACAAAGGTCACCACAACTTGCTACAAAAAACGCCACTCCTAGCAGTGGGGAAAATGGAAGGCTTACACCTAAACCCTTCACCAAACGATATCATGAACGCAGAGTAGGAGGTCCTTTACCCACTTCCCATTTGTTTTTTGGTTTACTCCGCTCCACAGAGATTAATTAACTTATTCCAGATAAACAAGAACCTCCAGCGTGTTATATCCTAGGCTATCCGAATTGGTTCTGTCGTCGTTCATTCTATGCAGAATAAAGGAGTTTCTGGATGGGTTGGGCGTATGCGCTTATTGGCACCGCCTCAAGCACACTGTTGTGAGTTGGGATAAAGAGTATCAGCCCATTGTTGTGAGGGTGAAAGCCGACAGAGTATGGGACGGGGCGAAGAGGAGGAAGAGGGTCCGGATTCCGTCGCTTATGATTGATTTAATTAGTACAGTACATTGTTAGACTATAAGAAGCCATGAGTTTTTAGCCGAGTGACTAGTGATGATGGACTCTTCTGTCAAAACAACACATCCTGAATCTTATCCAACCCCCCATTCGACTTGTTGGCATACGCATCTGCTAGTGATAGGTCGGTGGGTCGTGCGCTGAGGAAATTAAGCTTTTTCAAGTGCCGCCGTAGACAAGATCCCGACATACTGGCGGGACGAGGAATTGCGCTCTTCTGAATTCGTGCCACCCCCCGATGAGGCGCCCTTTGCTAGGCTTGGCTTAGAAGAATCGATATAACAAGCAAGCTTGTTGCTGTCGTACTTTACTAAAAAGCACAGGACTTGCCCTATCGTAAATGTCAATGTCAAGACAAAAAACGTCCCCGCCGGGAAGCGCAAGCCTGTCGGTCCTAGCTCACGATCGTCGCCGCCATCATCCTGCAGCGAATGGGCCACCAGTGCTGGTGCGGTAGATCTAAAAAGAAGCCTCGGAAGCATCAGTCATGGGAGCCAATGAGTACCCCCTACCCTCCTGAGCCTCCTCCACAAGTGCAAAAATTCGGCAGATACCTCCGGCTCCGATGACAACCTCTCCGAGCTCCTCCTCTCCACCCAGTGCCCTACCAAGAATTGCAGCTCAATGATCCCAAATCTTCTCAACGACAATGCCGGAAATCCTTCCTCCCACTTGCCCACGACGGCATGCAAGGATCCCGTGCTCATCCGCACAGAGCCTCCGCAGTAGAAATAGACGAGGGCCACCTCGAGGCGAAGGCCCGGAGAGTACTACGTGAGGAGATAAGGACGAAGCTGGAGAAGGGGTGGGTGATGGAGGTTGTGCCCAGGGTGACGATGAGGCAGCAAGGAAGGCGTTAGAGCTTGAGAAGAGGCTTAGGGAGATAGCGCAGAGGGGGGTGGTTAAATTATTTAATGCGGTTAGGGCTGCACAAACTAAGGGTGAGAAGGGGGGCAAGGCCGTGAAGGGCGAGGGAGTTGTGGGGATTGAAAAGAGGGAGGAGAAATGTATGGTATCTCCCCCGTATATGGGCTTTGGGATCGGGAAAAATTCAAAGGAATGTTGAATTGATACTATAGAAACGTCAAAGTAGAGCTTCACAGTCCCATCCAGTCAAGTGGGAAATAAACAAGCGCTAGAGGATGGTAGGGATGTAGGGAAGAGGAGGGGCTCTTGTTTCCGCCGGCTAATGAGGGGTTCGATTGATAGATTGATTGGGAATACAGAGGGCGTGAAGCTCCGGTTCGAGTGATTGGTCGTGATGGTGGGTGGGTTGGGTCATTTGCGCAAAAAATATGCCAATATTATACTATTATCATACAATATCTGGGGTACTGGTAGCTACCATCTCATTACTGTTTTTCACAAGAACGACTCTCCGAGAGCGAAGAAAAAATAATCCTATATTCCTCCTTTTATCTAAAGATCCACCCAATCTAAAACACAGACAAGGAACCAACCCCACCAGACAATGCCACCGGTATCCAAACACAAACCGAGTGAAAAATCTGATAAAAGTACCAAGCTCCCAATCAACAGGAAACTCTAGTAATTCCGCACAATATGAGTTCATCTTCTTGCCACGCTCGCCCGATTTCTATTCCTACTACCATTCGCTCTTCAACCACTCTTTCCCCTCCTTCCGCGCCTTGGGGCATTTAAATTAGCCGGTTGTGGAACAGTCATATAATTGTCAGCGGAGAACAGAAGCCTCTGCAAGATCACTGGGGAGCCATCATGGACGGGCACATTTGCGGTGCTAAGACCGCCGCAGCCGCCGGGAGAGGATAGATATCCGTTAGGATGATTGTTATTGTGAAGCCCCGGCGGAGGACTGTGATTGTAACCGTTCAATCCAATTCCTGCACGACTGCACCTGCTCCCTGCACCACGTATGGAGCCTGCAAGGCTGCACCCCCGCGCCCACCACGACTATCCCTACCGACAGCCGTGCTAAAGCTGCCCATGAGTTGGGATGGTGTAGGAGATGGCGTGTGCCTAGCAGGTGTAGCTGTCGTCGGAGTTTTCTTGGCCAATTCACTGGCTTTGGATTCTGCGATTTTTTCACGATTGGAAGGTCTAGTACACTCTAGACTGGAATCTCCATTCCTCGCAATGGAGAGCACCTACTGAGCCTTGTGCCTCTCATAAAGGTATGATCGAAAACTTCATCCGATAGGGCCCACCTTGTGGTCATGGTCAGGCCGATGGCAGTCCCTCTGCACGCAGTTGGGACTTTGCCGCCCCAACGCAGACGACTATATCACCCAAACTGAGCCACTGATTCAGTAATATGTGCCCTGCATCGCTAGGCTTTAACAATTCCTTGCAGCGCACGTCCCTTATACCCCTTGGCTTCTAGTATTTTAATCCTGGAATAGATTGATCGGCTGCTGCCTCAATCTCTCGGATAGCATCGGTTAAGTTGCTCAACCTCCAATGGCACCTTCTGGAAGCCTCTGCTCTGAATACTCTTGAACTTATCTTCGATTTCATTGACTTTGGCATTCCTCTCTGCTGGGTCGAAAAAGTCTGTGTCGGGATAAAGATCTCCATGTGGGTTTCTCGGAATCCCCTTAAACTGAGGGACTTGGTGGTATACTCTTTGACAAGGTCAATCGCCTTTTGCGAGAATTCACATCCGTTATCTCTGCTGCGAGAGTACCCCAACACTTTGAGTTTCTTAGCCTCTAATTTTGTGTTTGGCCCTAGTTTAAAACTGTTATAGTCAACCACAACCATAATGCTCGATGTGGTCCTGCTAGGAACAAGCTGATTAGGTTTAGGCGCATGATGAACGGCATATGACGGTGTGTAACGGGTAGACTCCTTAAGCCATAGCCCCTTCATCTGGCCTCTTCAATCCCTTTCACCTCGCCAGGAATGCGAGGGACGGCAATTACTTGACCTTTTTCGACGCTGTAGTATCGGAATAGTTCATGGGATACTGCTTTAACCTGTACTTCTGCAAGAACGGATACGTTAATTCTGATATTAGAAACAAAACGATAAAAGTCCCCCTGTGTAGTAATGTCGCGATTGCACTCACCAACGAAAACCCACCGTCTAATCTTCTGACTCATTTCCTCTCCTTTTTTCTAGCCTGAAACTCAACCTGCCCTAGCGATATCATAAAATACTGTCAGTAATTGAACACCTCATGCATATCAGAACAAAGGAACAGACTTTTTGTGTTCCTCTTTCGACTCGTAAAAACCTTGCATACATTTCCTTCCTAACTCAGCTTTCGCTTCTCCCCTCTGCTAACCGTAACACTCAAGTACCAGCACAACAGCCACCCCCCCGGCACCACCCTCTCTATTCCAAGAACCGCAAGAGAGTATCGCTAAAACAAACATTCCTACTTGCAGTCCCCCCCCTGCTCTACAAACCAAATTATTTGGATCCCGCGAGAATTAACCAAAGCCGGTAGTCACCTATAGAGAATACGTGTACCGAATCGGCAGCCAGAAGGTGGCGAGCATGTACTACAACCCAGACCGTGCGCTTCTGAAATGAAGGTTATTAGTGCCAGTTTGCAGAGGGCGGGGGGGAAGGTCGATTTACACGATATTTCCCCGGAATTGGCGTATAGAGCCAGAATGATGAAGCGTTTTTCGCAAAATACTGCCGCATCTGTTAGTGATGGGTTGGTGGACAGTCCGCGGAGAAAATTGAGCTTTGCAAGTGACCCTACAAACAAAGTTCTGGCATACTGGCTTGACGCAGAATTGAGCCTTTCTCCATTCATGCCACCCTGATGAAGCGCCCCTTGACAGGCTGGGTTTGGAAGAATCGGATACAGCCGATGAGGGTGAGACGGAAGACGGACGGCATGGATGAGGCGCGGAATATTTGGAGAGATACGAAAGTTAGGAAGTATGGTTCTAGGGGTGGGGGGAGCATTCGGCGGTTGAAGTTCTCTACCGATGTGAACGAGAATGGTGGGGCTGGGTTGGAGGGACCGGTAGCAGAGCTCGAAGCAAGAGTCTGGTAAGGCTTAGGAATATTAGAGCTACTGACTCTGGGCCTTGGAGGGTCCAGAGTCTATTTTTTTTTCTTTTTTCCCGCTTCCGGTAGTTTCTGGTGGGGGGCAGGGGTATCGGGCTAGACACTAGATATAATCCTCCGATCCCACCTGTGCCTGGAACTGCAGCATTGCTGCTCCCATCGCTCCAAACCCGTACCGTCATGTCGTAGCTTGTTCATGAGTACGTCCCCCCGATATGGGCTCCGGGCGGTCAATGCCTTCGGTTCAATAGTGGGGCGTTGTGGATCTAGTGTCCAGCGGGGAGAGGGGGCCGAGGATGCGATGGATGAAGGGAAACTTTGTGTGGTTGTGGAAGAAGAGTGATCGCCCAGAAAGAAAGAAAGAGGGGCGGTGGGGGTTCTTGGGCCAGAGTGTTTGGTAGGGTAGTTTATTTGACGGAATACACCAGGGCGATGAGAGTAACCACCTTAGATCACCTGGGAATCAACATTTGTCAAACTATCGCTACCAAACCGACAAACATCATGCATTCTTTTTGTGGAAGTGTCGCGGAGCCATTGCCTACAGTCGCCGTATACGGAAGGCGAAGAATCTGGGTGTATCACTCGTTCATGGGTTATCACTACGAGTATTACTACATTCGGAATGGGTGAGTTTGTTGCCCTTATTAATTTTTATTAATTTTTACTTTTTTTTATTAATTTTCTTTTTCCTTCCTCGGCTGTTGATTCAACTGATCTCGCGTGCTCTTCTGTTGCGCTTTTCCCCTTGCGTCGCTGCCGTCACCCTGCCCTGTTTCCGCAAGGCATCCCTGCGCGGCTCTGCAAGGTCCCTGCACAAAAGCTTAACTCAACCAACAATTGTGCGGCTCAACCCGTCACAGAGATACCACCAAACCTTCTCTCAAGTTTCCACTTCACGGAAGCAAAACCTGATCGTGGAATTGTTCCCCTCAGGCTCATTTCTTCCAGCTTAAACCCAATCTCATTAACTCCCCCAGTGTGTTGCCTTCTTTTATCCACCACACCCAAGACCCTGGTGTCAACGCAATCATTCCTTGCTATCCCGGGGTGCCGAAAATTTCATTCTTTTCCGCCAGAACACGTCCTCCTCTCTTCCCAAACCCTAGTTAGAGCAGCGTTAAGAGACCGATATAGGAAATCTAACATGCCGCCTGTCGATCGCTCCGCATGGCGTAATACGTACGTCTATGCTCCCGGCAACCGTGATACTGTACTTGGAGGCCTCTATGCGGCAGAGGGTGTTACAAACGCCAATCTCTATTCAATGCTGGAGGTTTTCTGCTGCTTTACCGATACTTTCGAACTGCACGACGACCGCGAACAGTTGGTCGAGAGAGATGGGCAACCGCTCCAACCAGGCAATTACTACGTAGTCACTAACGGTAGGTCTCTTCTATGCTTCAATTTTTAGCCACTACTCACTCGAAATAGGTTCCATCTCTATCACTGACGATGTTCCGCTACCTTGTACGACTTCTCCGCCATCCGAAGCCGGTGTTGCGTCATTCTGCGATGCTGTACGTGAGCGAGACCAGCGATGCGTTATAACCGGCAGGCCAGCACGACTTGCTCGCTTTGGCCGCTGGGTTGGCTTCGATGCGGTTCATATATTTCCGTTGGCACACGAGCAGTACTGGAATGATTCCAAATATGGTGATTGGATCACGATTCCCCCCGCCGATGAGTCCCAGGGAAGCATCAATTCTGTACAGAATGGGATTTTGCTCTCCGGCCATATGCTCG
>Ga0307507_10007420_pt1 | contig 15975 bp, 10 predicted proteins | sample 7_EM_MG_FD_207223 | JGI IMG/M metagenome (GOLD analysis project Ga0307507, IMG submission 207223) | Populus trichocarpa ectomycorrhiza microbial communities from riparian zone in the Pacific Northwest, United States - 7_EM | ecosystem: Host-associated > Plants > Roots > Unclassified | place... | reverse complement strand
GCCCCCCCCCCCCCCCCCCCCCCCCCCCCCCCCCCCCCCCCAAGCATTATTAATCCAAAGAGAACCTGCATTTGTTATATTAAAAACAACAACCAACAACAACGAAAAAGGCAGGTACATATATATGGCTACAGAGGGAAGATATATCAATGCTCCCCTACTACTACAGCTAGGAAACCATGACCTTCAACCACGCTACTCCAGTACAATTGACACCAAAAAACAGAAACCATCAGTCTAAATGGTCAACTTCTCCCTATCTTGAAAAAAAAAATACTGATACATACACAAACATACAAGTTCAGTTCATACAGCTTCAGTTTATACTTCAGTTTTCATTTGTATCCTCTTTACGATCTGTTTTTCGGTCGTATGTTCTGGATCAGTCAACTGTCATGGGTTGAGTCATGCAACACCTGAAACGTGCCTTGCGCACACTAGTCATGATCTCAGTTTCAGCATTCTCAAGCATCCTGACAATCTCAGTGAAAGGGGGGCGGACTTCAGGATTGGTGTCCCAGCAGCGGGTCATGATGTCACTCAGTACAGGCAGACAATCATTTGGGATAACTGGCCTCACTCCCTTGTTCACCACTGCAAATGCAGCCTGCACTGCTGTCATGTTCTGGAAGGGGAGCAAACCTGTTATGAGCTCCCAAAGGACAATCCCAAAACTATACACATCCACCTTCTGCGTATAGGGCCTATGCTGAATCATCTCTCTGTACAAATGGGCAAGTCAAACACATAAGAGAACAGTTAGTTGTCAACAATTGACATAAGTTTGCAGATTCATAAAAACAGCTATTCAGAAAAACTCATATATATTTGATATTTGATAGAACTAAGAATATAAAGCTTACTGTAGTGCAACAAACGAACACAATAATTGATTCCCTAGAGCATGCATCAAACTCCAATTAATAATCATTGGATTCCCTTCCAGAAAATATATTTAAGCACAGGCAAGAACTTCCATGTACACAAACATAAACCTCTGTTATGGAAGATAATCCGTTTCATTGAGAAAACAAATAAGTTAACAGGTTTTTTCTTGGAGCAAGCATGTCTATCAGCAAAACCATATTATATGATAGTATGATAGTATATGAAAAGCATGGCCTTAAAATAGCGATGTGCTGAATAAACAGGTAAAAGTTTTGATTTATTTATTTGGTTACACGTGATCCCATGTTCCCAAGGAAGATAGAAATGATATGATATTTCAAACCTACAACAAACCCCACCTCTCTAAGTAATGCCATCAAATGAAAAAGAGATGACATCATTTAACAAAAAACAAATATTAAAACAACATCATTCAATTAATTACAAAAAAAAAAAATGCTGAAGAAAGTCTGGTGTGTCCCAAAAAAGGAACCAAACTTAAATGAGCAATTATTTATTTACACATTTGAATGTTGCTTATATTCAAAGATCTAGGTCTAGCTTGTTTAGCCAGATGCAAATCAGAATTCTAAAAATGACCATTCCTTATAAAGAAATCAAGAGCTGAAGAAAGTCTGGTGTGTCCCAAAAAACGAACCAAACTTAAATGAGCAATTATTTATTTACACATTTGAATGCTGCTTATATTCAAAGATCTAGGTCTAGCTTGTTTAGCCAGATGCAAATCAGAATTCTAAAAATGACCATTCCTTATAAAGAAATCAAGCCCCATTACGTAATCCTTGCCACATGACTTGTTAAGTCTAAACTGATTTGCAAGTTCTAACCGACATCAAAAGGGGGTAGAATTAGAAGAGGGATGAAAAATCTAGGAAAACCTTTGGGAAGACAAGTGAAAGATAGAGCTCTTCTTAAGGTATTTATCCCTTTTACAACACAATCACACCTTACAAATGTCTAAAACAAGTTACTCCATTGAGAGACACTATGAACGTTCACTAGAAGTTCTCGCGGCACAGTCAAGATGTGAAAAGTGGAGCTGCCTTTTAAGTTACTAAAGTTAAACTGTATTTAGTGGGAAAAACAACAGAGAGAGAAAACAGGGAAAAAGACACCAGTTGCTAGTTCTTCCATCCTAATGGCAAAATAGCATAGCACTTCAAAGGACAATGCCATAGAATCCAAATACTCTAAAGGAAACCTTCCCACATGATAAACATGTATATTGCTTCATTTGCCACCATCAGTCTCCATCTATGGAACTAAAAACAGTTGGGATATAAATCATTGAATTGATTTGTAAAAAGGGACATCCATGCAAGGCAAGTTATATACAGACACACAACACACCATGCACAAGAACGAAAAGGGAAGAAATTCTCAACTTTCTAAAATGTCTCCCTCATTTATTATTGGTGTTTCATTCCTTTATTTAAACAACAACCCCACACATTGAGGAAAATAACTACCATTTCTTAAAAAACTTATAATTACTACCATTCCATGTGAGATCTGTTAATCACATGGTAAAAGAAAAAAAAATTAACATTGTAAAACACATCAATCCAATTAGGAAAAAAAGTTCAACACATATATGCATGACAACCATAAAGTAACACAGAAAGAAAACTCAATGCGGAAAAATTTTAGAGACTTACGGAGCCATCCAACGATATGTCCCAGTTTCCGGTGTCATCCCCTCAGTCTGCACCTCAATCCGTGCAACACCAAAATCAGCGATTTTTATAGATTTATCAGCCGAAATCAGAAGGTTATCTGATTTCAAATCGCGATGTATAAATCCAAGTCCATGAACATATGCCATTCCCCTTGCAACATCTAATGCTTGCTTGACTGCCAATTTCAATGGCACTGCACGATTCTGCCTCCTTGTTAGAAACTGCCTAACTGACCCTCCCTTCGCATATTCGGTCACAATACACCAAACCATGGGCTTACGGCAGCCCCCAATAAATCGCACGATGTTGGGGTGCTTTAAATTTGCAAGCATCATAACTTCTTGCTGGAACTGCTGCTCCATCAATTGTGCCTTCTCTGGGCTATTTTCTGGCCTCTCTAATATCTTAATTGCAACATCCTCCCCATTATATGTTCCTCTATATAACTTTCCAAAAGCACCTTGGGCAAAGGCTGTACCCATATTGAGTTTTCTCAAATCAATTGTCCACTCATCATAATTCTGCAGCCCCTCAGTTGGGTACTTAGGATCCATCAATGCTTGAGCTAACGCATCATCATTTAGTGCATGGGTGACCTTCCCCGGACGAAACACACTCTGTCCCACCGAGACACTGTAGTTGTGGTGATTGACAGGTTTTAAACCTGGATGGCTTAAGATGTGGGTTAAAGAATCACTGGATCCCACACTACTATTATCCACTGACATTGAGACAGATCCACCCGCATTGCTTGTTTGTAAACTGTCGATAGACATGTTGGTGCCTTCACCAAGTTTTTGGTAAAACCCTTGAGTGAAATCATAGTAGTTGTTCTCATTGTTGGTATTTCCTCCTATGATTCCAGTAAATTTGGGCCCTTCCACCATTTTTCCAATCATGAATACTAGTTAAAATGAAATCAACAAGACCCAAATCTTCTTATCCAAAATTAGTCACACTCATTAGATGGTGCAGTATCTCCAGATGGGACCTAGAAACAAACACAAATGAAAACTTTTAAGCTACAATCAACATCAAACCACAACTCCATTTGACTTTGACAGGTGTTGCATTCACTAATTTTCTTAGTATTTGTTGAAACGCACAATTAATGTGAGACACGAACGCAATAGAACATAAAAGGACAGAAATCTGTAAAAAAGCTAATCTTCTAGTGATGATTAGGAAGCTGATAAAAGGAAACAAATTGACACATAACAGCCAAATCGTTAACTAATCCTCCCCATAGAACAAGACCAATTTAGAAACCTGTTTGGGGGCAAATTGCCTTAACTGATTATACCAGAAAGCAAATATAGAAACATTATAAAAAGAAATTTACATCTCTGAAGTGAAAAAGACATGCCTTTGCAATGATTGTATGAATTATCGAAACCTGAAACTCCTCAAAGAGATTCAGTCATCCAGATCCTAGACTCTCCATCTGTGATAAAAACACCATAACTGTTAACAAAAACACAAAGACACAAGCTTTTTACATGACAAGACCCTCAAAATCAAAACCCATCAAGCCATTGAAACAACTAATTGAGAAAGACTAAGACGGCAGAAGATTGAGCTGAAATTTGACAAATTCAACTTGTAAAGACTAAATTTGACAAATTCAAAGCTTAGAGCTTTATGAAATGAAAAAGAGGGTCTGACAGATATTAGATCAGGTAATTAGAAATAAATCATGAAAAGAGCATCAATAAAGATAAAAGAAAAGGTAATAGAAATGGTTGCATACCTATTACCTACCTGATGGTTACTAGTTTTTAGTGAAAGGAAGAAGAAGGGATCAACAGCAGCAGCAAGAATGTCTGAATTCAATTCTCCAGCTACTTTTTACTATAAAAAATCACAAAGTAGAAGAGGAGGAGGAGGAGGAGGAGAGGTTTAGATGATGAACAACAACAACTACAGATATAGAGAGAGAGAGAGAGAGAGAGAGCAGTCTTCTCTTTGCATTTACTTTCAAAGTCGCAGTTTTTATTTATTTATTTATATTTTGTTTTTTATTATTTTTACAAGGACATAAATGTCTTTGAAAATTAAATTACTTTACTGTCATTCTTTTGTTTTTGTTTTTGTTTTTGTTTGTTTAATAGTCTAATCTAACAACAGATGGTTATGGGCCATGAAATACACTTATTTCCAAGTTCTCCATTTGAGTCATAATCCTTTGAATTCTCACAATTTTTCTTTAATATATGTTGTCAATTGGCACTACTGGAATTTCAAATTTGCAATATGAGGAGGAACGAGGAAGATAGCAGCAGCTTTTAAAAAAAGTTTATTACATTGTGTTTTGGGTGCGGAATGGTACAACTTTTTTTTTTCTTCAATCATAATTTATAGTAATATTTGTGATGTTTTTGAATTGAAAATATATTAAAATAATATATTATATTTATTTTTTATATTAATATATTAAAATTATCTAAAAATATTAATTTAATGTTTTTTAAATAAAAAAATATTTTAAAAAAATATATTATAATATAAAAACAGAGACTTAAATATAATTTTTTAAACCACAATTATAAAAGCTACCATAATACAAAATCAAAGCCATTTTAAACTAAGAATCACTCTAAGAATGATCTAAAACTCCACTTAACAAAAATTAAGTGCAAAATAAAAATTATTTAAATTCATTTATAGGTTCGCCCTGGATTCTCAAGCAAAAAACTTTGATCAACCCCTCCTCATAAGTTTACATGTTTCAACATTCTAATCATTAAAAAAAAAAAAAAAAAGCCAAGACAGTAGCTTCCATATTTTGAAAATCATGATAATACAACAGTAATTATATGTTGATGCCGTCTTTATTATTATTATTATTATTATTATTAATTGGGTCTGATACACGCCCCATCCAAGTGGACTTCATTTCTACGTGTATGATGTCAAATTGTCACCCAAAAATGCATCCCCGTCAAGAACGCAAAGCGACAACGTGATAAACAGCCCTCTCAACTCTTCAAGTCTTGACATCAATAATTTGCAGAGAGAACCTGCATCTGCATCTGTTTGTTATATGAATCGCAAGACAATACTAATGACAATTCTCCATTGATGTTCCCCCCTATTACTATAGGACCTTCGACCATGCTACATCGGTACAATTGACTAAAACAACCCAGCAGTCTAAATGGTTGGCATCTTCCTATCTTGCAAAAAAGAAAAGAAGGATAAAGGAAAAGAACACTGATACATAAACATACAAGTTCAGTTCATACCAAGTGTCAGTTTAATAATACAATTTTCATCTGTATCCTCATTAACATCTGTTTTTTTTTTTTTTTTCCTTTCTTTTCGGGTCTTCTATTCTGGATCATTCAACTGTCATGGGTTGAGCCATGCAACACCTGAAGCGAGCCTTGCGCACATTAGTCATGATCTCAGTTTGAGCATTCTCAAGCATCCTAACAATCTCGGTGAAGGGAGGACGCACTTCAGGGTTGGCGTCCCAGCAGCGGGTCATTATGTCACTCAGCACAGGCAGACATTCATATGGGATAATTGGCCTTACCCCCTTGTTCACCACAGCAAATGCAGCCTGCACAGCTGTCATGTTCTGGAAGGGAAGCGAACCTGTTATGAGCTCCCAGAGAACGATTCCAAAGCTATACACATCCACCTTTTGTGTATAAGGCCTATGCTGAATCATCTCTCTGCATGAATGGGTAAATTAAAAACATAAGCGAGTTGTTAAAAGCATAATCTCTAGTAATCAGCAAAAGCATGCAGATTCTTGAAAATGGCAATTCAGAAAAACTGATGTGTGTTGCAGTCAAGTGGCATTAAGAAGATCAAGTTTTATAGTAGTTATATAAACCAATTGCTTTGCTAGAACATGCATCAAATTCCACTTACTCCTAACTAAATTCCTTTCTGAAAGAATATACCAATACTCATAGATAGAAACATTAACATTTCCCCACACATGCAGACTATGATCATGTGAAACACGTAAGTTGGAGGTTTACATGGAGCAAGCATGGACGTAAGCCATTCATATAAAATATCCAAAGAAAAAATCATGGCCTTCAATATTACAATATTGGTCTACTAAGAAATGTTTCATGGTTTTCAATAAAATATTCTAAAATTGGAAAAAAAATACATTTAAGGTTAGAAATGAAATGGGGAAGGAGATGCAGGCAAGGAACTATGTTCAATATCGTACAAGCTTGCTTTCATGTCTGATACAGATGTTATTTCCAATCTACAACCTTTTCCTCCTCTTCCTGTAGCATACACCATGACAACAACCATAATCATTGACATTACCGCATGAGGAAATAGAAGCAATGATTTTCCATTCTGTATTCAGAAAGGGCAACATGATTCCATTTAGTTCAAAAGATTTTTACTTAAAGTTTGGACATACAAAATGGAAAAGGTGCTACTGAATGTGTAGAAATAATGCACCAAACTTTGCACAGCAATTATTTATTCATGCAGCTTCTTCCTTTTCTTTTTCTTCCTTTTTTTCAAGAATGATTTATTTATTAATACATTCAATATTTTTTATATACAAATATTTAGGTCAAGCATCTTCAGCCAATAAATCAGAATACTAAGAGTAGAAATTCACCAAAAGCAAATCTTGCAAAAAAATACAATGCCTGCAATATGAAAGTAATTTTAAACCGAATCGATTGTTTTAAACAACATCAAAAGCACATACGAGTAGGAGAAAGAAGCAAATCAAGGGCAAGGCTTAAGAAGACAGGTGAAAATTACAATTCCTTTTTGGGCACTTAGCCATTCTATCAATACCGCAACCGCATCTTAAAGACAAAACAATGCAAGTTGTAGCACCTCAGTCTACAACACATCACATTTTTCATGACATGCAAGTTCCTGTGCCAAACATGAAAGGTGGAGTAACTTTTTTAAGGTACATTTCAGCCCTCACCAGAAGATATCAGTATATTGGCTGGTAAGAAAAAAGAAAGAAAGAAAGAAAACAGAAGCAACTGCCTCTCTTCCATCCTAATTTTAGAGTAGCATAGCACTGCAAACAACAATGCCACAGAAGTTCAAAATTTTCAAGAAAAGCTTTCCAAATATTCGACCGAAGGTGTTCATGTCCAGTACTTGCCCTGCTATCATCAACTCCTACCAGAAGAAGTAGCTACCATTATTGTCATCCAATGGAATCAGGGTAAAAGGGAAACCTCCATGAAGAGGGAAGCTATGCACGCTATTGCCCACTCCCTTAAAAGGAAGAAAAGGTAAGGATAAATAAGCATTTCCAAAAACTGATGAAAACCTCGACTTCCTAAAAATTTCTTTCTCAATCACGATGCAGTGTTTTACTTTATTTATGTGGCAACTCCAAACAATGGTGTGGATTACCAACATTCCTTAAAAACCTGTATCCACTACCATTCATGCTCAGATATGTTAGTCATGCAATAAAAGGGAAGAAATCTATTGTAAAAATACGCATTTATCAGAAATAGAACCCAGAAAATGGAACAATCACATGCCCACAACAGAAAATATGCATGCAGTCATAAAGTAAACTAAAAAAATAAATTAAACCTCAATGTATAAAAGGTGCAGACTTACGGAGCCATCCAGCGGTATGTCCCAGTTTCCGGTGTCATCCCTTCAGTCTGCACCTCAATCCGTGCAACACCAAAATCAGCAATTTTTATGGATTTATCTGCTGCAATTAAGAGGTTATCTGACTTCAAATCCCGGTGTATAAACCCAAGTCCATGAACATATGCCATTCCTCTCGCAACATCCAAAGCCTGCTGGACTGCTAATTTCAATGGCACTGCCCGATTGTGCCTCCTAGTCAAAAACTGCCGAACTGACCCACCTTTTGCATATTCTGTGACGATACACCAAACCATTGGCTTCTGGCATGCACCAATAAACCGCACAATGTTCGGGTGCTTTAAATTTGCAAGCATCATAACTTCCTGCTGGAACTGCTGTTCCATCACTTGTGACTTTTCTGGGATATTCTCAGGCCTCTCTAATATCTTAATCGCAACATCCTCCCCATTATATGTCCCTCTGTATAACTTTCCAAAAGCACCTTGAGCAAAAGCTGTACCCATATTGAGTTTTCTCAAATCGATTGTCCAGTCATCATAATGCTGGAGTCCTTCGGTTGGATACCGATTATCCATCAATGCTTGCGCTAATGCATCGTCATTTAGGGCATGGGTGACTTTCCCTGGACGAAACACACTCGCGCCCACTGAGACATTGTAGTTACGGTGGTTGACAGGTTTCAAACCAGGATGGCTTAACATGTGTGTTAAAGAATCATTGGATCCGACACTACTGTTGTCCACTGACATCGAGACAGACCCACCAGCATGGCTTGTTTGTAAACTGTCAATGGACATGTTTGTACCATCACCAATTTCTTGGTAAAAACCTTGTGTGAAACCATAATAGTCGTTACCATTGTTGTTACTTGGTGCCATTAGTCCAGTAAATTTTTTACCCTCCACCATTTCCCAAACAATAATGAAGAAACTTGTCGAGAAAAATCAGGGACACACAATTCTTCTTATTGTAAACTCCTGTAACTTGTCGAGATAAATCCAGTGACACAATTCTTCTTAGCGCAAACTCCTGCAAGTCATCTAATGTTACAGAGTCGCCGATACATGCACCCTAGAACCAAACACAAAAGCGAGCACATTCAGCTGTACCTTCCAAAATCTAGTGACAATTTATAGTCAGCAATGCACTGTTTTGGCAGTTCACGCATTTATTTACTAATGAAATGGTTGAAATAGTTGTTTATAATAGGTTACAGGAAATCAATACTAAGTGGGGTACGATATCCAAAATCTTTAATGCAGTTTGCACTTGCACCAAAGCACGATTAATAGGGAAAGAACACGACAGGACGTAAAAAGACAGACACGATTATAAGACTTGAAAGATTTGTAATGAAGATTAAGAAGCACAAAATGAAACAACTAGACAAGTAACGGCAAAATCACTCTCTAATCACCATGGAATTAAAGACAAAAGAGGTGAGGAACAGGTAATTAGGGAAACCTATTTGTCCACGGATGGGGTTAAATAACAGTCCTAATGTGAGAGAACAAAAATAGAAACATTGTAAAGAGATAGATAATACCTCTGGAAGAACTAGTTAGGACATCTTAAACTGATTTGAAGCCACAGCACCCACAAAAAGTATGTATCTTTCACTATCTGCCATCAAAACATAAGAAATCAGTCAAACAAAAAAAGGACACAAGCTTTCCACATGAGACGACCCATCACACCCCCACCCTCAAAATCAATCAAAACCCTTGAAAGTATTTTGAACTTTCCAAGACTTGGTTTTTTTCTCGGGAAACAAAAGGATCAAGAGAAAGATTAGAGCTGCGTATATAGAAATGGGAAAAGAGGAGGAGGGTTAGACAGAAATTAGATCAGCTAATTAAATAAAAAATAAGACATCGTAAAATTAAAAAAAAATTAAGAAAAGAAAAGGGAAAGGAGATGAATTCTGTCAGCAATCCTGTTATTAATTAATTAATTAATTCTAAAAAAAAAAAGCAGTAGAAGTAAGAGCTGTGTGGCTAGATAGATACCTAGCTAGCTAGATAGTAATTCTTCGACAACGAAAATGAAAGAGGAAACTAATTGATAGTTAATGATAAAAGCAATGCAGAGGAAGATGAAGATGAAGATGAAGAGGGCAAAAAAGAACAGCGACCATAGACAGAGAGTCAGTCAGTCAGTCTTCGCTTCTCCTTTTTTTTTTTTTTTTTTGTACTTTCAAGGCTTCTTCGGTTCTCTTTCTTTTTTCTTTTTCTTTTGTCTTCCTCTTAATTTGTCCATTGACACAATTGCCCTCTGTCTTTTTCAAATTTACGCCCAGAGCCAACCTGTATATATATATATATTGACAAGGAATTGTTTTTACATTATAAATATCATTTCTGCTGCAATAAATATTTTAACGTCGATATATTACATCAAGTTATCGGTATTTTTTATTATATGAAATCATTCGATTTTAGTTTTAATCCAACTGAAGCGGTCCACATAACCTTACTTATAATTTTCCATTATTTAATTAACAATTCAATAATATATTTCAAACATAAATTTAAATACAACTAAATAGTTGAATGTAATATTAATACACGTATAAAATATTAACTCTACACAATATAATGTATGTTAATATTAAATTACAAACCCGAAAATAATAATTATAAATTACTAATTATAATATGTAACTTTTAAGATTAACTATGTATGATCTCCAAAATAATATTATAGAATTATTACATGTATCTAGCTAGTCATACATTCAAAAGATTTGAACATGTCATTTACAATAATTACAATGGAGTCATAAAAATGCCCTTTTTAATGTTATGCTGCCTTTGCTCCTTCTGCCAGGTCAGCTGCCCACCGTGGTCTGGGCTTGGCTTGGCTTGGCTTGGCTTCTTCGGTCGTGTTTCTATCGTGTATGATTGAAGAAGGCTGGCCTTTATGGTTTTTCTTCAGCTCTTTTAAATGAATTGGACAGTTGCATCATTATGCACACTCACTTCCCCCTCGCCTTGGGTCTCTCCCAAGCACTGGCAGAGCTGCTGTCATTTGTTTGTTTGGGTGGTTTAGTTAGGCTCTTTTTCTCTGGTTTGTCTACCGTTGCCTAAAAAACATGTGGGGGTCCTCTCCTAGCTATATAGGGGTTTTTTCAGTATTTTCGATCTACGGTTTCCTGCGTAATAACATTTCAGTTTTTTAGGCTCTTAGTGACAATCTTTTTTCCTGAGTCTGGGTTTTAAAGCTTTTCTATCTTTTTTCTCTCCCTGTTACTCTTACCATGCACCTTGCCTTGCTATTTGGTCATATTTGGTTACACCATCAGTTTAGCAACTTTTTTCTTTATCGTTGCATCATTTGTCGTCTTTATTTGTTGTAAATCTTCCCATTGTTTGCATGGGACCTGTTATCCTTTGTTGCTCTTATTTTGTTGCTTCTGCTAAGGTTAACTAAGCTTTTTCCCACACTTTTGTTTTATTGTTTTAGAAATCACTGCTGTTGTTCATTTGATGCACATCCCCTGCACTTGCCTTGCTCTTTGGCCATATGCTGTTGCACCATCAATTTAGTAATCTTTTTTTTTTCGTTGCATAATCTGTCAGCTTTTTTAGCTGTAAATATTCTTATGCTTCTTCTTCTTCTTTTCCACGTTGCTTCATTCAAGTGCTCTCAGTTTTGGCTGTTATAGGCCAGCCATTGTTTGCGTTGGAACCTGTTATCCTTTGCTGCTCTTATTTTGTTGCTTTTGTTTAGGTTAGTTGAGCTTTTTACCACACTTCTGTTTTGTTGTTTTAAACATCACTGTCCTTGTTTCTTTGGTACACATCTCATGCACTTGTTTTGGTCTTTTCTCCAGGATTTAGAGGGGATGTAATTTGTTGTTTGGATTTTGATTTTTTCTTTCCATGTCTGCCAGGCTGAATGACTTTGTTTTGCCTTTTTCCAGCGTTGTTGTTCTGCCTTAGGCTTTTTATGTTTCCCTGTTAACTTTGTCTTCTTAGTCTATTATTTATATTTTGTTCATTGCATTTTGACCATGGTTTGTATGATGCATATGATTTTTAAAAGCTTTGTCGAGCCTTTCGGAGTTCTCTTCGTTTCGTGCGCTGCATCTGTTTCTTTGTTGGGTCAACGACTTGGCTGTCATCCCATACTGCTTTGTGTAGGTCCTTTTAGCTTGAAAACTTTGCTTCTTGCTTGACTAGCTGTATTTATGGTGTGTGATTTCTTTCCCTGCGATGAACTTCAGATGTTGCGTTTTTCCATGGTCTTGCTTTGATATGCTCATCTTTTGTTTTGTTGGATCTTCGAACATGCCAACAATGCCATTTTCGACTTGCACCATTTTCATATGGGACCTCTGCTTCAACTTTAGACGAGTTTGTGGTCAAGGATACTATCAGTATGCTTGATTCAACTAGCTACTTGGTTGGCTTATTTCATCAAGCTACGCAGAGATTGACAAAGACGACTGACAATCCTGGATACAAACTTCGGTTGCTTAGTCAAAGAAGTCATGACTCAAGGTAGTATAATGATCCATCATCGGATGATATCAGCGGTTTGGTTATCATAGATATTGGTGATTATCATTCAGAGCGAGATATCATCATCGAAATCTGGTCAGAGGCTTTACAAAGGATTTCAAAATTGCATCCAAGATTTATGGCCTTACAATATCCTTTTTTTCCCCTTTGGTGAGGATGGTTATCAGACTAACATTAGTTTTGCCAACCAAGATGATCAGCTTTCAAGGAAACATCAAAATGTGTTGATGAGAGCTTTCTACGCTTATTTTATTCATGAAAGAGAATATGGTGAAGACAATGTTACAAAAGGTAGTTGACTTTACCAATAATTTTTTATCGATGAATTTACCAATGTTGAGGAAGACAGACTTCATTACATTAGAGAAAACCAAAATGATCTTCAAACCGAGCTTTATAAAGGCATTAACGAAGCTGTTCTTAGAGGGGATGTTTAATTAGGGTCAGCTACCGGAAAAATTATTGTCCCCTCTTCTTTAATTGGCAGTCCGCGATATGTGATAAACAACTACTAAGATGCCATGACTGTTTGCAGGGCATATGAGAATCCAGATCTTTTTATCACATTCATATGCAACACAAACTGGCCTGAAATCCGAAGAGAACTTCGAAAAGAGAGAGTTTATAAGCATGAAGACAAGCCTAATGTTAACTCAAATGTTTCAGCTGAAATACCCGATAAGAATGTTGATCCTTTATGTTATGATATTATCTGTAAGTTAATAATACATGGTCCATACGACTCTACAAAACCAAATGCACAATGCATGCCGAAAGGTAAGTTCGTAAAATCATTTCCAAAGAAATTCAAGAACTCAACTGTTTTTGGTGAAAACGAGTTTGTTTATTACAAGCAACGCAAGTGTCGTGATAATTTTGTTCTCAAAAATGGAATTAGGCTTTGCAATAACTATGTTGTTACATACAGTAGAAAACTTTTAATGCAGTAAAATGCACATATAAATGTTGAGATATGCTGTCAATTAATGCTTATCAAGTATCAGTTTAAATATATCAGTAAAGGATCTAATTAATAGTACAATGCACATACTTTAATTGTCAATTCATCTGCCCTCTATGAAGCTATTTGGTGTCTTGTTCAAAATATTGTCTTCTCAGGCAGCAAGTCTCTTCATTCTGTTCTCAGAAGGCTAGGTATTAATAAAGCAATGACTGAATGGCTCGAGTGAAATAAAAAAAGATGCTAGTGCATAAGAAGTTTACTATTCACAGTTTCCAAGCGAATATGTTTGGTATGGAAGATAGAAATAATGGATTGTAAGTTCAAGGAAGTTTAGCCTTGGACAAATAACATGTGCATCCTGCTGCTGGAGAAGTTTTTTTTAAAAAAATGCTTTTAAACCATATATATAAAAGGGCCAACATGGTTTGATGATTTAAGAAGAGTTTGCAGCAGGGTTGTTTATCCAACATTTCAACTTACTTGCAGAGCATTGGGGCTTTTAGCTTTAGGTGATGATAAGGAATGGCCCGAAGCTTTTTGTAAAGCCATAGCAACAACAATGTCTCCACAACTTGTACAACTTTTCGTCAGCGTTATCCTATTTTGTGAAGTTGTCAGGCCATTGGTTCTTTTCACTCAGTTTTGGCATTCAATGCACGATGACGATGATATCCTCTACAAGCTAAGAACTTGTTTTAGAATGCCAACAGATGATCATCTGAAAAATTGTTGGAGCTTGAAGCGCCAATAAATAACAAACAGGTGTTGTTCTTTTTAAAGCCCTTGACCGTTCAACGCATGATGTCCTCTCAGGGTACGTGTGACAATTATAGTGGTAGCCTGCCATTTGGTGGAAAGAGTTGGCCGCATTTGGATCAAAATTGGAGGTGATTAATGTCAAATTAATGAGTTCTATATATACCTTTGAAAATAGATACATCAACTCCGTTGTTGCCCATGAAGCCGTACGTTATTGATCTTAAATCTTACACAAAATTTACAAGGGTTGCTTCTCTAACACCTCATGTGCTGCCTGTCAGTGTATATTATGGCAAGAATATCAACAATATATGGCAACCAAATTGTAACAGAATATCTTGTATTTATTGTATTTATTATAGACTACAAATCAGGGATTAGAGATTGTAAATTAGGGATTATTACATGTATTTAGAGGACCAAATTCTTCCGGGAGAAATCAATCAAACAAGAAGAACATTTTTACATTGAAATCTGATATTTGTGACATGGTATCAGAGCCAACTATTTTCTAGATCTTTGTTCTTCTCTTCAGTCTACAGACTGAATTCGTCAGTATTTGGTGATTTTTTTTGGATTCCTAGGATGTCTGGAGAGGCTTTTCTTACTCGATTCAATGGCAAAAACTATGGCAGTTGGGAGTTTCAGTTTCGTATGTTTGTTAAAGGGAAGGAATTATGGGGGCATCTCGATGGATCTTCACCAGCACCAACCGATCCACAGGAGCTAAGTATATGGACTACCAAGGATGCAAAAATTGTCTCTTGGATACTGGGGTCTGTTGAACCCCATATGATCAACAATCTTCGATCGTTTGGCACAGGGAAGGAGATTTGGGACTACTTCAGACGCATCTATTCCCAGAACAATTCGGCTCAAAAATTTCAAATCGAAATGGGTATTGCCAATTACAAACAAGGTAATCTCTCAATTGAACAATTCTATGCTGGATTTCTAAACCTATGGAGTGAATATACTGGCATAATTTACTCTAAAATACCAAAGGAGAGTTTAGAAGCACTATACCTTGTTCATACCGAGAGCCAAAGGTACCAGTTCTTGATGAAGCTTCGGCCAGAATTTGAGGCCGTGAGAGCTAGCTTGATCAACCGAAGTCCAGTACCCACTTTGAATGAATGTTTGGGGGAACTGTTACGGGAAGAACAACAACTCGCCACCCAACACGAGTTGACTCGGGACACTGTCACAGAGATGAATGTGGCTTACATGGCTCAAGGAAGGGGACGACACAGGGGTGTGATTGTGCAGTGTTTTAATTGCAAAGAATTAGGGCACATTGCTAGAAATTGCAGCAAGAAATTTTGTAATTATTGTGAGAAAGAGGGGCATGTAAGTAATAAAGGAATGTCGTCTGCGACCACAGAATCGACAAGGGTTTACTGTACAGTCGAAATTGGGGGCTGCTTCTATGGCTGCCACAGCCATGTCCTTACCGTCGGCACCAGAATCTTCATCGTCGGTGAGCTTTTCGTCGAGCACTCTCACTTCTGAGATGGTGCAGCAGATGATAATATCTGCCTTCTCTGCA
>Ga0307507_10007419_pt1 | contig 15975 bp, 6 predicted proteins | sample 7_EM_MG_FD_207223 | JGI IMG/M metagenome (GOLD analysis project Ga0307507, IMG submission 207223) | Populus trichocarpa ectomycorrhiza microbial communities from riparian zone in the Pacific Northwest, United States - 7_EM | ecosystem: Host-associated > Plants > Roots > Unclassified | place... | reverse complement strand
TTAAGTGACCTTTTTAACCTGTTAAATCCCACATGAGAAATGACCCAATTTCTTTTAACCTTTAGAGAGTAATAAATTAGAGAACAAATAATGTGTAGGGTGCTATTTCCAGGTTCCATGTGCAATGCATTTATGTGTCCTGGAATAGGGCATGTCATTTTCACTCGAAGATAAAGAAAAACGAAGAGACAGAAATAATGAAATGCCGAGGCATGCGTGGATGATAATATATGAGGGCCAACAAATAATGTTAAATTCCATCGATCTCAGTGGAGTTTTGACATGCCAATTTGAGGGCCAATATGTGTAGAAAAAACAGGCATCGAATATCTTTGATACATTTAATCTGTCGGCTCAGGAACCAAACTAGAAGATGCTCGCTCGATACATTTAACATTCTTTTCGACCGGTGAGATTCAATGAACAGTATGAAAATCAAAACGCAATTTTGTTTTAAGGGGGAATGTATTATTGTTAGATATAATCTGGGGATTGACTTGGTGAAAGTTCTCGGCTAACCTCTAGATCACCTATGCAAATCATTTTTTTCAATGAAAGTAAGAAAATGATGTTATTAATTTTTTTTAATTATCAAGAAATTATTCAGATCAAGTTTGGGTATGGTGAAGTTGGATCGATTAGATTGATCGAGTCTAATTAGATCAATTTTTTAATTGATTTAATATTAGATCCAGCTCAGGTTAATTAGGTCTTCAATCATTAAGTTTTCAAGTTAATTCATGAAATATGATTGGATTTAATAATCATGGTGGTGAAGAATCAGCGTGGTTATTACTTTCTTAGCTTCCATGTAGTATTATAAGAAAACAGCCCACTTCTTATTGTTTTTTATTTTTTTTTAGGTTTTTAAGTGTATTTGTTGGATGGTATTACATTTCAAGGATTTGAGAGGAAAATCAGAAAAAATAAAATATAAATATGAACAAAATTGAGTCTTTTGTTGTTTATTTAGCATCAAAATGCGAAATTGAAACTTTTCAAAGATAACGGGATAGCAGTGGAGAGTTCTTAAATACAGGATAGGAACGAAAAATATAATTTATTCTATTTTGAAACGTAACTGTCTCAATAAACCAAAAGCACTGTAATTTTCCTATGAAACAAGCTTCGTTGGTTTATGAGCATAGCACAAATTTTAATGTTTTTTTAAACGGTCATGTCATTAATTATCTTATAAATCTTATTACAGTAAGACTAAGGGTTTGTTTAGACTATGGTCATGGATTCACTAAAAATGCTTAAAAAATGGGGGGAAAACCATGATTTCATTTCAACTATTTGAGGTAAATTCTTGAGTTTTTTTAGGACATTGAAATGACATGAAAACAATATTAAAACCGATATTTCAAATAAAAAAATATTGAAATATCAGGTAAAGTGTCACTTCACATCCTTTCAGAGCTTTTAAAAAATACTTTGCTGTGAAGATTGCATATGTTACAATTTTTATAAAGGTTTTACCAAAGACACCTGTTAGGGGGAGTATTAAAAGCGTATTTCTTTACAAAATTAACCCGTTGTTGTAATTACATAACACAGTTAAGTAAGGAGATATTTTTTTTATTTTTTATACTTAATTCGAGTTTTTTTTATTTTAAATATTGCAGTATTGTTTGACGGATGGAATATGATCAATTAAAGATGATTAGTAGTAGTTAAATGATGTTCATTAACATCTATATATGCATTATAAAGGGTATTTAATTTGAACAATAATATCAAAACTAATAAATATATATATTAGCCATTTAACTGTCAAGGGTTTATTAAATAATTTCTCGTAATAAAGAGATTAATTAATTTGTTTTAATAAATTAGAGGAACTAATTTGTAATTAACTCCTACTTTTAACAAGGCAAGTCTCGCCAATGCAATGCATATTCCAAAGGTTAATGGATGCTTAATGATCGGATGCAAGTCAAATAGCCATATACTGCTGGATGTAACTAAACAATATCACAATACTGCAATGCATGCTCTTCCCACAGCTTGCATGCCTCTCTGGCTATGCAGGCTTAATTAGTAGATTTCTGCTCAGGTGCGAGGCTCCTGAGCAGTGCACTATTGAGCTCCCTGTGATACAATTATTGCGTGATTAACTATCATCGTGGGAAAAATCGGTGTTTAATATAGGTTTGGACTATAATTCTATAAAGCCTTCGATTAGGCCCAGATTCATAATAGCAACACCCAAACCAGGACCAAAAATCTTGAAATTTTTTACTTTTGCTTGAGTTGGAGGACAACAAAATGTAGAATATCTGTTTAAAACGGGTATATCTTAGTTTTGCCGGAGCATCATTTTTCTTACCTTTTCCAGAACAATTTTGGTGTGAAGTGCCGTCAACCTTGATTTTTTTGATAACCCAGTTCCGAAGTTACCAGCTTTGATCCCTTCGATTGTTTGTCTTTTGTTCTATTCCAATATATTTGTAAGCATGTTTTGAGGAGCGGTTTATTACAGTGGAAGATCCACCGAGAAGCGTTGTGACACGTAAAGGCTGAAATCGATTAAGGAATTTAGAGATCTAGAAAACTGGCTGATGAATCTTCATTAGGCGTGAAGGCCTCGATTAACCCATGGTGGAGCCCAATAAACTCAGTGAGTCCATCATTATCTTGTTGGACTTAAACCATGAAGAGGCTCTCAGGCAAACTCTTTTTTCATGAGATAAGTTTTTCAGGTCTTGTGGTGACGATTTGCATTCAGAGGGGATTTGACTCATTTGAGATCATTGCATATATTTATCTACTCTAAAAACATCTAAATTACCGCATTTCATTCACATGCTCTCATGCTTCTCTTCAGACTACGAGAATGTAATGAAACTGCTGCAAATAAAAACCCTGCTATATATCCATGTGAAAACGAACACCATAGAATTCATTGACTTGAACATGCACGCGTGCATCTCAACTAATCACCCACACAGATTCTTGTCTGACTGGAGATCATACTGATCAACAATATCACTAGTCTCCTCAAACACGGCAGGCAACTATAATGCAGAAAACACGGTTATAGGAAGAGCAGCTCGGCGGAAGAGAGAGAGAAGATCAGATATGGCAAATGGCTGTAATGGGCTCAAGATCACATTCACTTGATGGAAGACCTCAATTAGCGAACGATGGAGCCCGTTAGGATTATATCTCGCTATCGGTCAAACCAAGCCCTTTATTTTGAGTATTCCCAAATCAACCCCTTAACATCGATTTAAATGTGATTGGAGTCTATTGATCCAGCCTTTTTTACCAATTGAAACTTAGAAAGTCCCGATGGATTTCACCTTTTTTTGACGGTATGGTCTGAGGATCAGAAATCGCATTTTATCTGAACCACCACACCAGTTTAATTGACCAAAATAAATAGTTAAGGGTCTGCTAAAGAAAATATAAAAAGTAAAGGGACTCAATTATGTACGCAGCCGCAGTTAGGCTTAAGACGACATCGTTTTCTAAGTGTTGAGGAACCGAAAAAGCCCTTCATTCTCTGTCTGTGTCTTCCTCTGCTTCTAGTTCCCAGATACAGTAGCTGTGGAGAAGAGAATGGCATCATCATCATCAACAGCAGTAGCAACAGCAACAGAAACAACTACAGAGAGAAGAGGAATACCAGGAGCTCAGTTTGTAGAAGATGTTGAAACCTATCTTAATCAATCTGGTCTTGATGTCAACTCTGCCCTGTCTTTTCTGCAAGAAAGGTATTCTCTTTTATCATTTCTTTCACAACTTTAATCGATTTAAAATGTTAAATACTTCATCTTTTTCGCGATTGATGTTGGGGGTTATGTTTGTTTTGTAGATTACAGCAATATAAGTTGGTGGAGATGAAACTTCTTGCCCAACAAAGGGATCTTCAGGTACCTTTTGTATTCTATGGTTTGAATTGAATTGTAACTGTAGAAAACCAGGGTTTGATTAACAGGGGAGTCGTGACTTGCTGTTCTTTGGAAACCTTGTGGGCATTTATGTCAAGTGTTTGACTCTCCAAATCTTAACATTATGGAAATTGGTAGAATTTGACTGTAACCGGCTAAAATGGGTCTTATAGTTCATGAATTATTAATCGGTTGAATTGGTAGGAAAAACGTTTTTAGCTTTTTGAGTTCTCAAGAAGCTTTGCATGGCAGGACTGAATTGCTGCATTTTAGAATTTGACCTCATAAGGGTTTTACCTTTTCTCTGCTTCGTATGGTTTTGGCTGGAGATAATTAACTCCAAAACTACTATCTCAGTTATAGCATTTTTTATGAGTATTTGTGCACTCTTTTTTTCAGCTATTGATTATCCAGCTGAATGTTGAATATCATAATCTTAAGCTATAAGCTATTCTAATATCTGAGTGATGCTTTTGATTTCTGCACTCCGTTTCTGGGATAAATATTCTGTACCACAAGCAGAATCTAACTTGGTTAATTTGGGTCTTTGTGCTGAATTGGAATCGAGTTTTCATGTGACTTCACTAGTTTAATTTCTTTGGTTTGTAATAACTGGTGTAACATTCAGTAATTGCTTTGGTTGTCAGGCAAAGATCCCTGATATAGAGAAGTGCTTAGATGTGGTTGCCACTTTACAGGCTAAGAAGGGTACTGGTGAGGTTCGTTTTCTGTGCTGATCATTTTATATTATCTATGGTAGCTTGCTTTTGGAAATTGTTCTTACCCAAGCTATGTTCGAATATGGGGTTAGCAGACTTCATGAATAACACTGTTTTTATTTTGATGGATTTCCTTCTAGCTCTAGTACATTATTTTATAGGGTAGTTGCAAAATTGATATTGTATGGGTGAATATGCTTGTGAAGAATACTGTCATGCTCTTGTTGCAGCACAAATATCATAGTAAATAGATATGCCGTTTGTGTTATATGGGGTATCCTAGTAAATCCCTCACCCACCTCCCTCCCCTGCCTCCTTCCTGATGAATTGATAACTGTTCTAGTTTTAAATAAAGTTGAACACAAGAGGTTGAAGTGTGCCATTTACTGCTTACCATTGCATGCTGAAAATAACTGTGAAACATGACCATCATAAGGAGGAGAAATCAGATGTGGTTTATGCCTTTGCACTAGTTGCAATTCACTAAACACATGCCTCCATGTTCATCGCATTTCTTGTTATTTGATAAATGATGGCATTTTGGAACTCTTAAACGTGTTGAGTTCTTCATACCCATCTTTAATTGATGAAAATGAATAAAGCCCACTATCATGTAACTCCTCTGCTGAAGGGCTCACCTCTACTTTAGGGCAAGCACGCTGGAGTCTCGCTATCATTGGCCTTAAAAAAGCGAGCTTCGTGTTTGTTGACAGCTTGCTATTAGAGAACGGCTTCCTCTTTTCTGACATTATCTTTTACATCACCATAGTTTTTTATTGGATTTGCTAAGATTCAGCTCTAGAGTCCATGTCAACCATCCTACCCTTAGCTTCCTTAGTCTTGGCCCAGGGATTCTTACAATCATTATAGTCATATCAGGTCTGTGCTCAATCCATCAGCCAGGCTAATTATGTATAGTCTCCCATCTCATGCCTCCTCACATAGTTCAAACCATGATTGTAAAAATCCCTGGGCCAAGACTAAGGCAGTAGATTTCAAAAATGTTTAATTTGTATATTAGATGCTGCACTGTAAGTGTATGTTGGCAGGTGAGTTGCATACATGATCATACTTGCAGAAGAAATTTTCACTAGTTGAGTTGCTCATGAGAATTAATTCTAAGCTTACAATCTTGACTTGATCTTACAACATTCTTGCCCACTTAGCATGTCCAAACTAGAGTCACTTTTTTAGACTACCTTAATGAATACCATATATTTTTCATGTTGGTTTCTTCAGTCTTCCTGGATTAGATATTGTGGCAATCCTGGCTTTACGTACTCCAGAGTCCTAGCTTCTGGTTGATGAGAATCTACTTCTCTAATAATATCCCTATTCCTTACAATCAGTGGTCCATTGGTTGTCCATGGATGGTCTTTGCTAATTACATCCCCCCATCTTTTAAGAACCCAACACTTGCGTGCTAGTGGGCGACGTGACTTAAAAAGGATTGAACTAGTGAGCTGCTATTTAGTATCTATCAATAGATTTGCTAAGAACAACCTGCTATATTTTGATTGGCATTCTCCCACAATTCGGATATATATGGCATTATAATACCGCAATCCAGCTAGTTGGTTAGCTATACCCAATGATGTAGAAATCACCTTGGAACTTTTTGCAGGAGCAGCCTTCAGAAAGTTACTGTTGTTTCAAAAGGCAGAACCTTGGATGATAATTCTGTGACCTTACATCGATAGCAGTAACAATATACATATATGCTATATATGAAAAAAGTGCTGACTTTCTTAGTTAGCATCTGAAAGATATGCCATCAATAGGACTTGAAATACTGTATTTTTTAATATATTTCAATCATATCATATCCTCTTAACAATTATTCCTAACTTGAAGCTGTAATTAATTCAGGTGCATATGTTGGCTGTTGACTAGTTCTGAATTATGCAATCTATTTTGTTATCTGGTTGAACTTAAAGCTAATGGTTTTAGGTTTCTATTCTCTTATAGAGTTTATGCTATTGGATGTTTCATTGGCTTTGTATTTTGGACGCAGCCTCTTATTGCTGATTTTGAAGTTTCCGAAGGCATATATTCTCAGGCTCGCATTGAGGATGCCGAGTCGGTTTGTTTATGGCTAGGAGCAAATGTCATGTTGGAGTATTCATGTGAAGAGGTTTGCACCTGTTCTTTTAGATGCTTCAGAAGCCTCTTTTTTTTAAAAAAAAAAATCATTAAGATTGGATACAAATGTAAGATCAATGAGAATTTTATGGTGTAGGCCAATGATCTTCTACAAAAGAATTTGGACAACGCTAAAGCTAGTCTAGAAGTTCTAGTTGCCGATCTATTATTCTTAAGGGATCAAGTCACTATAACACAGGTATTGCTAATTAAAATATAGGCTTCTTTATCTTTCTTCCTGGAGTGGCGATTAATGTGTAGAATTTAAACCAATATGTTGCATATGACATTATTTGCATAACAAACCGGGCTAGCACTATTAGTGCGCACCAATTTTGCACCCCCCACCATCAATTTTTCTGTATTATGATGATGTTTCATTTGTCCTAAAATTGTTATTGGTACACCAACTTTCATTTTATATCAATCAAGTACTTGAACTTTGATCTTTCTCATTTGATACACCAATGTTTTTTATTGATCCAATCTAGTGCTTTAGCCAATTTTTTATTTTCTAATGTAGATTGTTTTTAGTGAAAGCACCCTATAAAATAAGATTATTTTTAAGAAACAAAAATATTTTAGATTAAGATAAATGATATATAAAATTAAAATAAATCCTTTTTATGAACTAGTTTTTAGTCTTTATGTAAATGACTTGCCATTGATGAAAATAGTTTATGTTTTAAAATGATTTTGAGCAGGTTAAGCTGTGTTTAGCAAACAATGAGCAAGTCATTTACAATGAGAAAAGGTGTAAAGTTACTAATAGTGCAAGTATTCCCAAGAAACAAATGTTAAGGCATTTGATTTTACAGCATACCAAACTGCAAAAGGCTTCGTAAGTTTGTAAATTGTTAGCGGTTTTTTTACCATTACTACCATTTTACAGGTTACTATTGCCCGCGTGTATAACTGGGATGTTCACCAGAAGCGCAGAATGCGCGAAGCTGTTACTGCTGAGAAAGACTCATGAAATAGTTGTTCCACTGCAATTGAGTTTCAGAGGCAGCAATGCAAGCTTATCTTCTAGGGTGTATTGTCTTAATCCCTCGTTTCTTAATCTGGTGAAGGTATTGTCTCTGCATACCTGTTGATGTTTTCTGCGTATCTGCACTTTTGTGGTCTGGTTCACTGCGCACTCATGCAGAAGCTTGATATATTATCTGGATCATTTTTGATGCATGATAGAATTTCTTAGCTTGAGCTGTAACATCTGTATTAACTGAAAGTCCTTTAGGTTGATTGGCTGTTTACTGTTTTGTAAGCTTTTGTTTTTCAAAAAGATGTCCGGTTAAGTTTCAAATCTCTTTGTTAAATGAGTTAGATATCTGGTTTAAATTTTGAAATGTCGGGTCCGTGGTGGAAACAATGGGGACCGCATGTAAGTTCAATATGAAGGAGATGCGTTGGCAAAAGGTTTGCGAGATGGAGGTAAAGGAGCCTATGTCACTTGGTCTGAATGATGTCAGCATCTTACCTCAAAAGGGTTGTAGATCTGGATTTTTTCAATTATACTATTGAGTTTTTTAGTTTTAAATTATTACTAGGTTTCTGCTCTGTAGACTTCGGTCCACGAGCTTAGTGGGATCACACTTGTGTTCATGTTGGACGTATTTCTTAATTGCTTCACATGACGGTTGAGTCTTGTAACGTTAGGCTGGCAGTTTGGCGGCCTCGCTACTGATAACGGCTAACGTTTTTACATATGAGCCTCAACTTGTCGGTGACTGAGAATCTAGTTCAGAGCAGTGGCAAGTTAACATGTGTCTATGAGGGAGTCGAGTTTTTGTCTTGTTCCCCACCTTAGCACCAAAACACCATTTGGGTTTAGGGCGCCGCATAGAAATTAAGGATTATCCAGGTACACTTTGAGTGGACTTTTAGAAGTCGATTTCAAGCGTTGAATGTAATCTGATTACTTTTGATCAAATTGCATTACAAGTAGGTGTTTGAAAAAGTCTCTTTTAAGCAACTAGCCACCTACCTGAGAGCAGCCCATCGTAATCCAGGAGGCCATAGAAAATTACGGATGTGGGTCTTGCTGCCTCCAATAATCTCACTTTTAAGTGTCGGTTAAACCCAGCATCATTTATATGTCGGTATATCCTTGTCCAAAATGTTTGGTTGAGTCTGCAAATTGGCAGCAAACTTGAAGTTTGGATGCTCCAACATCACCTAATTTTCCTATCACAGACACAAGCATGTTCTTTCCATTGCTATCAAATCCAATGGATAGACAGTTTCTTGCATTTCACTTGCGTCCATTTAGGAGGTTGCTTATTGGATCACAAGACCTTCGGCCTATACGATGGGAAGTATGTATTGAAATATATAGGTCTCTGCACTTCGCAAAAGCTCCCTAAATTTATGAAGGACGCATGCTCTATACGCTTCTCTTGCCGTTTCAAAGAAACAAACGAAAAAAGGGACTAGCACAGTTCAGATATAAAGATCCCTTCAACATTAATTGAAATAACGAAGAAGAAAGTATCCAGCCTTTGTGTTCTATACATATTTGCATGGAGTTTTTCCATTCGAGTACCTGGCCCTTCAAGGCATATATAGTTTTCATCGTGGGCCAACTATAACTCGGAAGTTTCCAAGCTTTGCAAGCTTCTTCTAAGGTTCAACCTCGAATGAGACCCGAGAGATTAATATGACCTCCAAATGGCAGTCAAGATGAGATTTTTAATGTGGATCCAATAAACGTCCATGTTCATACGCAGTTGACCTTGAGAATTATAAGGGGTCCCATAGTTTAAAATTAAATGAAGTGAAAACCCAGTTGCATGTAGAAATGGTTTGACAATCTTCAAAAGTCAGCAATAGGGCACATCTCCTTCTCTTCCTCTGCTTACACTGACATTCGGTTCTGTCGAGGTTTTTATATATACAAGACCGGTGCTATCTAATATATTTGTATGAAATTAAAAATTGAGCTAGATGCTGCTGCTGCTTTCCAATCTAATATCCAGATTTCACTGCCAGAAAATCTGCATGATAGTCAGGGATCAGATTTAAACAAAATAAACAACGTTCGGTCAGATTTATTCAAATCATACTGATTAATGCTGCTTGTTAGCACTAATACAAGATTCATGCAAAAGATGAGGACATCATTTGGTGTCTATAGAACATCAAGGTAACACGATTAATGGGATTTAATTACTTGTCTGGCTAATTACAATTAAGGTAGCAAAATCAATCTCAACTCAGCAACATATAAATTGTTAAAACACTTTTGTGAGAGTACTTATGCCTGTTTCTGGTTATCTCATATGTACACCGATTGTTTATACTCTAAATTCAAAAAGGTATATTAAAAAAACACGTCCACTCTTCACAACCTGATAAACTTCAAGATCAATGGTGAGGAGAACACATACACGTTACTTCCATGGAATCATGGGCATAAAAAGAAAGGAGGGGAAATGAACCTATTTATTTATGGAGTCGTGCACGCAAAAGGAGACTGACTTGTCTTTACTGCCTTGTAATTAAAGCCATTTTGTCATCTAGTGTTTTCCACGCGTTTAGCGGTTGCCCGTATGATAAACCACTTGATTATTATAATAATAATAACGAGAAATGTTGACTTTGACTTATCATCATGTGAGGCCAATAGAATAGCTTGACGAGTTAAATGCAGTCGCTTGGTCTAAAGAGAATGGAAAAGTTAATTTTGGGTCTAAAAAATATATATATCTTTCAAGGAGATCAGAGTAACTTGCAATGGCCGCAATCATCGCTAGGTATTTTTATCAAGATTTGTCTAGAATGAAACGAATGGGTCAACTGGTTGATTTTGGTTCTTATTTGTTCGGATTATTATATTTAGTGAGTTTATTTTTGTGTGTGTGTGTGTGTGTGTGTTTTGCCTAATTTAGCCTGTTGGCCGTTCTAAAGCATCAGAGTCCAAAACCACTCCTTCTTGATAGATGGGAGATCTACAAATACATTCTGTCCTTGCAAGTTTTTTTTCTTCTTCTTATGATTGTATACAGTTTTGGATCAGATTGATTTCTTGGATATTTTTGCACGGTTTAGATGGATTGACAGGATCGTTAATGTTGCCTTATTTGATCAACTGAGGATTTGATCTGGAAACGTATCAATATTTCCACGTCATCCACAATATTATGAAGATTTTATACAATATTTGAAAAGGGTGTCTTCCAAATGCTATAATTTATACATCAATGTCAAAGAACCATCTTAACTTAAAAGCTTAAACTGTTAGGTGAGGTCTCAGGATATGATTTATATTATTTTCTAACACACCCCCTCAAGTGAAAACCTTTTTAAACTTGCACATGCCCACTTTATCTTATACTTAATTTTTATCAAATAAATGAGGATGATGAGATTTGAACTCGTGACCGTTTGATCATCAAGATTCTGATACTATATCAAAGAACAATCTCAATCTAAAAATTTAAGCTGTTAGGTGAGGTCTTAAAATATGATTTATATTTATATTATTCTTTAACAATAAAAAATGATACTGTAATTCATATACATGTAATTCATATACATTAATAATCAAGATTAATGATATGTTGTACTTCAAGAAGGGAAGGAAATATTGCGGAGTACTAATTTGTTATGCTATTTATACGTCATTGTAAATGTCAGAAAAAAAAGGAGTTTGGGAAAGCGAAGCTAATTTGGACATAATTTATAGCTGAAAGAAAGCTTATAACTAGGTGTTCAAGTAAACATGTCAGCATTAACATCAATGGCGAACATAAGTAATTGACCAGGTCTAAACTCCGAAAGCTTGAGGATATCATCAAGTTAGTGTAATATTTGCTTTAGGTCGACTATCAAGACTACAGTCAATCTAGGGCGAGGGGGGGACAGAGAGAGAACTACAATAATATAAGTTCAAGTCTAAAGCAATTTGATATTTAATTTCCATAAACAAGAGGAAACTTCTAGGATCTTGCTTCAGCAATTAATAAAAATATTGAGGTACGGAATAAATGGCTGTTCTCCATAATCTTACTGTAATATATATATACACACAGAATAAAGTATTGGAAGTTTATCAAAGTTTAATTAGTTTACAGCTGCCATTAATCGATGATGTAAGCATTAATCTAGAAACAGAATCATAAAATATTTCTCATAAGATTTATGCCAGGATAATTAAGTTGGTCTGGGATTACATATTGAGGATTATTTATGAGTGATGAGTGGTACTTCACCATTAATTTTCGCTTGATTTAATAGCGGTTTTGGATCCGGAATTTGTAAATTTAAAAACCCTGATGAGATAAGGTTTAAGAATATAAAGAGACCCTTTGGATCCTCTCTGTGCAACTAAGAATGGGCGGTTTCACAGTTTCATTTTATATGATCCTAACATCATATTCTGCACGATCAAGCCATTATACATACTAGGTTCGCTTCCCCTGCATCCTATTCCTAGCTAGTATCGTTAAATTGTAGATGGTTTAGGGTTCATGTATGTTTAACATATGCATATATAATTTTTCTTTTTAATGTAGATATTGCTTATATAATTAAGATCACACAAATTCTTTATAAATACAAAAAAAAATCACACAAATCAGACAAACTTCTTTGGCATGTACTGCAATTGATAGTTCATAAGTTGTTCATTATAATATCTTAATAATAAATCTAGACAAATAGAGAATTATTACCAAAAAAAAATGTGGGGAGAGAGAGAGAGAGAGAGAGAGTTGATTATTTCCAAAAACAATAAGAGAAAAATATAATTCTCTATAAGGTCGACCATCCTCACATCCTATAAAATAAATGCATCTAAAGCTTAAGCTTTGAATACACATGCACACCATCCACTTGTTTTCACTTTCACTTCTGTTTTTTTCATTTTATTTGAATAAAAAAATATTCAAATGTTTTACCTTTTGACTTTGGTATGTATATTTGATTAATTATATGGTGTATGATTTTTTTTAATTTAAAATATATCAAGATAATTTTTTTAATTTTTAATATTAATTAGTACATCCAAACTATTAATAAAAAATTAATTTAATATATTTCTAAATAAAAACACTTTTAAAAAATTATAAATACAACCACTCCCCGAGAGCTCTTGACCGGCGTGTTAGATTTCTGAATAAAAGACATACCTACCTTAAGTGAATTACACCGTTAGACTTTAGGAAACATGGTCAAATATTAATATGACTCGGTGTTCGATTATCAAGGAGCTATGTTATGTGTGATTTTGATTTTGTTGCGGCTCGAGGTGTAAACAGAGTTCTCGGAATAAAGTGTGAAAGGAATAGGAAATCTTTGTCGAATTACTCTATGTAGTTTTGTCTATTTTATGGATCCCATACTTAACCTCGAAGCAACATCGACTCAACTTGGCGTATAAAAATGTTACTTATACAAGAGCTTGCAATATTCGAGGTGTACATTTACCAATTCCATTAATGAAACACGTGTCCCTGTTTTCGTTTTTTCTTTTAGTAGAAGTTAAATATTAAATAGTAAAGGAGAGTCAACAAATTTAAACTTGTTAATTATGTTATTACAAGGTAATAAAATAAAATTATTTCTTGAGTTTCATTTGATACTTTAATTTTTTTTTTAAATAATTTTTTAAAATAATATTAAAGTTTTGGGTTAAGATTTTAACTTCTATATATCGTCATTATTCTCTCTGATTAAATTTATAAAACTAAAACAAGTTAATAGTGAGAATATGTAAGTTTCAATTTTAATTTATCATGCCTCACCTAAGTATTTAAAATTTTAAATTATAATGGTAGTTTAATAAGTGCTTGCGTAGGGAAAGTAATAGTTAAAAAACCTTAGTCCAATATTGACGTATCTCCTGGATCTCTTTTCCATTTTTCTTTTTCTTTTTTTCTATTTTACATCGAGGTGATTCTTTTAGTGCGTGGTGTGCATCTCAAAACAAAATCCATTTTCTTGATTTGGTAAAAAAAAATAGGATATCATACAAAGATTCTAATATCAATGAAAAAATACATCATTGTAGTTACTCGAACTATGATTGCCAAGGTAAAGGTAAAGTGTGATGTTTCAAAAATATTTATGTATTATTCTATAACACATAAAAAAAAAATTACATGAAAGTTCTTAGAATATAAAACTTGCATAAAGTCATTAATATCTTCCACTAAAATCATTTTAATTAAAGATAATAATGAAAAAGATAAAATTTAAACTCATAATTTTTTAGTCAAATAAACTTTTCTACGCTCATATTATATCAAAAATTATTTTAATTTAAAAGTTTAAATTATTAGATATAGATGTGAGACTTTAAGAATAGTATTGTATTATCCTATAAAATGCCTACAAGCCTCCTTAAATGAGATTCAAACAAACATCCACTATTTTGCATTAAGATTATTTTAATTAAAGAGAGTAGAAGCAATAAAAAATTAAATTTATAATCATGTTTAATATTATAATAACTTTTATAGTCGTGGTTTAAAAATTTTATAAATTATTAACCAGAAAAACTCTAAGAGAGAGTTTTTAATATGTACGATGCAAAATTGTTATGTTAATCACTCAATCAAAGTACTTAATTTCAAGACAGAATACAAAACATATTACAAAAATAAATGGAGCTCTAAGAATTTTAGATCATAACTGATAAGATTCTAAGAAATAGTTTTATATTATCTATTTATTCTATCTTTTCTTGGGGGTGCTAGCTTAACGTCGACGATGCAGTGAATTAAACAAATTAGACAGGAAAAGGTATCGTATTGAAGCAGCTTCAAACACGGCTGATCACCAGCCCTGAAACATTTGATTGCAAGAGAAGATATAAAGGAGCAATGCTCTGGAGGGCGTGTTTTGGAAGCAAACTTCATCGAATATTCTAAAACCGCGTTAGTGGCATGTGCTTCGACAGAAAAGCTGATTAAGAAAAGCTGGCCCTGTGAGATTAGATCCCTGACATCATGATTTTTCCTGCATCGACAAGAAGAGAATTAAACGTATATGTCTCCAGGATTGGCTTGCATGTCACACATCGAGCTCTGGAAGATGGGGACCAAGAGACCAGGGGCCGCGTATCGTGGCAGACTTGATATCACCCAGAGGATACAATAATTTCTTATGTCGCTACAGTCGTTTTATTTTGAATATCGATCAACAGTATCCCAGATAACAAAATGTCTTAGCTTTGGATTTTTCTCTTGATGTTTGATGGAATTGACAAAAAGAAGTTCTTGGAAGTTTTATCCTAATAATCCAGGTTGTGCCTTGAAATGACCTCACAGCCTTTGTACTAGCAATCACACATCAAGAAGATTTATGACTGATGCTCCCCCCACCCCCCTAAAAAAAAAAAAAAGTTTAACCAGGAACTCTGTTGAACTTAAACGGATTTAAGATAAAGTGTTTTTAAAAAATATTAATTTATGTTTCTTCAAGTTAAAAATATTCTTAAAACATATCTAAATATAAAAACAAACAATAATGATCAAGGAAGCGAGGAGTGCTATCATGCTTTTTATAACAATTTTTTTTCTTCAGTTGCTAGCTTTTGCTGACAAAATTTTAATATCCAATAATGTAAAAATATGTGTTTTTTTTAATATTTTGATATTTCAATATATATAAATATAGCTCTTAAAGAACAGTAACAAATAAAAAAAACAATCCTTAAGAGATGGAATATATAAAATTACTTGAAGAAGTAGTTGTAAAATTATAAAATATGTGTGTAATTATAAATTTAAAGTGATAATAAATTCAACATTCAACATTAATTATGATTACAAATAATTTAATATTCACATAATCTGAGTTGACCTCCTATATATGAATGCGAAACAAGTTTGAATATACACCGATCATGCCATCTATAGAAGTATTATTAGTCGAGGTGTGCGCAAACTAACCCGGACACCCACGTTAAACTAAAAAAATAAATGAATGAATGATTATTCATGATTAATTAGGGTATCTTGGGCTAAGGGGTAATAATGGATGGTTGGATTTTGTATTATCCCAAAATAACTATTTAAATCTAATACAACGATGTATAGATTTTTGAATCAAATCTGATCTGATTAGATTCTAAGTATATATAAATTAGGTATAATTTATAATTATTTAATATATAATTAGTTTGATATGTATACATATAATTTTTAAAAAACTTTTAGTTTAGATTGAGTATACCAATATTTATATCTAACACATTTTATCTTTGAGTT
>Ga0307507_10007418_pt1 | contig 15977 bp, 17 predicted proteins | sample 7_EM_MG_FD_207223 | JGI IMG/M metagenome (GOLD analysis project Ga0307507, IMG submission 207223) | Populus trichocarpa ectomycorrhiza microbial communities from riparian zone in the Pacific Northwest, United States - 7_EM | ecosystem: Host-associated > Plants > Roots > Unclassified | place... | reverse complement strand
TGTAACAAACTTCTTACTATATCGCAACTACCAAGTAGTTCCTAATAGCTAAGTATGTTTGGGTCTTGCTGGATTCTCGAAGCGAACCGAAGAAGTAACTGTTCAACCAAGTATATTGAAAACTCTTTCTGTCGAAGTCTGCTCTCTCTAAGTCCGGAGAATAGCAGGTCTTAAATACACTTGTCAGGCTAACCGGAGCCTTGTAAAAAACAACCATAAAGGCTCCCAAATGGTAGCCTTGACACGTTACCTAAAACTTATCAAATATCAAACGATATCTTGACACAATAAAATAAAACATTCCGAGTATCAAACGATACTCGAAACTAAACATAAAACATCATGAGTATCAAACTCAATCATAAAACATACTGAGTATCAAATGATACTCGAAACGAAACATAAAACATCATGAGTATCAAACTCAATCATAAAAGATACTTAGTATCAAACGATACTAAAAACTATAGCGTAACCCATACCGGTTACACTACTACCTCAAGCCCTATACTATTTGATTCGTCTCTGCGAGCGGATTCCAATGAGGGACCTCCAGACTTGATCCCTCCGCTGCCTGTGCAGCTGCCTTTCTCTCTGCATCTATACAGTTACTTGACAATGGCCAATGCAGAGCTACCAAGGTCCACCGTTCTTTGTATTTAGTATTTCTCTTATATAGTCTATTTATAGCTTCAATATACATAGTACTACCAGTTTATAAGAAACCTCCATCTGTATGACATATCCCTATCCTGGCATTAGAGCTTTTCAGTCGACACGACTTTCTTCACAAGGCCTATCCTGTCCCAATCTTTCTTACCTAATCTTCTGAAGACTTCTGGATATCCTCTATAGGGTAATACCACCATGTTAGATGCGGTTGCTCTAGAACCCAGTCGTATCATGTGGTTCTAGACCTTTAGTGTCGGTATTGGATATTCCCAGAGGCGTATTGTCGCCCCTTGATGTCACCTGGGGCATTCAGACCCGGAAGGGTTGCATCCGGAAGAAATCAGTGCGCATCCCTCACACCAGAATTGCTATTTGCGTCTCATGCACCCAACACACCTCAGGCACCAAGTGCCTCCTGCGGGAAGTCAAATCTTTACTGATGCACATAGTCTTATTCTGATTTTATCTTTCTTTTCCTAAGCAAAGATAGGTGCTGCTCTCTTGACTGGATTCTGTTTGATTCTCCTTTGTTCAATTTTCTCATTGATCCATAAACTCAGGTCCTCTATTCATCATTCTGGAATTGAGTAAGTTGGTAAGGTCCCTAGATCCTCCTAGTGTTATCAGAGGACTTTCATGCTTGATCTTTCTTTGAGGTGGTAGTCCTTCTGGTATGACCTCAGGAACTTGAACCACCTCCGGGTGTTAGTCCATCATATCCACAGTTATGATGACTGCTGCCCCAATATTTACGCTAGTAGGTGTGCAATTGATCTTTATTCCAAACTTGGGGAAGTCCATAGCTAACCCACCGCATTCAATTATGCCTCCCTGTTGCGTTAGGAATTGTATTCCTATAACGGCATCATATTTCTCTAGATTTTCTACTAGCATTTTGTATCCTTTCGTCTGCAGTTTGCTTACTGTGAGGTCTACAGTACACTACCTATGGCTTTCAGATTGTTATCCTTTCATGGCCATAAGTGTCTTGATTGGTTCCTTCATCACTGTCCATGGTATACCATGTGTAGTGACAAAGGCAGCACTAATGAGATTGGCTCTTATTCTTCCTGTTTCGAATAGGACTTTGCTTCCTTCACATTGAGGAACATTGTCCCTTCAAGGGCATGGTGTGCCTTGATGGTAGTAAGGCGAGTTAGTTTTACAGCTGCATAACTTTCAAATTCCAGGGTATTGATGTATACCTCATCATATTCGTTTTACTCAGTTGCTAAGTTGGAGGTTGTTTCCTTCTTGACCTTTGCCTTTCCTTTGTACTTCTCGCTTGGGCAATCCTTTGCCATATGGCCTTCACCAGCACAAGTACAACAGGCTCCTGTCTTTCTTTACTCCTTATTCTTGGTAAAATTGGTATTATTATTAAGCTTGTTCTTTGATTTGTATTGTGGTTTCTTGTAGGTGGTGTCCTTAGATTATTTGTCATGGCCTTCCTTGTCACATGATCCTGTACTCTGATTGATTAAGTCTAGTCTTTCTGCTATAGCAATAACAGTGTTTATATACTCGTCCCCTGTATACTAAGTTTGCACATCCTGCTGGACTCTTGGGTGCATGCTTGCCCACCATTGTTGTATGAAGGGCTAGTCACACATAGTGTCTTCTGGTAGCAGTGATCTATGCATGAGTAGATCTGTAGCTATAATAGAAATCTACTGGACTTGCTCATTTCAAAATTCCCTAATGTTAGAGTACTTCTAGTCTGTATCGTCCTTATGCTTGGATGATTGGAATAGTGCTCTTAGGTAGGTTACTAGTAGGTCTCTTGTGAGGTTTTCTCCAAATAGTTCTTCCGCTTGAAATACCCCTTCCTGGGCTCGTCCGCCTGGGTAGAGTATCCAGGAGTTCCCTGCTGCTGCTGCATTCTAGAATACATTGTGCAATTTTCGGTAGAGTTGCACAGAGGTGTACCATCTATCAAATGTCTCTGGTTTGAGGTCTTCGCCATTACCAGTAAACTTCTTGGGTGAGGGAACCTTAATAGTAACTCTTGGTAAAGGCTCTAGTATATGGGCAGGTGCAGGTGCTGAATCACTAGCTCCTCCACCATGGTCAGAGATATCCTCTGAATTGCTGCTCCTACTGCTTGAGCTATCTGGATCGCCTGCTGGTTCCACTACTGGGGCTTTGCTGGATGATTCTTTTAGGGGAGACTCAGGGAACCCACTCGGGGTAACTGTTGCTGCTTTTGCTAGTTCTGTTGCTGATTCCGCTAGATCACGCTATGCGCTATCTCTGGCTAGCTGCCTTGCTGCTTCGTCTATTGAAAACTGTTGCTTTGCTAATTTCTTGAGAAATTGTCCCTATTCCTCTCTTGCCCACTTTGGTTAAACCTTTTTCTTGGGAGGTCTGCTCCTGCTTGGTTCCTCAGGTTCTTCTATCTTGCTAACTTGTTTTAGTTAAAAAAGATGTAACGGCCTCGTGGGTGGTAGCAGGACTCAATTGGGTAACGATGCGATGGATACCAAAATGTGGTATCTAACGAGACTAAGTACCAGAGGCTTAAACTAAGTTGTTGTAACAAACTTCTTACTAAATCGCAACTACCAAGTAGTTCCTAATAGCAAAGTATGTTTGGTCTTAATGGATTGTCAAAGTGAACTGAAGAAGTAACAGTTCAACCAAGTATATTGAAAACTCTGTCTGTTGAAGTCTGCTCTCTCTAAGTCCAGGGAATAGCAGGTCTTAAATACACTTGTCAGGCGAACCGGAGCCTGGTAAACAATCACCATAAGGACTCACAAACTGAAGCCTTGAATAGTATTTATTACAGGGGAGGACAGGGCAGGTTTTTATCCCTGAGGCCCCGCCATTACATAGGCTGGGAAATTTGTTTTTAGACTAATCCCCACCTCCTCGCCCATCTGGGGCAAGTCCCGGCTTATTCCCTGGACGGGCTACGTTTCTCACCACCAAATTTAATGGGGGCCCATCTAGGAAATGTGCAGGATCGGAGGCGAGGGCTGGGAATACCAAAAAAAGACACCCCACCCCAGGCAGTTCAGCAGGGCAGGACAGGAAACCGGACCGGGCACCCGCTTATTTTGGGGCCCAGAGGCCCCGTAATGAACGCTAGCCTTAAAAAATTACATTAAACATATCAAGTCTCACATAATATCTTAACATAATACACAAAACATACTGAGTATCAAATAATACTCGAAAATCAAACATCAACATCACCAGCATCAGGAAAATGTCAGAGGATGGTCCACGCTAGTCTTGAACACTCCTGGTCCACCAAGGGGGGTTGTGGTCCCCGTGGTCCACCTGGTCCACTCCGATCGATTCTGATTCACACTTTTTCAAATTTTACGGAAAATGTGGACCAGGGTGGATCAGGGTGGACCAGGAGGACCAGAGAGACCATAACCCCCCTTGGTGGACCAGGACTGGTTTGAACATTTTGCTGATGCAGTATCAAACTCAATCATATAACCTACTGAGTATCAACCGATACTTGAAACTAAACCAGTACCCAATACCGGTTACAATAGCTCTTAAATTATTCCACTTTCCTAAAAGGGATATATCCTTCACCCTCTCTATTAACTTCTCAACCACTCAGAATCCGGGAATTTGACTAATACCAAACCCTCAAAAGAGCAAATATGAAACACAGTCAATCCGAAAACTTTAAATTAACAAAGTTCTCAAACCATCTAGTTTTATATTATAGACCAATGGCGAGAGATAGATCGTAATTTGCTTATTGGTAAGATATTTCTTAGACTGTGTTAGAGGTAGCCATATGGTAACTTATTATACCAGACTAGACCTAAGATAGTTTTATCAGTAGACAGCAATAATCGTCGAGGAGGGCTTGTAACAATGTAACTCAAGTCCTAGGACAAAGCTATTCTTCCGATGGGTGGCAACCGGGCAACTCCTCCAAAAACTCCATCTTAATGATCATCTACCTCTCAACAACCATGTCTCTAGAAAAGACTGGTAATCTTCCAGAGTTTGAGAAAGGGCAAATTGTTGCCCTGAAATAAAACTCTCTCTCTTTTTCTGAAATTGTAAAGATCTTAAGTCATCCCAAGAGTACTGTTCTAACTTTCTAGTACAACTGGTTCCAAAAGAGTAGTGATGTGAAAAACCTCCCCATACCTGGAAGACAGAAAACTATCGATAGCCGAACCTATCACCGCCTAGTCAGAGAGTGTAAGAAGGCACGCTGCCTTCCCTCATCAGAATTGCACAATGAGGTTGCACCACATGCATCTGTCAAGACCATCAAGCGAGCTTTAGCATCAGTCAACATCAAGAAGTGGAGAGCCAGGAAAAGCGCATTTCTGAAAGATGAGCATCCTGTCAAGAGGCTAGCTCAGGCCAAGAAGTATAAGGATTGAACACAGGAGGACTTCGAGGGGGTCATCTTTAGCGATGAATTCATGGTTGAAAAGTCGAAAGATCCTAAGGGTAGTTGGGTGTTCAGAACACCTGAGGCAAAGTGGCATAAAGACTGCATTCATGGGGTTACAAAAGGACCTGGGATAAAGTTGATGGTATGAGCTTGTATTTGGGGTGAAAATAAGGGTCCTTTGATTCCTATTATTGACAAGAGTTTGAATAGATTTTTATATATTGGAGTTTTGGAGGATGGCTTAGTTGATGTCTGACAGGAGGTGGAGGACACAGTTGGGGATCCTATCTTTCGGCAGGATGGTGCAAAGACACATACTGCAAGAGATACTATGGCTTGGTTTGCAGGAAACAACATACAGGTTATAGAATGGCCCCTCAATTCCCCAGACCTCAACCCTATTGAGCACTGTTGGAAGAGGTTGAAGGAAAAGCTACACCAGCACTTTCCCAACCTTCACAAGACTGAGTGGGGGCCAGATACTGTAAGGAGATGTCTAGCAGAAGCTCTTGATGTGGTTTGGACTCACGACATTGAAGGGGAGTTTTTGGAAAGCCTGGGGAAGTCTATGCCTAGGAGAGTGGCTGCTGTTCTAGATGCAAAGAGATGGTATACTAAGTATTGATTTTTTTTCTCTAAAATTTTAGATGGAAGTTTTCTTATATCTACTGGATATGTACATAGATTTTCAGTTCATTCTCAGCAGTTGTGGTTGTATAGGAAATGAATGTATGGTGGGAGTGGGGTTGCAGTTGCCACGCCGGATGAAAAGCTTTGTCCCTGTACTTTAAGTTACTCGTATGAGGAAAGATAAAAAGTAAGAAAGAGGCAACCCTACTTTCTAGTTTAATAAGTTTTTATATTGATAAGATCTCTTCTACGGTCCTTTATGATGTTTTTAAGCGAGTGAGGCACTTCGATATTTATATTCTGCATCTGAGTATTTGCGGACTACATGTTCTATCCATACTAACTAAGTATCGAATACACAAAGTTTCCTAAACCCATAAGTGCGAGAACCTTCTGACCCTGACAACACTCCTATCTCATACTTACCTTATGAAACCTTAGACTTCATTATTGCCATGAGGGTATATCTGTCCTGTAGATATTAGGCTAGTCTAGAGTCCACGTAGCTGACTAATGCCTACGTAATAATATTTCTTCACTGAACCATATATGAAGTGGCCAACTTCAACGGCATCAAACCATTCAATACCCCAGAGTGCAAAACAGTCCCCGTATCAGGTTTCTGAATGACTTGTGTTTGGCAGTGATCGAACATCAGCAAAGCAACTTTCACTCCGGACGCATAACGCCCACGTCCGGACGAGCTGCCTCAGCCCCATGCCTCCTCTGCGCCCTGGCCGTCCGGGCGGTCTTTGCGTATCATTTCTTGCGTAGGGTGCATCCTGACGGCCCTTTCTCCTGCCCCAAGCGGCCTGCGTGCTTGTCGCGGCCCATTCCGTCCCACCACCCTCCGCCACCTTACCTTTTCGTCTCCGGCGTCAGGCGTACCCCTACCAAATTGTCCGCATTGGGTGCCGCCCTGGCCTCTCCCCCACTTCCTGCGGCTTGGATCCGTCCACTGGCATCCCAGAACACTTGATGGGTAGTCTGCCTCCCACCGCCATTTTATAGGCATGCATACCATAGTATGGAGAATAGCCTTGTTGTTACGATCCGCTGAGGCTAAACCTACGTCGTCTAGATTTGTTCTTATCAAACATGCTCCTCGTCCGTTGGCTCCTTAGCGTGCTGTACTTTCATATTCTCATTAAATGTCCGCAGGGAAATCCTCTAGTACTCAAGTGGCTGAGTTGAAGCCGGCACTTTAGGTAGGAATTGCCACCTTAAGTGTCAGGCCTCAGCTCGGCAGCATCTCTATTTCCTTAAAGGTCCCCAGATTTATCCTGTTGTACTCACGCGGCCTGGTTGAGGCCGCATAAATACTGTACATAATCCCGTAGAATAATTTAATATAAATAATAGATATCATTAAACATCCGCAGATCAATCCTATGATTCACTTTCCAGTGCCTCTCCCCACTAGGAATTACATGCCCCTGTCCAATTACTGCCCCTATACTGACTATTGGCATGTCTCGACCAGTGGACTGCTTGCCGACTGGTATATGTCCGCTTGCCAGAGGAAATCTACCACCATTGATCGGATTGAGTGCGCAAACCAATGCCAGCCGATGGACACCTGCGGCTTCGCTTAGAACATTTCATATCTTGAAAACTCCTAATAATCGCGCCACCTCCCATCCTCGCAAATCTCCATAACTCTCCTTCCCGCCAGTCTGGACCCATACCCAATGGTTTCTAGCACCGCCGTTGCGGAGAGCCTTTGTTCCAGTGCAGCGGGCCCGGTGGATCTAGAAAACGTCAGCTTCCTCAAAATCAGAAACCGGAATTTCAAGCTGGGTAATTCGCTCTACCGGAAGTCAACCCAGTTCAGTGGGGTCAGCAGGCAGCCGCAGGTCATCCGCTGCAGTCTGCTTCATAAAACTTACCATCTCCTCCATCATGTCGCAATACTTGATCTCATGGGCTCGGCATAGCTGAGAGAGGGTGCCAATGTTCGTACGGCCTTTGAGCATTCGCCGAGGTGCACTGCGGCTTCAAGAAGTCGGCATGTCCATCCCGCTATTTCCTACCATGATCACACCTGTTTTCAAAAGTGCTTCTATAGTCTGCAAGCGTATTCCTAGAGTGTGCTAGTGGCCATATTGCGACAAGATCTGTCGGGCAGCTTGATTCTTGTTTGACCTCCGGTAACCGTCTTTAATCTGCTTCTCATGTGCTAGTTCGCCGATCTCGGTAGAATACATCGATATGGACCCAAAATGCCCTACACAGGAGGCAAAATGACTCAGGTAGTGCATCTTGATGAAGTTGAAGTCATTCTCGCGCCATATCAAATGCGCCTGCTCATTGGCCCTTTCAAGTCTCTCCTGATCCACCAGCCGCCGGCGCTTGGCGGCTGTGTTGTGGCGGGCCTTATTAGCAGGTTGATTCGCCCTCAGTTCCCTTAGATCCCGATCCTGACAATTTGGCTCTGCACGCCTGGCCTTCGAGGTACGGTACTCAAGAAAAATGTCCTTGGTCCGGTGAAATATCTGCAGATACCTTTCCATGTAGACTAGTATATCTGGTGTATTGCTGCGGTATTGGGCCACGAGAGAGAGGTCAACCAGTGCGCTAACGCACTTCAAAGGGCTCTTGTAATTGTGATACTGAGAACTGTCCAGATTTCGCGATGCGGACGCCAATACGGCCGAAATCCAGCGGACGAGGTTGCGCATTGGCTTTCCCTGCAATTGTGTAACTTCACGATAAGCCTTTTTTGGAACGCTGAGTCCGGGATAAGGTGGAATCGCGTTCCAGGCATCGTCGAATGCCTGCTGACGTTTATGCTTTTTCAGTAACCCCTCCACTCATTCCATCATATGTTTCAATAGGCCGAGGTAAATATTGTGTAAGAGGTCCGGCTTATGTAGGTCGGCGGGCTTTACTCCGTCGAGTCCGGCGAATACATTATTTCCTATTTTCATGCCCACCTGCTAAACGTACTCTGCAATACCAGCCACTTCTGCCGGCTCATTCCTCAAGGCTTTCTCTCTATATAGGTTGTAGTCGCGGGTCTCATACATCTTCAGCGGATTCCCACGAAGCTCCTTGCATGGAACCTCACACTTTAGGCACGACTTACTGCCTATTCTATGCAAGGCCGCATGTTCAGCATTATCCGTAATCCAGGCTGACAAGATGGGAAAAGAAAGGCGTGTTTTGCCCTCTGCCCAATCCATTACGGTTCCTTCTTGGACAACCTGTTCTAATGGGTAAAGGACGAGATCTAAGACAGTTCGCAGGACATCCGCTTTCATCTGCCGCTGGGCTTTGTCGGCGCGGGCTGATTCACCAGTGAACTTTAGCGGCACCGGAAGCAATGCCAGAAGCAGGATTGGCCTCTTGACTGGACTGTTTGTCGTCCGCGAAAGGATATTGCTGATCGTCACGTATACTGGCCAGGCTTTCTTATCTCCCGAGAAATTGGTAAGTTGAGTCTGGTCCGACAATTCGATAATGGGTACCACTGTTGACCCGGGGGGCAGCGTTTTCTACCATAGAACATAATGGGCTATTGGCACTTGAAACACCCACCACTTGAAACTTGTCAGGACCTATTTCATACCTGTGTATCCCACCACGAGTCCGCCCTGTGCATCTCAGAGTATACTCGCTCCCCACTGGAATCATATTCCCGAAGAGGTGCGTAGACCATATCTGATCTATAAGCGACCTGACAGATCAAGTAGCGGTCACAGTCGATAATATCCGGATAATAGAAACTTGCTGCATGTCGACCATCATCGATAACGGGTTCCGTCCACACCAGGTACTCACCAAATGGGTCCAGAACGTTGAGGTGTTGTCGCCTGGTATAGGCGGACCGGAATGATCTGCTATCTGTGCCACCCAAACCTTGTGCAAAGTAAGCGTCGATCGGCGACTTGGCGACCTTGCTCCGGACTAGCCAGCTTGCCAAATTAAAGTTGTCTTCAGACGAGAAAGCATTCCAGGGGTCATCTGTCATGGCCCTATTCAGCTTCGTATAGTCAGCAACATTGCTGAGTGCTCTGCCAGTACCTGAAATAGTTTCTTGACTCGATGGCCGCCCGCAGACTGGCGAGTGGGAAACGTCCTCCGCATCTGAATCGTTCTGCATATCATCATCTATCTCATTACCGGCTGAGCGGCAATCTGCGATCTCCAGCCTATAATCGGATTCGTGGTCTAAGTCGCTCTGCTTGATGTTTTCATCTTGTAGAAGAGCAGGCGGCCCTGGCGAGGTCAGGTCCGCATTTGCATGGAGGGATAGTACGATTTCAAGATGCATTGTCGGAAGGTGATTTTCGTATGCAGCGGCCTGTTGATCGCCTCGCCTGCAATAAGGACACTTTGTTGTGTTTGAGGTCATCGTGCTAGTATGGTGTTTCTCTTTCAAGTGGTCTGGCTCAGCTAATCGGTGGAGGCATACAGCAGCTGATTTAGTCTTTCAAAGCCAGAGGCAGATTTCTTTCAAGGGTTGGATCAGGGGAATCTTCAAGTTTGTTTAGTAGGATGACGGACGGCTCCCGACGTTCAAGCTGGCATTAACTAAGTTTCCACGGGGGGCAGGTCTAGAGCGGTTTAGCAAGGTCTTGGTTCTGAGGCTACGGCTCCTCCGCGGCTCTGTTGCTGCTTAAAACCTTATCTGAAGCTTCGGGCCTTTATGCCTGGATCACGTGACCTTTCAAGATTCAAGATATCATTATTCAAGTTTGTACCGGGTACTATAGTGCGAACCCCAGCGGCCTATAAAAGCTCGTCGTCACCCCCTTCCATCCTCTCTTCATGCTCCTTTCCCGAATGACAATCACATCCTTTATCGATCAACCAATCCATCCTAATAGAACTCACAAAGCTCTACAAAACCTCTCACTCGTCCCCTGTATTACTAGTATATCCCCAGACCAATTCAGTACTATCCATCTGCATATTCCCAGCTAATAACCTTCTCACAGCCATTGATCATCCGCAGAACGCCCTTTATCTCCCTTTATCATCCTCCAGGCCCGCTCTATTTCTATTTTCATAGCATTAACCATTCTCCCATTATCCTCCAGGCTACCAGCATCTGCTAGCGGACATCTTTTATTCGGTGGAAGACCATTGTGGAAAAAGAAAAAGAATTCCAGATCGATCCACCACCCATCCGCCCCAACCGCTATTACAATGGCAGCCTCAAAAGTTGGACTTCAATACCAAAAGTCTGATGTCTTCAAAGATGATGGTGAGGTTACTTGGTATAAGTACGTCTGCGGCTTCCACGAACCGAGAACTTATGGTGAGAAGTATAAAGGCTGGCAGAATGCTATGAAACGTAAGATCGAGCAAGATAGGATGCCGGCTGGAAGGGGAGTACCGCTCCCCAATGGGCTGCCATTCAGGCATATGCCCTTGCCACCCCGCCCTTTACAGTTAGGGCAGCACTCTGGCAGACAGATACAGCCCGGGGCGAACGTTTTACTGAATGCCTGGATTTTTTGCTAAAGGACATAGCAAAAAAACATAAGCCCAGCTTAACACAAATTGTTAGCAGCATAACTAGTTCCCGATGTTGCCCCCATTGCAGCCCCCTTTGCGGCCCCAGTAGCCGTCGGAAATGATTGTAAGTTACCTCAAACCATCCGCATTGAATGTGCACAGTATAAGCTAATATAGCTCCTGCAGGTCTCATCGGCCCACGCTCCATCCGTCTCTGGATAGATCAACCGTCGTGGTCGGCCCAGACAGCCCCCTCCTAGCCGGGCTAGACAAGATACAATGGCAAACCCATGGACATGTTTACAGGATGGAGATGGCCGAACCCACCATGCGGAACCTATTTGTGTACATAGACAGAGTCCTTGCACGGGGATATGGATATCTTCTGTGGCCATTGCACCCGTGGAGAAGATGGGACTCCCCCCCCCGGCGCCGTGAATTTTGGCCCTCATGATAATAGGGGCCAATCTCCCAATCCGTCTGTTCATAGTGATGAGTCAGACTAAGACGGCCACCAGCCCGAGTCCTCCGCTGCAGCTGCAAAGAGAATCACCAGGTTGAGTACCAAAAAAACTGGGAGCAGCATGCGAAAAACTGGACAAAGGGTGGGCAGCGGTCCGGCGGAGGTCGATGAACCGGAGCCAGACTCGAACCGCAGTTTGGGCACCAAGGTCGTCTGAGCCTTGGATTCCGGTTTCACACAATCTCCTAGTAAGCAACCTTCTGCCCCTCCTACTGACTTGGGCATTCGTGCCTTGAGGTCTGGCCGACAAATAGGAAAGGAGACTGACCTAAGGAAAGTATTCCAAGTCCGGCTATCCACCCGGAGGGCAGTCAATAGCAGTGGCAAACGTGACCTAGCAGCCATGGCTGAGGCTGACGAACCGAACGGTCCGGCTGATGCTGCAGGACCTCCGAGGAAGGGCACCCGCGGCGTGCCAATAATTGACAGTAGTATTGAGGGTGAACTGGATAGACACCATGGGGAGGTTAATCAGAGTCAGCAACCTACCGCCACGCCTAGTCCGCCAAACTGTCCTCCTCCTTTAGCTCCAAATCCGAGTCACGATCTAGCCTCTGCGGCCTCTGAGCAGCTACAGCTGAGGACATCAGCGGAGCATCTTTTGATGCCAGCCTCCGGCGCCCAGCAGCCTGTCGACACATCAGAGACCCAAGTTGGTACGCCCAGCAGAAGCCATTCCCCCTCTATTCTCTGCGCCGACGATACGCTTGTAGATATGGCAGCAGCAGATGCAGGATGAAAATTAGGCCCAGCCACCAGCTCCCGATCTAGCTCAAGTGGATACTTTTTACCTAGTAAGTTGCGGTTACAACTACCCGGTCTTTCATCTGCTATGTTGGCAGCAGGTCCTACTGCTTTGTTAGCAGAAACAGACCTTAGGAGTCCACTCCGGTGCGTTTTTGCGCACTAGCTTCTGTCAACCAAGCTAGCCTGCCTCGACCCAATGAGGCTAATGTGAAGCCGCAAAGAGTGTAGTTCCGTTCATGATTATAGCCACCTTGCTGCTGCAGATCCTGGACTTTTCCTTTCGGTGTTTTTCATTTTCGCTCCTAGAGTTCTGCCGGTTGTTCTCGCTCGTTCCTGACCATTTGTGTTTTAGATTACCCTGCCACGGCTGGGCCGCTTTGCCTTGACCCAGTGTGGTAAATTTAGACTTTCCATCGTCCACGGATCCTACCAAGGCCAGAGAGGAGCTTGGTTATTTACTTTGGGTGTTTTGGAGACCATTCTTGTCGTGTTCAGCACCGGCTTTTTTTTGTCTGAGGTTGTCTTTTCTGGCTTTTGAGGTTTGCTCTTGGAATTTTTGCAGTTCATTCTTGTTTTTATTCAGCCATTTTTTCGTTTGAGATATATTTCTTCTAGTTTTAGCCCTTGCTCTTTGGGTTTGTGCGGATCATCCTTCCAGCTGTTTTTCGTTCGGGATCGCCCTCTTCATTGCGTTTCCCATCCTAGCTTTCCACTTATACTCTATCTGTTGAGCCTTAGCGGCAGCTTGTACTTTCTGAGATGAGCGTTCCGTGCTCCGAACCCTAGCCCTACTCGCATTCGTTATGGTCCGCTTGGCAGACCTACTTGAACTAGATTAGTCCGCGCATTCAATAAATCTCTTTATCTACTTCATTAACTCTAAATCCTTGACGTTCGTATCATGATTTAGCAAAACAGTTGGGCGGCTGATTTGAAGCTGGACGCCTCGGATACAATTCCTACATCAGGTGTCCAGCCGCAATTCGGCCGCGCGGGTGTGTGCCAATGCTATCGAGTATGAAAGTGAGTCACAAGCCGTGAACGTCCCGAGCACTTAAAGGTGCCCGGACAATTCCTATCTCCGAGATTCAAACCTCATATTGCCCCCTGGGCTACCTACCAATACACGTTTCCTGACACCATCTATCTAGCAACTCTATTCACTACAATCCTATTCTATCACAATTCGCCTCCACTCTATGTCACAACAACAGCGGCGGCCTACGGCGGACAGAACGCGTCTGTCGACGCAGGAGAGGCAAAGAAGAAGGGAGGTCCGCCACAAGTGTGCCCAGATATTTCAATCCAGTGACAGGTTAACTAGAATCCCACCCACTCCTGAGTCCGTTACAGCTGGGTCTACTGTAAGTAGGAGGGGGAATGCCGTGCTGGGGCCAGCTAGAACCCGACCCGAGATACCAGAGCCTGTTCTGGACAATTGGGGGCCTGTTCCGGCCAACTGGGAGCAGGGCCTGGAGCTAGTGGATGACAGTATAGACTCCGATGATGGAGAATACAAGGGCCAGAGCCAGAAGAGCCAGGAGAGCCAGGAGAGCCAGGAGGAGCACGAGTTACAAGAGCATGGGGATGATGAAGATCTATTCGCGGATTGGAAAAAAACACAAAGACCAATCGGGCATAAGGTCCATAACTCGCAAGCTTCGATACTAACAATCACCCCAGGGAATACCCAGAGTTCTAGCAGGATTGGTTACCCCGGACGGAGAACACCTGCCCCAGTACATATTAGCCAAAATGGTTTTCCATCTGTTGTTCTCTCGGGTTTGCCTGCAGTCTTGAATTCGCTTGCAATACCGGCCATAACTCCAAGCCACTCAGAGCCAACAACGCCGGAATTGGAGAGTGGAGGTGGAGAGCGGCCCAGCAGCAGACGGAATATGGCCATAGGGCTTGAGCGTATCATCCTGGCCGAAGCCAGTTCCCTGATGTGGGACTGGACGATCTTTGTGAATCCGTTTCCGGACCGAATTACCCTGACCGCAGAGGTCCGCAGGTGCTAGAATGATGCCTGGAGGGAATTGGGCTTTCCCAACTTTGCCACTGCTACCCCACACTCAATTGACCAGGCAAGTTACCCTTAATCGATAACCTACATCTTATCCCTGAACTAAATAGAGCGGCTGGCGGCCCCTGGTTTGCAGATCCGGTCAAAGCACAGTTCGTGCAGATCTCAGTATCTGCATACGGTGAAGAAGGCTATAGCAGAACTCTATAAGCTTGATATTGATGATCCTGCGGTCTGCAGACAAATAGCGGAATACCTGCTGGAAGAGGATAGGTTCACTTGCCCACCTAGGAACTATGGGGTAGCTTTTCACCATTTCCCCCTGATTATTTCGAATCATAGTAAGACTAAATCCATCTAATTCGGCGGATAGTCAATTTCTCTTATATTTATAGTGCCACAGATCCCAGAGAGAATATACGCACAATATTACTGTAGCCCTAGAAGGAAAGGCATGATGGATGAGGGCTTCCTAGGCAAGATCAATAGTCTGTTTATCTGTCTGACAGCAGCGATATTGTGCTATTCACTGCGATGCTGGCGGACTGGAAACTTTATTGATACTGTAGCTTTCAGAAGTACAAGTTCCAAAAGTAAGACAAATAACGCTAACGTGCTGTTTTCAGAAGTGTCCGGATCCCTTGGCACCCAGGCGCCCAGGCATCCGGATACTCTTAAAAACCGCAAGTACTTAAAGGGGTAATAAGCAGCCTAACAAGATAATAGGCCTGCTAGAACGCCAAATACAGACATGGGACGGTATGGGAGAGGTCTGGCGGGGACGAATAATCGAGCGGATCAGGAAAACATTAAATGCTAGAATCGAGAAGAAGTGGGAATAGGCTGTTGAGAGAATGGCAGGATATTCCGATGATGAGGATGCATTGAGGCGGGAGTTTGGAATCGATCCGGAGGTGGATGGATCCGAAGCCACTGGACGCCTCAGAGACGCAGGGAGAGGACATGGTCGGCACAGACCCCAATGGGATCAAGGGGCGAATCTGGGGGTATTTGATGATGTAGCTCTGTCGCGAGAACCGGCGGACGCGCTATCACAGGTTGAAAAAACTGACCTAGAGGAGGGGAATGCACCTATCAGTATTCTATGAGTGTATATGTATATTATGAGAATGTAATAAGGGAAATAAATGATATATGCCAATAGAGTCCGGAAGTGACAAAAAGTTAAAGTGGGTAGGCCAGTAGGAGGGCGTCAGGCGGGCAATTGTAGGCATGAAAGGCATGGGAGGGCGTCGGGCGGATCTGGATAAGCAGGGCAGCCGGCAATTGTAGGTTCAGAAGGCAGGGGAATGTGTCGGGCGGACGGTGAGAGGCCGAAGCGGACAGTAGGGCATCCAGCGGAAGAGATGGATTGCATCAGCAAAATGTAAAACCCACTCCTGGTCCACCAAGGGGGGTTGTAACCGCCTCCTGGGTGGTGACGGGAATCGATAGGGTAACGATACTAACTCTATACCAAAGTGCGGTATATAACGAGACTTAGTACCGGAGGCTTAGACTAAGTT
>Ga0307507_10007417_pt1 | contig 15977 bp, 22 predicted proteins | sample 7_EM_MG_FD_207223 | JGI IMG/M metagenome (GOLD analysis project Ga0307507, IMG submission 207223) | Populus trichocarpa ectomycorrhiza microbial communities from riparian zone in the Pacific Northwest, United States - 7_EM | ecosystem: Host-associated > Plants > Roots > Unclassified | place... | reverse complement strand
AAGAAGCAATGCAAGATCATGACCAAGCTGCAAGACGGACTGAGAAGAAAAGATTGGTTTTGTCGAAGTGCACTCCGGAATATCACTTTGCCCGACTTTGGTTTGGATGAAAGTGACTGAAAACTGAAACATGAAGAGTGAAACAGCACTTCATCCCCGTCTCGTTTACCACATTTTTTTTGGACTGCCAATCAGTGATGGAACTAATAGTAGGCAAGACTATACTTGTGCGCTGAAAACTAATTTACAAATGTCGATCCGAGATCAAATTGTATCGACAACTACAGTTTGAGACAAGCATCAATATCTATGGTAATGAGCTCAAGAGAAAGACAGGACATCATATTCTGGCGGGGAGCATACCTGAGACTCTGATTCAATCGCGACCGCGACTTCTGCGTCAGTGTTGTACTCAAAGGCTCACTCGAAGGCCACCCTGCAGGCCGACTGAGATATTTGCCAACGCCTGATGATTAAACGAACTTAGACCCAAGAGTGATGGAGGTCTGAGGGTAGACGAGGCCAAAAGGGATAATGACCGAATGTTTGCCACCCAACCATTCTCCTCGAGTACCTCCCGCAAAACGAACTAAGAAAACATTGGTTTAAGCTTGGGTTTGAATGAGCACGACGACAGGAAAACATATTTCTGAGCTATATGAGCGCAAAAACGAGAAGCGGTCCATGTGTCCGTAATAAAAAGTATGCCTATGTATGATCGGTACAAGTGTCGGTAGCAACAAGCGCTGAAACTGAAAAAAAGAAAATTACAAAAGTCATCACAAATAATGTCGTATCCTCATAATGTATTCTATGGCCATTATATTGAATTCTATGACATTATACTGACTTCTGTAGCAAATAATTCAATATAATCTTGTAGAATTCATTATGAGGATACGACATTATTTGTGATGGTAGAATATCATCTTTACTGGACCTGTAGTGACAGTCAGAAAAATCAAGCTCCTATCGTAATGAGTTCAAAGAAAATACAGGGTAGGGATTTGAAGAACTCACATCATATTAACGCACCTGAGACTCTGAATCGGGTTCAATCGCGACTGCCTCGGGATTGTCCCCACCAGTCAATTCCTTGAAGGCCGCCATGCAGGCCGACTTGCAAGCAGCCCGAAGCCGGTGGTTCATCACCCCCATAAGCCCCATATCCTTGAGGGTCAATCCTCGCACCGCCAAGACCATCGTGAAGATCGCATGGAAAATGATGTAGGAACCGACAACGACGGCCACGAGCGTGCTAAAGTCGCCTGACATTGTCAATCACTGATCAATATTGCTGTTAAACGGGAGCGATGAGGTCACTTACGGCAATCTGGAAAGTTGTTGATCACTGAGACAACGACAATGGCGAACTCAGACGCTATCACAACCAATGTGAGGTATCCACGAGGGGGATAGATGAGAAAGGCGAAGCTGATGATAAAGAACATAAAAAATGCTGCCATTGGCGGATATGACTTGGGGAGAGATGTTACATTTGGGAGAAACGTTGTGGGCATGACAAAGAGAAGCAAAAGCGCGATGAGAGGGTCATAGATTTTCAAGTTTTTTTCGAGTTTGGGGACTTGCGATTGGATTGGCAAACTTTTATAATTTGGGGGGTTCTTCATGATTTGGACCAGGTTGCGGGAAAATGCTTGGTTCTAGTTGCGCGTTATTACAATGCATACTAATGGTCTTTAACAAATCTAGTATCACACCTTTGCTCCACTGAGTCATTTGCCAACGCTTGATGATTAAAAGAATTTATACAGGAGCAGAATGGCGCCGATAATGGACTTGAATGACTTGCAAGACTACAGGCTCGCGTAATTCCAAATTTGTCACTTTGAAATCGCCCCCGATATCGCCTGACGCACAGGCCCTTGCCATCAGGTGTGAATAACGGGCTTCGGGCAACGACAGGTCTTGCCATTTCGCCACCACCCGTGGGCACATTCCATATCTGCATTCCATCGAACCCCGATGCAATGTGTCCATATCCATGGATCAAGGACTGGATTTAGAGAATCCATCGCGCAGCCTCCATATTCTGTTTTGAATATTTAACTCTCCTTCGGGAGATTATCCATATCTGGGGCAAAGGGATATCAAACCAGAACCCTTCCATTGACGAATTGGAAAACGCACCCGTACTTTGCCATCGGGACTGGAGCATAAACGTCTATATGAAGGCTGAGATTTTTCAACATGATACAACACTGGCATTTCAGGATTGAGCAAAGGACATGTAAAGGAACTTGCATCCATACCAACGTTACCCTGGTTCTCCGCTTTTGTATCAACTCTCAGTGCGGCCGTTGTATCGCCATTAAATCCAACATTCCATGCAGAGTACCCAATTACAGTCGCCTGGAGGGACAGAGATGCAGTTCCAGTAATGGTGGGCGCGGCAATTTTTTCGTTCTGGCTACCTTTCTTCCTTATCCCAATATTTTGCGATCGAGCCCGAAGTCAGGCTGTGCGAGGGACGTGGCAAGTTGTTGTCGGCTGCAAGAGGAGGGGAGCGCACCAGCGAAGGCGCACTGTGTCTACGACCTGGTCTGGAGGACCTCCTCGCAATTTCAAATCTTCTAGCAAGTTAATTGGCTGTGTCCGTGTCACTGGGTGCCGGTTAGGCAGTAAGTTTGCGATGTTGCTTTTGGGTTTGGTGGAGGAAAGGACGGCCGAGGCAGCCTACGAAACTGGTCGTGAGACCAGATGAGGATCACTAGGTTTGGTTTCTATGGGCTACGTCTGCGTATATTTCGAGGGCGGAGTGTACCCAGATAGATGTAGGAACAGCAGAGCCAAACGGACATATCACGCCCTGAGAAATCCGCAAGATCATCCAGTGACGGCCACGTTTGGTTGTAAAAAGATGCAGAATTGTAAAGGTAGACCCAGTCGCGTATGTCGCACAGGTCGTTGGGTAGCTGTAATGCGATCCAGTTTATCTCAACTTGAATTTTGAATTGGTTCTTTGTTTCGTTTGTGGTAGAGAAGGAAAATAAAAACCTGATCAGGCTGTCGTATTAGTGGATAATGTGCGCGTCCCCTCGAGAGCCAGATTATCATTCGGACAATATGTCACTGTCTTCAGGAAAGGCTAATCGTTTAATTGGATCAGAGAACGGATCACATGATCTACGCGACGCGTTCAAGCCTGCCCTGAAGTTGTTGATCTCAACTTTGTGAGGTGATCGTGGCTACTCGTTGTTGACACCAGCCATGTCCACTGACCTATCCGAAATTTGGTCCCCTTCAGGCAGGGCTTCAGTCAGCGCAGAAACACTATCACCTTCAAGACATTCATACGCATCTCGTTCTGGTGGGAGCTTTATCTTTTTCTGGGCACTCTCTAATGTCCCCTCTGCAGATTCGCAGCGCTTTTCTTCGGATGGAGAAGACTCTGCAACACATACAAGACGTCTCAACATTTCTCCATCGCCATCTCAGTATAATGACGATGTAGACGACGGGTACTACGAGGGCAATTCTATTGATGAGGTCGACGACGCCCTGAACAACTTGGATGAAGACTACGGTGACACAGAACGTTCTCATACTCCATGGTCTCCAGGGTCATATTCGTCGACCGGACCGACATTCTCCTCTGCTACTGGCACATTCACCTACTCAGGGTACCTAGGTTCTCCATCCTTTGTGTCTCTTCCTACATTTTCCCCCCGATCTCCGCTGGATCAGTCTTTTGACCCCCGTGCACGTCTAAGCCGTATCACAGAGAGAACAGAGGAATCTCGTCCTTCATCGACTGTCTTTACAGGCGTGTCCCGTCCTCTCGGAGGCACTCCAGACAATGCTCGCAGGTCGGGTTTCTTGGGAGGCCCGTTCCATTCTCGTTCTTCAACAGAACCAGGCTCTGATCGTACTCGTCCTATTTCTGAGCTCATCGCCATTTTCGACCCCCAAAATCCCGGTGTGAGCCATTCGCGTACCGTATCGACGCCGAGTCGGTCATCAAGCCCGATGATCAGTACCAACCAGCCCGCCACAACGAGCAGCGGCTATATGCCCAGCTATGGTCATAGTTCGCGCTCTTCGTCGCCATCCAAATTGCGTCTCGGTTCCTCCACTTCACATCCAGAACCTGGCACCCATTCGAGTTTGCTTTCCCCGCCTGTGAGGCCAAGTACGAGTGGGTTCAGGACGTCTGGTATGCGCTCTGATACTCCAAGTTATACGACTCCGAGTTACACAACAGCGTCGTACACGGCAACACCTTCTGCCTTCTCGAACACGATCACGCAAACTGGGTCGTACACAACACCAAATACTGATTTGAAAACCATCACAGGGTCAGAGGACACTTTCACCCGAAGTACTGTTACCCAAACCTTGACATTACGTAAACCTCAAAGTCCACCAAAATCACCACCCGCTTCGGTTCGAAATCTTGTCGCTTCATGGAAAGAGCGCGACAGGAATTCAGCATCTCCCGCATCTCCGACAACTGCATCGACCGTTTCTCACGACGATGACAGACGTTATGGTGTTCGTCGTAGAGTTGAGGGAGTTCGAGCAAGATTTAGAGAGTCTGGAGGGGGAGCTCTTATAACCCCTACGCGTCCAGTTTCCCAGGAAGCCGAAGCAGCCAGCGTGAATAGTGGAAGGAGCGGTGCATTCCCTCCCGGATTTGATCTGTCTGAGTTTAGCACTTACGCACGTAGTAACGACCCAGTATGTGATGATTACTTATTCTCGACCCAGACTCATCAATTCCCTTTAGCCAACGCATATAGGTCTTCTCTGGTACCTTAACGTGCATGCTTCTCCACCGTATCGTTGGCAGAGATGCCAAGCGCTTCTATATCCTCATGCTTTGCTGTTGACTTGGCTTTCTCCAGGAGGAGGTCGCGGGATTGTCGCTTTGGATCTTCTAAATTGCACCAGTGTTCAGTCTGCACCATCGCCTACACATCCAATTGCTCGCGATGACGTTGGCACAATTGCTGCCAGGCAACAGAGCAATGAACCGAGTAGTATGCCTTTGGTAGAAATGCTAGTGCCTTTCCACATGATGTACGCGGATGGAGTTGAACGCTTGGCAGCGGAGAGTTTCCTTGAAAGGCAAAAGTGGGAGAATAGGATTTGGTGCGTTATTTTCTCCTCATTGTCGTTGTCTGCTTCTTATGTTATACAGGGAGGTTGTTAGTAGACCAAGCAATGTGCCAGATTCGGTATCCGTCACTCGGTCGCCAACGGGTTCCATCCAAACAATACTCACAATTGATAGTGATGCGAGCCACTCCAGCAACGGGTCTCGATCAACATTGTTTGTACCCCCTCTCAGCTCCATCCCTGATATGCTTTCGTCGCCTGGCCTTTCTCGTCAGTCTTCCATCATGTCTTCCCACCACAGCCGCACTGTAGACGACACGGTCATCCAAAATCAAGATTATGTCTACCCAGGTGACCAACGTTCAATTACTCCGAGCCGTGGAAGTCCCCTTAAGAGGAGCGGGTCAACAACGGACATAGATGAAGAGTTCAGGAAAGCTTTGACCCGAGCAAGAGGATCAAATAACTTGTTTGGTTCTCCCGTCACCGTGACGAGTGGTTCTTCACTTGGAAAAACTATTCTCATTCCACCTCCTCGAAGTGGTGGCCGCGTCAGTAGTGACGAGGAACATTTTTTCAGTGCTAGTTCTGATGGTCTCAGATCCAACGTCTCGTCGACCTATTTCTCTCCTAGCTCGTCCGTTCCGGGGTCACGAACATTGACTGAATTCACACCAGCGACATCCGCAAGCCAAGTGCCCCCGTCGTCGACATTTACTTCCACTTTTCTCGGAAGTGATTATGACTCTGATGTCTCGTTCGCGCAATCTCCTTCAACGTTATCTCGCGTCAGGGGGATCAGACGACGCGTCGCAAATACGGCTCGTTCGCCGTCCTCGGGATATCAAACGGAGGTATCTCGCTCTTCATCGGACAAGGGGAATGAGGATACAGTGTCAGGAAGCAGAACTCCCACTGCGAGTTATGGAAGTTATACGCCCGGGAGTGGTTCCTTGTCGATTAACGGGAGTGGGTCTTACGGAAGTGGCAGCTACGTGGATAGTCGCAGTCGAACGCCGACCGGTAGCTACACCGGTAGCTACTCTGGAAGTGAAAGATCAAGATCGAGGAGTGGAAGTTACTCCGGAAGTGGTAGCCACTTGGGCAGTGGCAGCCCCCCCCCTAGCGGTGACTACACTCCCGGCAGTGGAAGCTATACTCTCCAGGCTGAGAGCAACATTGTAGAAAGCTCGAGCAGTGGTGTTGGTGACCATACACCCATTTCCTCGAGTGAGACGGGGTACGACATTTGTCCTTCTTCTGATTTGACAGACTTCACGAGGACGATGAGTGTTACAACAACTGTGACCCCAAGACGGCTTAGTCCCATTTTAGCCGTTCCCCTCCCAGAACTTCCTGAGGAGACGTATGTCACTGCTTCTCTAGCGAGTACTGATTTCGAGACTGCAGCCGTTGTGTCATCCCGGGCGTCTATCACTTCATTTGAATCTTTGCCAACGATACCAGGCTCCGAGTATTGGTCGGCCCCTTCCATCTCAACCTATCGAACGGCCTCCGAGCCTCCAAAGTCGTCACCTCCTTCGATCTACGACACGGCTGGGGAGATTGGAAGTATCCCGGATATTCCTTCTGAAACCAGCACACCACAGTTATCGTCGATCGGACTTCCAGATTTTCGTGTACCCTCAGAAATCCCAACAATCCGATCCCCTGGATCTCTGATTTCTGAGTTGGATGCTGTGGATATTCCTCTACCCTCGTCTGTACCCCGAACTTCGAGACAATTACCGTTACTCGAGGCACCTTTGCCTTCCCTTCCACAACCATATTCGCGGCCTTTACCTTCTCTCCCACAACCAATTTCGCAACAGCTGCCTCTTGTTCCACAACCCGTTCCTCAACAATTGCCCCCTCTCCCACAACCCGAGGTGTCTTTGGATTCAGAGCCCCAGTCTTCTGTTACCCCCACTACGCCGACTCCAGTGACTGCTGCGTCAACTCCTCGTAGGATTGAACAAGCATTTCCACCACTTCCACCCTCTTTACCGTCTCGGTCACCTTCGCTGTCACCAACCCCTTCTCCATTAAGTCCATCCACGGTAGAAAGGGACGTGGATACCCCAACATCCATTCAGCTTCCACCACTCACGACAGAGTCATCCGTAACAGAGGATTTGAGTCTCCTTTCGTCCCTGCCTGCTTCTACGCTTGAATCAACATCGGTTATTACCCCAACATCTCTGATTGTTGTATCATCGTCAGTGGTTTCGACACTTCCTCCTCCACGTCCTGTATCAGTGTTAAGAACACCATCGTTGTCTCTCTCTATCTCATCTGTCACGTTGTCGTCGTTTACTGAGTCTTCGTCTCCCATTCCACCCAGTCCTCATGCGTGGGCAACTGCAACTGATTTATCATATGAATCATCGATTTTACGGCCTTCCCCGTCAGTTCGGTCAGTTATGCTACCAGAAGGGATGGAAGTTTCATTCGAGACTTCAATCCTTCGACCCACCGGTTCGCCATCATCTGTTGGGCGTATTAGTACTATTCCACCATCTCCCACTCCACTCAGTATTACTGCTCACTCCCCATTACCCCCTTTGACACCTGTCCCTGCTCTACCCCCATCCCTTTTATCGGCGACGGACATTGAAACTCCAACGACGCTGGATTTCACGTCTGAATCGAGTTCATTATCTATGTCGCGTACCCCTTCCATCTCTTCAAGTTCTTATTCCACGGAATCATCTCTTACTCCATCAACAATCGATTTCGATGGTGAAGAACCACCAGTCGAGCTTCCATCTCCGTCAACAGAACCATCCTTATTGTCAATTGTGGAACCACCATCTGTAAGTTTCTTTATTTACGAGTTATCTCTTGCTTAATGGTCTTCAAGGAGCACCCATCTATACCGAGCCCCCCTGCAGCATCGATTCCAACCCCAGAAGGGACCTTGATTGTTTCTGTCACAACGCCACAAGGTAGCGGAGCCACCGAGCAATCTAGTCTTCGGACTCTACCATCTTCAATCAGCGCGCTCACTCAGCGCGATCTTGGTCGGGATATAGATAGATTGGCAGACGAAATGCGCACATATGATCAAAATAGGGGTCTCGAGAACCAAGACCTCGTGGACAATGTTATGGCGCTACGAGATGAACTTCGAGGCCTCGCTGATTACCTACGAAGAACTCCTTCGCCTCCGACACCTATGGCAGTCCACAGAACACCCCCGAGAGATGTATCCCCCACTCCACCTCGCATCCAACTCGTCGACCAGCCAGCAGGAGAAGATGTCGTTCTGTCACCGATCTTTCCCGGTGTCGTAGAGGTTGTTGTGCCTGCTCCAGTCTCATTGCTCCGTAGCACAAGCAATGCCAGCAGTTCTTCTTATTTGTCTTCACACCACTCGGATGATGATATCTTTGAATTGGAGACACCCCTGCCGTCGTCAGCCGTTTGGGAGGCCCCGACTAGCGAGATGACTGAAGTAACGAGTTCATCGAGTATATCGTCAAGCCCTGTAACTCCGTCCAGTGATCTGTCTGAGGCAACCACGACAATGCCACAAGCTCCAGAGGCCCTTGAACGAGCTCTTCGAGGAATTCAAGATCGACTCCACGGTTTGGAGGATGGTCAAAATAACACACGTAACCTTCTAGAAGCACTTCAAAGGCAGCCAGAGGACCATACGCCAGAGCTCACAGATCGTTTAAATCGTATCGAGAACCTTATACAAACTCTTCTTAATCAAGGTCATCCACGGGGACCTGAACTACCTCTGCATCCTCCGAGTCCGGCTCGAACAACATCTATCTCGGATAGCACAGACTCTTTGCGGCGACTCCGATCTATTTTACGTGACCTGGCGAATCCTGCTGATGCGGAAACTCGACACATGCCAGTACCTATGGTTGCCCCAGCTGGTCCTTCGATTGCTCAGCAGCTGGATGAAATCTTGTCAGCAGCCCAGGTACCCCCGACCACACCTTCTGAATTACCACGCATCCAACCCTTCCTTTATCGTCCCGCTGACCGCGGTGCTCGTGCAAGAAGTATCAGCCCGATTTCAATGGAAATGCCGAGATCACGCACAGTCCCATTAGTTTTCCCTGTGCCCGTAAGGTCGGCAATGAGACCTCGAAGGGAACCCTATGAACCTGATATTCGGGGAGAAACAGCTATCGATCGTGGTGGTCCTGAGCAGGTTTATCACGACGGCCAAAGGCAGGACCCTGACCGCTTTCACGTTGGTCCTGGGCCAACGCCACAACCAGTCTTCGTAAGTTCTGAACTCGTGATCTGGAATTCTATTCATCGTATTTTCAGCCATCTACAAGGCCCATAACAGCTCCACCCGATATTGGTGGCGAGGGTCCGGGGGCGGGTCCGTCAAGCTGGTACCGACCAGCTCAACAAAAAGTAAATGAGCTCAGTTTGCTCGTTCTCAATATCTGACTTTCAGTCTAGCCTTCAACTAGTGCCGCCCCTGCTCCTGGTGGTACAGACCCTGGAGGAGTGCGTTATATGCCCATGCCAGCTGGTCCTGTGAGTATGGTCTTTTTGGTCCATAACACGTATTGATCATACGTAACAGACTGTTGTTCAAATGCCTCCTCTATTTGATTCTTTGATGGAGATTCTCAGAGTATTTCATTTTTTATTGCATTAGAACACCTTTCAACATTTTATTAGGAAAATCGCCTTGCTCAGCTGGCTACTGTCGATCAGCAACGCGAATTAATGAGGTATATGCGAGGACTTAATGAATGGTTAGAAAGGGATGTTCGTGATCGCCAAAACGAGTTAAGAGGGGTGTATACGATGGTTGAACAACTTGGTCGCGACCTTCGAGATATGCAAACGAGAGGTACTATCATTCAAATCAAATTCAAAAATTATCTCACAGTGATTTGCAGCTCGTCGTCCTCCTTCTAGCCAATCTTCTACTGAAGATTCGGAAACGGCAATTAGATACAACTTCCCAGTTGGTCCACCTCCTCCATTTCCCGGTCCACCGCACGGGTTCCAGCCATTCCCAGAACCAGTCATCCCACCTGTGATTCCTGAACACCGCCAACAACCAACAATAATTTTACAACAACCTGGCCAAGTTATCCCTGGTGGAGTGCCCCCTATCCCGAGACCAGAATATCATCCTGGAGGTCCTGGACCTCAACCACCGACACATGTCCCTTCGGAAGAGATAGCATTCATCCCCCCCTCCCGGGCTAGTACTGGTACACCTCTTCCGACGCTTCCTGTCCATATGGCAACCCCTATCCCAACACATCCTTATCCACCAAGCATGGGTCCAAATATTGTTACATACCCCGAGAGTCCACCTAGCAGTGAAATCCCAAGTACCCCTTCAAGGAGGCCACGGCGTCGACGACGGGACTCGAGTAGTCATCGTTCTTATGATTCAAGGAGCGGGTCGCCTTTGAGTGGGAGAGACTCTCGACCTCTAACTGTCACGAATGGGCCAGATGGTCGTTACACCCCAGTAGTCCACCATGGACCACCACCGATCCACGTCGTTTCTCCTTCCGGATCACCGAGTATGCATGGTCAAATGCCGGGTCAACCTATGCCAGTTCAACCAGGTCAACCTACTATCATATATCAACAGCCACCGCAAATTACACACCAGCCTCCAATTATCCAACCGCCGATGAGCCCTTATCCTCCACCAGTAACTGAACTTGGAGTTCCCCATAGCATGCCAATGACTGTCCCAGTCCCAATCAGTGACTATTCGCCTGGGACCCCTTTTGTCCCACTGCCTGGCGGAATGATGCCAGGAACCCCTGCTCCTCAACCGTTCCCGATGACGGCACCTACTATTGGTCCTCAACCATACCCGATGACGGCCGTTCCTTCCATGGGTCCTCAACCATACCCAATGACAGCCGTTCCTACCATGGGTCCTCAACCATTCCCTGTGACTACCGTCCCTACCATGGGTCCTCAACCATATCCAATGACTACACCTGTGGTCATTCAACAAGGCAGTCCGCGGTCGAGTCGAAGTCACAGTCCACGCAGGCGGAGATCTTATTCCCCTCCACGTCCAATTCAAACCGTGCCTCAACAACCCATAATCATTGATAATACTGGAGGTCGCCGTTCAGGCTCCCCACCTCCCATTGCAACTATGCCAGCCGGTTTTCCGCTAATGGGCCCTTCTATGGCGCCTGCACCGATTATCTTGCCGCAGGGGTCGCCATCTCGAAGACGCGACAGTAGGAGTCGAAGTCGAAGTCCAGATAGACAACCTATCATGATGCAGCCAACTATGCCATCCATGTATCCTCCTCCTATGAGTACGATACCACAGACTGTCCTCGCACCAGGGATGGCGCCTTTTGCTCCTACTCCAGTGGTGTTGCCAACGCACCAGCGATCGCGATCGACGTCGCCACGCCATCCCGCCCCTCCTGTTATCATACATCAAGAACCCCAGCATCGCCGTTCGGACTCGTATTCACCTCGACGCAGATCGTATTCACCTCGACGCAGATCATATTCACCAAGATACAGGCGGAGGTCACCTCTTTATGAACGGGACAGACCATACGACCGTGGTCCTTATGATCGTGAACGGCCATATGAACCTGATAGACGATACGGCAGACGTGGCTACAGCCCCAGTCGTGACGAAAGCTACTCTCGCAGTCCACCTCGTCGTCGTCGACCCAGATCTAGCGATGTATCAAGGACTCCTTCAGGGTATTACCTCCCAGCAACCCTCCCACCCACAAGTCAAGCTCCTAGCCATTACTATCCTCGTCGATCACCTCCCTACGTTGAAGTGATTGATATTCCTCAACGTCCTCGACGACGCGAACGTAGCTTGAGTCCAGTGCATCCCAGACAACGTAGCCTTTCACCTGAATACGAGAGGACTCCACCACGTGACCATCGAGGACGACACGCAAGACGTCCCCGTTCAATTTCGCCACCTTACTCTAGATCACTTTCACCCTACTCGCCTACACGAACGCATAGGCCGCTTGGAGGATTTGCCGATAGTTCTGGACAGAGTCGTGCAGAGGGGCGAGGTGCAGAGGGGAGAGGTGCAGAAGGGCGAGGTGCAGAAGGGAGAGGTGCAGAAGGGAGAGGTGCAGAAGGGAGAGGTGCAGAGGGGAGAGGTGCAGAGGGAAGAGGTGCAGAGGGGAGAGGTGCAGAAGTACCATCTTGGACGAGAGTCAGTCCGAGTCGTTCTCCCGTTTCAATACCACCCCGCCAGCCGAGACTAGGAACCAGTCCAAGCCGTTCTCCAATGGCTAGCCCCCCACCAGAACATGTAACATGGCCTCCAATCACGGTTACAGTTCCTGCGCCAACCAGTCGACCTGCAACCAGTCGGCCTCCAAGAGACGTGGCAGACTCACCCCAAGCGCATATGCCGTCCACGCCCGGTTTCCCTAGTGAACAACTCGAATCGGACGAGCCTTTCCGTAGCCCAATTCGTCGTCCTGCCGTAGATGAGCGGGCTGGATTGCCTACAACGGCTGAGACAGCTGTTCCGACTGCCCGAACGCCGCTTACCGTAGTTGGCTATCCTCCGATCGAAGATCCCAGGGAACAAATTGAGGCGCTTAATCGCGCTTCAGACAGGCTGCAAATGACGGTTGATGCGGCAGAATTGGCCGAGGATCGCAGGGAAAACGAATATCGCCAGCGTGAAGATGAGCGAATGCAATCTTTCCTCGAACATGAAGCACAGAGGAACGATGAGGCAAGACAAAGGGCTGACACGATCTGGCGCGATCTCGAGGAACGACTCACTGCGTTGCCTCCTGTGTCTGTGGTCCCTGTTGCAGAGAAGCCGGAGCGTGAGGAAGAAAGAGCGGATATGGAATCAATTGAATCCACTCCTCATCATGTTGCAGCCCGACCAGCAGACGATGTTATGGAAATGATTCGGTTGGCAAAGGACGAATTTGCAAAGGAACACGAACGGTTGGCAGACCAGAGAACCGCCTTTTTTGATCAGCTGCGGGAGGAGAAGGACAGTATAATCGAAGAAAAGGATAACAGGATCCGTGCGCTCGAGGACGAGATGCAGCAATTGCGTGGGGAGTTCCAAGCGGAGAGACAACAATATGCTACTGAGGAGACAGAGCGTCGAGAACAAGAACGACAGGAGCGAATGGCTGATAGCAACGACATGCGTGCACAGCTCAACGACGTGACAAATCTCGTTCAGGACTCTCACAATATGATCGAAGATAAGAAAGCCACTAGTGATGCAAGATATATGGAGAAACAAACACGGCGTCAGGACAAGGATGCACAGAATATTGAGTTGCGAGATATGGTCCAGAAAATCCTCGACGATAGGGAGTCGGATCGATTGAGATACGAGGATGATAAACGGGAAAATAGAGAGACCTTGGAAAGAATTATTGAGCGTTTGGAAAGAGAGAATGCAGAGCTGCGAGAGTTGATGCAGTCGATTGCTGATAGTACGTGTTTCCATCTGCATTTATTTCTGTCAAATTCTTAATCTTTTATGACCAGGTTGCAGAGCAGATTGCCAGAGACATCATGAAGAAACACTTGACGCTGTGCGATCAACTGCCGATAAGCAGGTTCCATTTAATGTTCAAGGTGTATGTACCCATTCTATCGTTCATTGTATATGTTTTCATTACTTTGGCTATCCAGTACCTGGACGAGTTTAGTCAGGCCTTGGCTGCAGAGGTCCGTATGTTGCTCGGTGAAGTGGGAAGGATCCGCGAAGAAAGAAGAGCACTACAACAGTACGTCGGGATGCTCTCTGCTTGATATTTTTCTGAAGTTGACCCTAGCGAAATTGGTGACTTGCTCTTATCACGGTCGAAATACGGTCCTGGAGGTGAATACGAACCTGATTGGAGACCGTCAGGACCTCCACCACCTCCACCAGAGACGATGGGTCCTGGTCCTGGTGGTCCTGGTGGTCCCCCTGGAGGACCGGACGAGCCCCCACCTGGCGGGATACCTCCTCCCAGGCCAGCCTGGAGGACAGTTCATTCGAAACCATCGAAGAAGAAGAAGAAAGATACTGGCCCCTCGACGTCTGCACCACTGCCGCCGCCACCCCAACATCAATTGATGCCACCGACGCATGGAGGATATGGCCCAGATGTCAGACAACAAATCAGGTCCTGGGATACTTGGCAACGTTCGTCCTTCATTAAATAATGTGATTCTAATCTCTGATTGTTTTTGCATAGCGGATCGAACTGCTGTCACACCTCCGTCTGTTGAGCCTACCTTGGCTGTACCTGGCAGACAGAGTCCGGGATTGTTTGGACCGAGGACCCCTTCAACCAATTCGAATTCAATATACGAGAGGAGATGATCCTATAGCTAATTTTCCGATCTATTTCTTGCAAATTATTTACATAATGATACTAACTACTCACTCATTTATTCTGATTGCATACATTCCTTGATAAATTGGTTTCTTTATACTCACGTAGACTGTACAAATTTATGAACTCGATTCAACTTTCATGACAATTGCAGACCCTGTCATCACTTCATATAATCCGTCAACGGGTCTCTTTGCTAGTCTCTCACTCCAAAACCGCATAATGGACTCCCATTCCACTCTCGAGGCGGGCATGCCCTCATTTTTTGTTCCCATTCTGGACTCAGTGACAGAGGAAAAGACTCTTTTGAGAGCGGAAGCCGGCGAGGAAGCCAGAGGGAGGCGGTGCGCAACAAATACTGGGGTAGGACAAGGCTCCGAGGATAGAGTTGGATGGGAAAGAAGCGAGCCCGAAATCGATACTACCGAGGCAAAGGACTGATCAAGAGTGCATCCCTTGGAAGAAGACCGTAGAATTAACTGGGCTTTCCACCGTTCGACAACGAATTCAGAAGCAACCGAGCCCCCTTGAGCAAACCCGAAGAAATGAATGCGGTTGATGGGCCATTGGCAGTCTTTTGTAAGGTGGTCAATGACCCGGTCGAGATAACGGAACGCGGGAGTGGGGTTTGGCCTCTCGATAATTTCGCCAAGATCGTCAAAGGAAGAGTACCATTGGTAAGCATCTTCGTAAAGATAGGGAATTCTGCACCTGTGTTAAAAGTTTGATATGTGACTGTCAGTTGAGCCGCTTACTGTTCTGGCGCTCTCAGGGAGAGAATAGCTGTCTGCGGTAGTTTGAGACTCTTTCCCAGTTTTGCGAAGGGTAGATGTGTGTCACCTGCACATCCGTGTTAATTGTATTTTTGGTATATCAATCTATAGGGAGCTCACCTAAACCATGAAGGAGAATGAGTAGATTTTCATCCGTTCCGTCATCGCTTGGTGCATAGAAGTGCTGACCTGTGCCTTGCCACAAACTTGGGGGAGGTTTTGTTCTCGACAGAGATGTGGATTGGAGATGGAAATCGGACATTGAAAGAGGAAGTCGGTTCAGAATCTCAGATTATCATGCCCGAGGCCAGGTTGAGAAAGACTGCAGGAGGCAAACCACCTAGCGGTATTTGGGAAAATAGAATGACTTCTATGAGGTTCTGCGCCCAGTCAACTGACCATGAACCCCAATGACAGAAAATTCCCTAGATGGTTTTCGTACTCGTCACTGGCGTGTGTACAAAAATAACTGATCAAATCTTAGTGATGGGCTGAAGCTGAAGGCCTAAGCAAATAGGACCAAATACGGGTTGTCATCGTTGAACCATGCAGACACTTCCGAAATCCGATTTGCGCCTCTACGCGCTCTTCGCCCATGCCTCAGAAAGTTGCGATAATAGGTATTCACTGCATTTAATAAAAAGACAGAACTTCTTTAAATATTTTTGGTTCATAGGAGCAGGACCTGCAGGTTTAGCAACTGCAAAGGCTTTGAAGCAATATCCAAACCTTTCTGCCACCATTTTTGAGGCGAAATCTATCCTGGGTGGTTTATGGGCTGTATCAG
>Ga0307507_10007415_pt1 | contig 15979 bp, 13 predicted proteins | sample 7_EM_MG_FD_207223 | JGI IMG/M metagenome (GOLD analysis project Ga0307507, IMG submission 207223) | Populus trichocarpa ectomycorrhiza microbial communities from riparian zone in the Pacific Northwest, United States - 7_EM | ecosystem: Host-associated > Plants > Roots > Unclassified | place... | reverse complement strand
GCGCTCACTATCTTATGTTCGTACTGACTGGTTCTGAGCGGGCCCGGAGGTCTCCGCTATGTGTCTTCTGGTATCGTCATACGATATTTTACTTAAGTGTTTATTCTGATTCCGTCCGTCATCTTAGGGAACTCTCGTTCCTACCCTATGGGAATCCTAAAACGGGAACACACACTTAAATCTCTCAGACGTCTTTGCACTATTATCGCCGTCATATTTATGACTTGTCACATAATTATATTTTAACTAATAATAACTATGGCACGGCTGTGAATCGAACACGTGACCTTATAGTCGGAGGCACGTGACTATCATCTTAAGCTGGACTGAGATGTATCTTGTGTACTTCGTACTTTTTAAACTGATTGGTACGCAGGGGTCTGTGCGTGAGCTTTTATGGGTCGGCATTCTTGGTATGCCTAACACTAACTCCAGCCAAATTGGGCTAACTACAACTGTTGAGCAACAGAACATGGTTATTGAGTATCTTCGGAGTGGGCATAGTGATCCTATTATTCAAAACTGTGTTCAGGAACAATATTATATATACAACTTGAAGGCATAGGATAGACCTTTTGGTACTCATAACCTGGCCTGGAATATTACTTCTCCAACTATTTTCTGGCATGCCCAGCATACCTTCTCACCTGAGCTATCACTCTTGACTACCAGACTGTTTCGTACCCCAGCCAATTCAGTCCTGAGTGAGTCTTCCTTTTCTGCCCAAAGCCTTATTCATACAAAGGTCCGCAATAGTCTTGACTCAACTAGAGTTGTCAAACCTACTTACATCTATCTCAACTGGCATGTATTGGACCACAAGGCTGGTAAATCACGTCAGTGGCAGGATCTCTCTGGTAAGGCTGAAATTGAGTTGGAAGATGTTATTGTTGGACTACAGAACACAGTTGAAACTGAGAGTGATGAAGATATTGTAATTAAATTCCTTCTTGATGAACTTACTCTTTTTGCTTTTACTATTTCCTAATATTATTTTGGCTATTTAGAGAGACAGAGATGCAGAGGAGGCAGGGCTGGATGACAATTCAGATGATGAACCTACTGCCAATAACATGCAATCTTCTATGGTGGAGCATAATTCTGTTGAACTTTATGACAATGGCTAATCGCTAGATATCCAGGCTAGGGGATTGAAGAGGTCAAGGTATACCAATGATGACAACTACTAGCTAGCAAAAAGATCAGATTTGTAACCTTATACTTTAAAATTGAAAGTAGTATTTCTAATTTTCTACATAACTGTGCCATTGTATGCCATGTGAAATATTTTGGGCTACCTAGTTTGTTAGGTTGAATAAAATACGTATTTAAAAGTAAAATACTGTTTTTATACAGGATTATACGGTATTATACAAAATGGTATAAATATGATCTCAAGCGCTAGTGCGTTCAACATGGTGGCAAGTTTTCCATCTGAGGAGGACGAGAACACTTTTGGCTCAAAATCCAAGAATTGTTTTCCTCTGTGCTTGGTCACCCAGTGTGCAACCCACGCAGTATCATAGCACATATGTTGGCTTAGTATGACTTAAAGGTCCACTGTAAGAATAAGGAGAGTGGTACTGCCCTGACAGATGGGGAGTATGAGCAAACTGTGGCTGAATGGAAGATCAGGGTGGAAAGTGTAAGTTAATAGTCTTTGTCTCTTCTTCCTACCTCTGACTAAGGTACTAATTGAATAAGAGGGGTGATGGGCGTGGGAGTATCATAGGGTTTAAAGGAAAAGGAAATATAAAAAAAAGAAAAAAGAGAATGAGTTAGCCGTAGTCCACTGAGAAAGACTACATTCCTCCATGCGAGGAAAGAGGAGCTATTAAGCCACTATTTCTGCACTTGATGCACATTATGTAGGTGAGGAGGAGAAGGACGAAAAAGGGACTTTGAGTAGATCTGAGAGTTTGAAATATGATGGGCATGGGGAGAGTAAACAGGGACTTGGAGAGAATGTAGTTTCTACTAGTTCACATTCAAGAGCAGCAGTAAAGGAAGAAAAGATTGAGACATTAAGGGATAAGAGGAGGAAGATCAAGGAGTGGGGTGAACATTTGGATGCTAGCTTAGCTGAGAAAAGCAGCTGTCTTACTAGTATCCTTGAGCGTGTTGCTACTGCTCTTCCCCCTACTACTAGTATGAGCGATATACGAACAGGTCAGTCTTCTGACATACACATGCCTACTGAACTTGAGAAGATGGAGACATGGTTTAAGTTACTGGAAACACGCTTATGGACAGCTGAGGAGGCACTGGAGGAAGTAAAAGGAAATACTGTTGAAATTTTAAGAATTCTGCAGCAAAAATAGGGGGGTCCTTTTTTTCAATCTTCATCTGCTATGTACAAGTACTCCTCAAGGGTAGGAGGTAGCAAATTATATTTTTCAGAGACCTGATTTCCGCCAGTAACATATAACAGAATATTAGTTAGTAGAGTAGCTACCATGTAGTAATTAGCAATTGGTGATAATCCTAATCTCAAGCTACTTTTAAATGAATTTAAAGCCCAATATTTGGCAAGGTATCCAAATCCCCACTCAACTACAATTCTCTGTCCAGACATCGCTACATTTGCTGCCTCTTGCTCTCGTGTCAAAGGTTTATTAACCTGTTCCACAAATGGACCCATTATACCAAAGGCTGGTGCGTAAGCGGAATTACCATGGACATATAGCCTCTCCTCTGCTGAGACTTCATTCTCCATAAATAAATTCTGCAGGATTTCCACAATCCCTGACGAGTGCCAGACTACACAGTCTGCTACTGGGCCGAGGAATAGTCCTGCAAGTGAAGATAGCAGGCTATTGGGTGTAACAATTTTCTGGAATTTAAATGCCTGTGTTTTTTTATATCCTGAGTAGAAGCTCGTCTGACCTTCCTCCGGTCGACAAAATGGCCGCATCGTACCATCAACCAAGCCCCAGATTCCAGGTAATCTAGAAGCATCCTTGACCTATTCGCATATCTATATACAACATTTATTATTAGCCCACATCTATGTAAAAATACTAGTCTCTACTTGCAGGACTGAGTGGCTATTGGACACCCACTTAGAGATGTAATTTGTGAATGGATTAATAGAAAATCTGACGATGGTGAACAGAGAGATATTCAAAAACTTCTCATACCCTTCCTTATACCTCAAGAACAATGCCTATTTACAACAACAGGATAGCAAGAACCGTTTTGATTACTACTCTTTATGAGTGTCCATTAGCAACTCAGCCTCACTAGTATATTAGTTAACCTATCTAATTAGAGTCACAGACCTTTGCAAAGTCTCTAATGTGAGCCTTCGTCTATCCCATAAGAGCTTTTCTGTATACCGTGATATCAGATATGATATCATATCATAAAAGACTACAGATAGTCTTCCTCTTGAGCACCCAAAGACTTTGAGGCAATCTTTAAGTTGATACGGGTATGAAAGCCAGTAGAGTAGGATACAAAAGGCCTCCTCTAGGTGAGGATTATATTTGTATCTCCACTGGATATGGTCTAGCATAAGACATGGGAGTATGCATTGTATTTCTTCTTTTGAAAATCTGATAGTTCATAGTTTAGCTACTTAGATGAGATCAAAAAGTCCCAACTTCCAGAGCAGGTGAGGGGGAGGGAAAAACGCAATACCGGAGGTACTCTCTGAAGTCTACCTCATCTCATTCACAATTATCAAGATGAAACACCCTTGCCTCATAGCATATTGGCTGCCATTGAGGAGAATATGAGTGCTGCTTCTCTTCTCGTTCTTGCAAGCGCAAGCGCACTCGTTGAATATGCCGGATATAAGTTACAAGGAGAATAAGAAAAAGAAGGACTTGTCTCGATCATGCACGCTTTCCATGTTCGTTATCAGGTTTGAAAAGTCAAAAGGGAGAAACAGTTGATGATATGGGCAAACAGAAAGCAAGTACAAGAACTCTATCTTTGCTTACGTCAAGTTGTGTTGTCAACTTTACCTAGCAAAACCCCAAGAAAAGAATCCACCATTGCCACACTCAACTTGGCCAAGACTTAAGTACAGTTCCTGTTACGACCGAGCTCACTAGGAAGGGGGCCTTTATCCAGAAGTAGACTAGGTGTGCCCTCAGCGAAGCTTGGCAAATATTAGCAGGCAGTTTTGGTTGAACGTGCCCTTCTTTCCTGCCAAGACTCGCTGAGGGCGTTGCCTCGCTCAGGGCACACCCGCTCTAAGGCAGTTCACCACTGCCTGTGGTTCTAGAATGAATTTTTTTAAGGCATAGAAATATATTAAACTTATACAGTAGAATCTTATAAGGTAAAACTCAAGCTAGCCTTATTTCTCCAAACGCAACATAGGTTCTGTGCTTATTACTATTCATGGTTCAAGTAGATTTATAGTAAGATAGTCTTGGATTTAGGGCAAGCGATGCGACAAAAGCTGTTGCACACACACCGCTTGATATCTTTATTCTAACTAATGATAATTAAGAATCGAGAATTAGGGGTCGTTTGGCCCGAGGCAGGTTTGAAAAGCGGCCAATAGGACCACCTGAAAACAGCGCTTATATGACCCATTCTGGGGGTCTTGGTTGGTTTTCAAGTGATATATGGTAGCGCACCAGGGCTTGCAACTTTAGGTAACCTACGTCCCCCCGCCTTAAATTTTTCAATCTTCGTGCTGTTGCTTTGAGCTTAGGTCGGGGAATAACCACGAGGGGTAGAGGTATGTGCTGCACATCCCACCATCCCTATTTCTTTTCATTTCTAATGATCTACAGTAGTTGGGGGCTAAGAAGTGTTAGGATCACCTACTTGTTCGGGAACAGCTAGCACTGCTTAGATGCTATGGTAGCAGATACCGGTAGGGAGAGCAAGTAGTGGGGTACTGTAAAAAAATTTGAGTAATTGGGCCGTGTGCCGGCAGTGAAAAATTTCCTGGTCTGGAAAAATGGCGAAAAGCACACCATAAAACTAGCCCTCCGAGACAATCCAAAGAGAAAAAACACCAGGCCATACTAGAAGAGGCAACTCCAACCCCCTAGCACATGGTCCAATTGTTCGAGTTCTTACGGTGTGTTGAGGTTGTGTGGAGAGAGGGCTCGGCATTAGTCATGGATGTCATGCGAGAATGCTCCGGGGGAAATTGTAGAGGATACTACTGGCTACGAGTTTTGGGGATGAAAGGACCTAATATGGGTGGAATACTGACGACAGTGGCCCGAGGGGAGTGACCAATTCGCCGTCGTGTGCAGAAAGATACCCCTCCAGACGCAGTGATCTCTTATGTCTTACACCGGCCCCGTGGATCTGCTTCTGGAGGCTTACTTTAAAATTCCTGTTTCCCATTCGCCAGATCGATAGCTGTAACTAGCACATCGCACCTTAATGGGACTAAGCCTTTCGGTTAGCATTAATTCACTTCGCCTTCGGTTCTGCTCTCCTTGCACGTTGATTATGAGGAGTTTTCGGTCTGCTGATGGTGTCTCTGGTGCCAAGCCCTGTGTCCGGTCTTTTGTAGTCCCCTACTGAATGTGTCCTTTGTGCGAGTAGTGGAGTACACTCTGCGAGGGTTCCCGAACACCTCATCCTCGGCTGCGCCTTGCTTATCAGTTATTGTATGCGATGTTCGGTCCTAAACCTTCATGTGCTAGGGATGCTAGAGGCTGCCGGGAATCCAGAACAACCCGGGAATGCTAGGCTAGGGGCAAGAGCAAGTAGGAGCTTAACACAAGCAACAGCATCACAAGGCCAGTTATAATAGCAGAAATGACATATAGTTCTAAAAGACTAAAGGTGGGACCAATTTTCTCCGCAAAAGAGTGACAGTTTTAAATGTAACTGTTATGTACCGTAATGCTTAAATTTAAGGCCTAGCTTAACCTATCTCTTTTTGATAGGAGAAAAAAAAACTGCTTACAATTTCCCTCCCTGTGATACCTTGGTGCTACAGCAGTTGGCCAGTATTCCCTGGAAAGTTAATGAAGAGTTAATTTAGGTTAACCGGCGAGATAATCCCTGCCTTGTGCAAAAACATCTCCCCTGGCGCTTGTAAAGTACTCGTACAGCATGTGCTAGTAGACTCCTTTCCGAGGTTGCATTAACTTGATTTTAATTCGCTTGAACTTACATTATTTAATAAGTTACTTTCCAGGAAATCATATTTTGAACAAGTTAAGATAAATGTGTTTTACCGTCTCTGATAGATGCCACTTAGCCAAGCATCATGGTAACCGTTACATCAAAAACACTCACACTTTTCGTGAGAAAAGTAGTCCCACCTCTGGTCTTCCGGAACCATGTGATTGAATCTCGTAACTATAGGTGTCGTACATACGCCTAATCTCCGCCGAGAGGGGCTATTCTTTTCGTCGTGCTCGGAACCCGGCAAATTTGACTGCATCGGTAGTGGTATCATCAAAGTAGCAGCAAGGGCTCTGGCTAATGAATTGGAGGATGATGTCCTACAAAGGGTCTATACCATTGGAGCCGCCTAGTGAGCTGATTTAAAATCTATGCGGGATGAGGGATTGTGAAAACAGTAACTGGCGTGGCCGGGTGTGGCGGGGTCAAGGGGGGGCATCACCCACGCCCACCGCGAAAAACAGTGTGATACCAAGCAGGAGGCCCTTTGCTCTTCCTAGCATCATTTAGGTAGATTCAACTGAGAAACTCTGAGTATCATACTAGACTGCGTATATCCGGGCATCCGGTTGGGCGTACCTTAAACTACCTTCAACCCAGACTAACAAGCCAACCGCCCGAATTGGGATGGGATATCCAACCACCTCACCTTACCCCATGATTTCATAAGTCACCCAAGACTAATAAGCCCCGAAGTGAACTCCAAATGAGTCAGTTGTTTCTGGCTTGACTTCTGCTTTTCTGTAATAATATTATTACTAATTGAATTACTATCCACAAGTTCCTGGAGTGGCATATGGTAGTTACTAAACGTACGTAATATTAGTTTCAATTCTATGTCAATTAAATTCTAGTGAGAGGATATCCCTCCCTCCCAGTGATTTAACAATTCCAATCTCTCAGTACTATGGTGTGGTGTGGCCACACTATTAATTACGAGGCAGAGGGTGTCCGGAAATCCTGCCCATCGCCTACACCTCACTTAGTTATAAACCGCAACTTTCACACACTCTCTTCCACCGCCCCTAGCACTGCAGAATACCCCGATCGGAAATGGAGTTCGTTAAAGAAAATCTCAGGCTGCTTCAGGCTGTCGCTTCAATTCTTTTTGTATTGATTATTTATTGTTCTTCTAAAAAGGTACATGGCGACTCCCCGGCCAGCCATGCAAGTCCATACTAACCGCGACCAGAAGAGCAATGCACCTCTAGTCGGCGTTGAGCCTGGGATCTTGGGATCTCTTAAAGCGCCCTACCGTTGGAAGGAAAATCCTATGAGCCTTTTGAAAGAGGGTGCTGAAAAGGTATTGTTAAAAATTTAGCTAAAGGAGCAAACAAGAGTGAACTGATAAATATAGTACGGAAAATACGGCAAAGCCTTTAGAATCACGACTCCCTCTAGAGACATAATAGTTTTTTCCAATCAGGGAGTACTCGAGGAGCTGAAAACCCTACCAGTGAGCGTAGCTTCTTTTCGTCCAGCTGGGGATGAGGTTAGTTTTATGCTTGATCTGAAAAAGTTTTATTGTGGTACCTGTGCCACTAACGATGATATAGATGATTAGGAGTGAATATACTTTCCATGAGGGGATGGTTCAGGATGCATATCATGTGGACTTGATGCGGAAAAATATGACCGAGAAGCTGTCGAGTTTGCTTCCTGATGTTATTGGTGAGGTTACCGAAGCGTTTGAGGAGTTGACGGATATCAAGAATGGTGAGCTGCTAATTCCAATCGGTACTCTTGAGGTTCAAAGGCTCTGCTGTAGCTAACATCATGGGTAGAGTGGACCAACGTCAATGTATTGGACACGTCGGTTGGTGTGATATCTAGGTATTTCGAAATCTACTGGAGGGGTTATAAGTCCGCGGGACAACCAGTGACTAACCTTATAGTATAGAGTAACGAGCAGGATTTTTGGTATGCAAGACTACCCACTTTCATTGAATCAAGTGCACTAACTTTTCCAGTCGGGCTCCCCACCTGCCGAAATCAGGAGTACCTCAATCATATGAGCCAGTACTCACTTAATGTCATGAAGAGTGCAACAGTCATAGATGTCCTCCCTTGGTTTCTGCGATGGTAATTCTCTGAGTCTTGAGGACACCCTCCCGCGCAATTGATGATTTGGCGACATAGGGTCCTAGATCACTAACAAAAATTGGGGGATTTAGGATTGTTGCTAGTTTTTTTCTGAAAAAGAACTCTGCCCAAGACGTTATAGTAAAGCATATCGGGGGACTATTCGAGACTCGCCAAAAGACGAAAACACCCCACACAAGTTCCACTACAACTACAGTGAGTAGACAGAGCCTACTCCCCTCCAAGCTATGTAATAATCATAATGACACAAACTTTAGTCAGATGCAATTCAATGGATTCTTGATGCTGCGCCTCCGGGGACCTCAACGTTGAAGTTGGTTCAGAGACTAATGCTTTTTAACTTTGCATCTGTTCACACTTCCTCAATAGTAAGTCTTTCTCCGTTCTTCTTTCGCGGGCGGTCTCGATAAAGCTTAGCGGATTAAACAAGCGGAATAGACTCTGGCCCATGTTTTATACGATCTTGCCGCAAACCCCGAATTCCAAGACCCTCTTTGTATAGAGATAGAGGAGGCATTAAGGAATGAGGGTGGCTGGACCAAGCAAGCTCTCACAAAAATGAAGAAACTTGACAGTATCCTTCGTGAGTCTTCGCGCATGAACGGAGTTAACATTGGTATTTAAATATTTCTCTCTTCCAATCTCATGAGATACAGCAGAGTTTTAACGTATTTCCTCTAGTCACTGCGGTCCGTAAAGTTATGACCCCCCACACATTCATTGATGGCACATACGCCCCGAAGGGGGTGTGGGTATGCGCATCTGCGGCTACTCTACACCTCTCACCCGAACTCTACGAAAACCCAGAAATATTCGACGGCTTCAGATTCTATAGAATGCGCCAACTAGAAGGGAATGCGCACAATTACCAGATGGCTAGCCCCTCTTTGGACTACTTGCCTTTTGGGATTGGAAAGTTTTCCTGCCCTGGCAGGTTTTTCGCCACTAATGAGTTGAAGGTTGCCGTGGCGTATATCTTATGCAACTACAGGTTAAGGCTCAATGGAGGAGTCTGTGGTAAGAAACCACCGAATTTTTTCTCGGGTATTGTCTGTATGCCGAATCCGACTGTGGGAATTGAGTTGAAAGAGAGGGAAGGCAGGGAGAAGTCAGCCTTGTTTCCTGGTCATGTGACTTCTTGTAGCCTCTAGTATTGAGGGGATTTATGGGAGGTGGTTTAGTCTCTTCAATTTTGATAACTATAATTATTATTATATTATGACATTGTCACTGGGCTTGTGAAGCCATAGGGGTATGGGATGTTAAGCATAAAGAGTAGCTAGGACTTAAGCTACAAGTCTGTCGAAGAATCCATCCCATAATAGTCTCCAGGAGCCTTGCGCCATCACTACTATCACCCCATATTATGACCTCCCACATTTCCTCATATTTATCAGTTCATGTTCCCTACATCCTGTCGGCCCCTATCTCACCTCCCCTCAATCGTGATAAAACTAGGAAATAACAGATTTCCCTCCCTCTGCATTGCGCATCTCAAGTCTTTTTGTATGGTCACACAAACGCTATAAGAGGAGATGATAAAAGGGAAGGAACAGCAGAAAACTGCTATTTTCAACGGATACCAGATGCCCACCATTAGTTAGTTTCTGCCCAAAAGTTGCAAAGTAACCCTGGAAAATTAATATGCATAGGGACAGTAAAGGTGTTATAGGAAAGGAAGGGCCCCGACCCTGAATAAGAAGGGGCTAATAAACTGATAGGGCTTTCTTTAGCTAAGCTCCTCTGGTTAAGCTGGCTCCCCTTGGAGTGGTTGGGAAATTTTCGTGCCCGCATTCAAAGACCAAGGCGGTTCGTCATTACCTCGGATGTGGAAATATTACTAGCGGTTTCCCACTGAAAGTAATAGGTAGCGTCGGCGTGAATTCCTTCTTTGTCTTGTTTGGGTCTTACGCAGGGCTTAGCTACCTTCTTGTAGTATTATACCATCCTTTTGTATGGCCTTTCTCGCCCGCATCTCTCATCATGTACCGGATGGTAGGGTTCTAACGGTAGGTCTATAATACATAGAGTACGATATTATACGATACAGTACGAGTACAGTACGATACATTGTGGTGACTTGCTATACATACCAAAAGCCGTTGGTCAGGCCAGTGGGAAAAATCACTCTAGATTTTAATGGAAATGTAAGAGAGGGGGAGGGTTTAAACATGGAGTACAGGGGAGGGAAAGAAACCCGATATAGGTTTTTGATAGAAATATAGTGGGTCCAACTTAGCTCTTCCTCGGTAACACCCTCCGGCACACTTCCCTCCTCATATGCTCTAGAGCTTCGTATTTAGGTCTCGTTTTGTCTAATTATCCCCAACCTCTGCTGGTTGGCCACCTAAAATCCCTTTGCTATAAGGAAGCTTAACCAATCGGTACTTTCTGAGGCATGAACTCCTATGGCAAAAAAAATCCTCACTCGGGATAAGATTTTATAGTGCTGTACAAGATAGTGTTTCCAGATGTTGTATCAAATTGTTAGAATAGTGTTCGCAGAGTAGAGCAGAACAACCTTGGCGGACATCGCATGGCAGCCCATATCCCCACAATTGAATGGATAAATTAAACTCCGCCAGAGGCATTAGACATGTAAGATAATATAAGAGTATTTTTTAAGCTGAATAATGTGCATAGATCTCTGCATGGTGTTTGAGAGGTCTTGGAGCGGATGAGGGTAGGATAGGGCTGTTGAACCTTCATTTTACGCATGGCCTTGTCACTGGGATAATCATGGATCCTCACTCGCGATGTTTTCCCAATCGAAAGGGACCCTCCTTGTACGGGACAACATACTGTATCATGCACTAATGCATGATTAGTAGGCCAGCCGCGTAAAGGAATAGTACTGCATCGCCTGGGTTCGTGGAACGTTAGATATGCCGAGCTCAATAGCTCAGAAACAAGTGGCATATTTACTCAATCGAATAGAGCCAACCGAAGTTGTGAAATATAACATAGTTTCTGCCGGGTAGGATAACTTCTGCCCTCTCGGGGTACCTGAAATATTGCCGCACCTGTTATTATAACACTAACTTAGCCTCTAGTCGCTGGTGAGCTAAATGACCAAGCCACTCATTGCACAGCACTTTGGCTCTACCGAATAAGTAGTATGTGCATATATCGCTTTATTTTGCCCTGTCTTTTTCTTCCCGGTGTTCATCATTCGCTGTTTGTCAATAGCTGTTTGATATCCTTGCGGACGCTAGTCATGAACTGCAAGGGCAATGGATAGGCTCTTCATTAGTCTGGATGTGAAACTATATACCCATGCGCGCGAGTGATTGGAGATAAATAATAAAAGCTATTATCCCTCACCTTTTCCGTTGCCCGCCGCTCAGCTCTTGTCCATCTACAGGCACCATCATTTATGGTATAATACCACTTTAATTCTCGACAGGCCACTTTTAGAAATCGAAATCGAAAACCTACTCCTAATATACAAGTATCATACCCCCGTTACTAGTTTGCAGCTCTGGGCGTATCACGCGTGGGAGATTCCCAATACCTCGGGGCTTGATAGGAACGAGTGTAACGGTGGGGAGAGGTGTATTACATACTGGGATTTGCTCTGCAAAATCATTATTCACATTGGTAACCTCTTTCATGCAAGAAGGTCCATAATACGCCAAGAATGGGGTACTTAATCTTGTGTCCGACATCCCGAGTTATCCCTAGGAATTAGCCCGGTGGATGGGTGAGGATTGCTTTGACGAATAATAAACACCCTAATCCACAATGAACCACGGCATTCTCTATGCCTAAAAAGGAATCCCTGATCCTGCTACCTGAAGCGTCTTTTGGCCATCTCGTTATTTAATGAGATCCGGCATTCTTGTTACGCATTATCTGCATCGAATGGAATGTGGTATGAATAATGAATACCGGTATAGATTGCTAGCGCGCCTCAGGTTCCGGACCCCTGATGGTCCAGAGCAACCAGTCCTCCATCCTGAGCAAAAGACGAGATGGACTATGGGCTATAACTTAGTCCATACGTTTTTTGTTGCTTGGACGCTCTATTACACCCATCATCCCAAGGTCCGGATGGACTATGCCCTCGGGCGCCCTCTAAGATGCCGCAAACTCGGCTAATCGGCCACTATACCTGCCCCCTCCACTGTGCTTCACATTACTGACCAAATATACCGCTCGCGTGGTGCGTCCCTCCGCTTATACATCGCTCGACACAGGCATCCTCACCGTAAACCCATTTAACTCCGTTCTTAGAGAGGGGGCGCGATTACTACCCAGTAGCGGTTCCTTGGGTTGTGCGATTTTTTTATTGACAAATTCTAAGGCAGCAGGCAAAGTCAGAAAATTTATTCCTAAGTAGAAAGCGTATTCACAGTTTAGCCTTCAAGATCGCCTATATCAGCATTCATCACACTTTTTCGATCAATCTCCGGAGTAGGCGTGGCCAGAACCGACCTTGCAAAGCAAAACTATCGTAGTCCCCCGTAGCCCCCCGCGAGCCCTGGGGAGAACCGGGAATACTGCCTGGTTCTTCGGACGGGTACAACCAGCAGTACAGCCTTACAGCCCGGAGTTTATTATCCCGGAGTTTATTATTACCCCAACCGATATCAACCCGTTCATCGGCAACAAGAACATGCGCCACCTTCCGAAAACCACGGACTTCCGCCAAACGCAGCGGCGTGCAGCCGCCTTTCGTCACAATATTGACTTCAATATCCCTATGCTTCAAAAGCGCCCCAACCATCCGACAATGACCCCCACGTGCCGCCAGATGTAGCGCCGACAGCCCATTACACCCCTGGCGATTAACATCTGTCCTCGGGTCCTCCAACAGCGCAAGAGCCACCTCCTCATAGTTCTCGAAGACGGCAATATGCAAGGCATTCCAACAAGTGTCAGACTCAAAATTGACGTCTATATCCTGTCGTCGCAGGAGGATTCGTATCGCCGCGACGTGTGCCTGCTCCACCGCGTGCAAGAGCGGTGTTCTCCCGCTGGGGTTCCGTTCGTTCACGTCGATCCCCGAGCACCGCAGGAGCGTGCGGAGGACGGTGGCGCTTTGACCCGATATCGCCGCATGTAAGACTGCACCGCCCCTGAAGTGTGCCACGTCGAGGATCTTTCGTTCTTGGATGAGGTGCTCGCAGGTGGGCCTGTCTGCGCGGCTAGCGGCGCTAAAGAGAAGCCTCCTGGCGTACCTACCGGCGTGATTGCGGAAAATCATGTTGATTATTTCGGGGCCGAGGAGGGATGCTAGGCGTCGGTTTGTACGGAGGAGAGCGTTGAGGCTTGGGAAGCCGTTTAGCTCATGGGCTATCAGTAGTATTATCTCGTTTGGAAGTTGGAGGAATGACATGGTCTCGGATGAAAAAGATGAAGGAGGCGAAGTGGGGTTGGGCCGGTCGTCTCCGGACTTGTTTAAGCGGTGATGCTTCGGAGTGGGAGATGTTCAGCCTCGGGTGAGGCCACCACGGTACCGGTACTAGAAAACTTTCCCGAAGTGATCCATTCAATCGGTATTATTATCAGTTTTTTTGCCAAGACATCCCTTAACCTGTATTCTCGTTCAGGCACTTTTACTAGTAGCGTTGCACTAATTTAGGGATCATCGATCACATCTACAAAACAAGTAGTGATCTGATCAAGGTTGAGACCCAACACAAAAAGAGTAACGATCAGTGACAAGATAAGCGCGACACAGGCAAAAAAAAAAAAGAGAGGTTAAGAAGTAGAAAATTTTGGAGAAGGAGAAGAGGCAGAGGTAGAAGGAGAAGAAAAGGCAGAAGAAGCTGAACAAGAAGAGAAAGTGAAAGAGAAAGCCTAATCAAGAGAATGAAATAGATTAAAGCAGTAGTTTTTACAGAGCGGAACATTGAAGGTAGTAGCAATTGTACAGTAACTACAAACAAAATGAGTTTTCGAATCCTCCCATGTGGGCCATTCGGTGCAGTGTGAAAGCCTTCGTAGTATGGAGATTCTGGAGGAAGCTTGGAAAGAAAGTGACAGAGGAGACAGAATTTGCGGCGCTTTTGGGCTTCTGGGTTCGGGCGTGAGAGTGTGTGGGTGACTTGATCTTTCCGCATAGAAGTGAGGCGGGTGACTTTCGTAATATAGCTCATTGCACGGCTTGCTGGGTTATTACCTATGGGAATATGCTTTTGGGGCTCCGATAACTGTAGCTGGAGTACTTGTCCACGAGTGGTGTGTCATCGCTGATACCCAATTTCCACAAGATTCCAGGCCAGTCGTTCACGATACCATGAATGTGATTGCCAAAGTAAATGCCGCCGTCCACCCATATGCTGTTGAGCAAAAAGGAAAGAATTAATTACTGTGTGTGTCTAAGAGCTAAAAGAAAAGTGGTATCCAGTTGCAAACTAGCCGTAATTGTGTAGAATAATGGATGTGTCGCTGATCAGCTATATCTACCCCTCCCATATGCATATTATAGTCAACCATAGCAGTAGGCAATGCAAGCTCCCGCACCCGGAGTTCACCCCAGAGCTGGTCAATCATATCTCGATAAGCATCTCTGTTGCGGAGGCACCAAGGACGCCGACGGGTACGGGCCGTATAGTTCTCAGGCTCAGGTTTCATATCATATGCTATTGTAAATAGTCCAACTAATGTTTTATCCTGCCATATTACAGCCAATACCTGACGCCCCTCTGGTAGAATACCAGACACAGTGCCCTATGGTAAATGTGAGTGTCTTTTGTTGATTTTCAGAATGGGAGGATATTCAGCTGAATTGGGCCGTACTGTACCACATGCTGCAATCTGGTGGTTCCTTAAGGCTTGAAAGAGAGGTATATTACTGAAGTAATTGTCATAAAAGAGGGTAAACCGATATTCCTAATAGGGTAAAGCCAATGCAAGCTATAGAACTGCTCGAGATATAGGACTTAAATGGAGATTCTCAGGCCCCTGATAGGCTAAGTCCTGTCCAGAGAACTGCCCAACCCTAGGGGTATACATGAAGTAAAATGCATACCCATGTTCACACAAAGCAAATACTTTGTATCCTTCAGGAATTAGCTTGTTGGGAAGTCTAACAGTGTGGGCAGATCGACCAATGAACCTGTAATGGAATCTACTATTGTCGCTACTACTCATTGACCTGACATTGGATATTGCCTATTAGGATTTCCCCAGTAACGAATCATTCCTTACCTTGTACCTTTCCTATTGTTAGAGTTTCCTATTGGGTAGTACTTTCCTTAGTTCGCTTATTACTACCTTTCATCTCTTGTACCCTATTGGAAAACCCTATGCTTCCTACTATGTATTACTGGTTTAGTACATTAGTAGCGATCCCTTACTTGTTTGATTCCATTACTTGTTTTGTTAGTTATATTCTGTCGCATCTACACCTTTGTTTTAGGACTTAGTTGTTTTCACTTCTACCTTGGTGTAGCTTAGCATTCTCGTTTGGATAGGATATTAGTTATGATTTATTTGTATTTAAAAGAGCTCGAGATCTCTTAAGGATTCGAACTCTCAAGCCTCAGAGGAATTCTTATTTTAATATACTAAGTTGAACGGTCACTCTACTACTCCCTAACCTTTGTTATATCTCTTGTAGAGATTTCCATCGACGCTTCTCCTCCCTGTCCTTACAGTATCGCTGGATCTCCCTCTGGGAATATCATGATACTGTTACAATCCTCTCTTCGTCGGGTGATACTTGCAGCAGGTAACCGATGGTCTCCTAACGATCACTTCTCTTAGCCCAATAGCTGTTGCGATAGCTAAGTCCGTTGACTCCTATCTA
>Ga0307507_10007414_pt1 | contig 15982 bp, 23 predicted proteins | sample 7_EM_MG_FD_207223 | JGI IMG/M metagenome (GOLD analysis project Ga0307507, IMG submission 207223) | Populus trichocarpa ectomycorrhiza microbial communities from riparian zone in the Pacific Northwest, United States - 7_EM | ecosystem: Host-associated > Plants > Roots > Unclassified | place... | reverse complement strand
CGAGGACGGCCTGGTCGACCGGCTCGCGGTTGACGTAGGTGCCGTTGAGGCTGCCGACGTCGATGACGACGAACTCGCCGCCCTCACGCCGGAACTCGGCGTGCCGGCGGGAGACCGTGACGTCGTCGAGGAAGATGTCGCTGTCCGGGTGCCGCCCGGCGCTGGTGGTGTCCCGGTCGAGCAGGAACCGCGAGCCCGCGTTGGGGCCACGCTTCACGACCAGCAAAGCCGAACCCGGCGGCAGGGCGTCGACGCCCTGGACCGGTGCCTCGGCGGCCGGGGCGGACTCGTGGCCTTCGACGTCGGCCAGGAAGTCGGCCCGGAAGACAGAGGTCCGCTCCGGAGACTGCTCCGGGGGAACGCCGCCGGGCCCGTCGTTCGTGCTCACCTGAGCTCTCCTCCACACATGCTGTGTTGCCAGTACTCAAGAACGTGTAGCTGCCAACGTACCGTGTCTGATCGTCACTCCGAGCCCCGGCTCCCCGAACTGTTAGCGGAAGCCTCCGGGGCTCGCTCAGCCCTTGGTCAGGGCGTCGTAAGCCTCGGCTTCGAGCAGCGCTTCGAGCCCCGCCGGGTCGTCCAGCCGGATCTCGATCAGCCAGCCCTCGCCGTAGGGATCACTGTTGATCAGCTCGGGCGAATCGGCGACGGCGTTGTTGACCGCGACGATCTCGCCGTCGACGGGCGCGAACAGCTCGGAGACGCTCTTGGTCGACTCGACCTCGCCGAAGACGTCGCCCGCGCCGACCTGGCGGCCGACCTCGGGCAGGTCGACGAAGACCACGTCGCCCAGCTGGTCCTGCGCGTACTCGGTGATGCCGATCCGCACCAGGGTCCCCTCACGCGTGGCGACCCACTCGTGTTCCTCGGTGTAGCGAAGCTCTTCAGGAGCGGACAACGCCGGTCCCCTTTCTTGCCCTCACTGGCGAAACGTGCTGCGCGAAGTCTTGCACCCGGGGGTTCAGCTCGCGCGCCCGCCCTTGAGGGCGTTGATCACCTGGACGACGTAGAGCACGCCGGACCAGAGATAGAGGACGCCGCCCCAGATGGTGAAGGCGTAGCCGATCGGGCGCGCCACCGCGGCTACGTCCGAGCCGCCCTGGGTGAGCAGCAGGAACGGGAACGCGTACATGAGGACGAAGGTCGCACCCTTGCCGATGTAGGTGACCTCCGGCGGCGAGAACCCGCGGCGGCGCAGGGTCAGCACGCAGATCGCGAGGACGGCCTCGCGCAGCACCAGCGGCACCACGACCCACCACGGGATGATGTCGCGGAGCAGGAACGCGATGAGCGTGGCCAGGATGTAGAGCCGGTCCGCCGCCGGGTCGAGCAGCGCCCCGAGGCGCGACATCTGGTTGAGCCAGCGGGCGAGCTTGCCGTCGAGCCAGTCGGTCAGCGCGCTGAACACCAGCACGGCCAGCGCCCAGCCGTCCTCCTTCGGCCCGAGCAGCAGCCAGAGGAACAGCGGCACGCCGGCGAGCCGCAGGATGGACAGCATGTTCGGCACGTTGAAGGCCTGCCGGAGCAGGGACGGCTCCGGGGCGGCCGAGTCGGTCGGCGCGGCCGGTTCGGGGGCGGTACTCACCCGCTCAGCCTAGAGAGCGCGGCCGCCGCTGTCCCGGCGGGCGCGGTCACGACGCGCGGCGATGGCTCCAGCCGCGGCGCTGCAAGTCGGCGCTGCTCAGCGCCTCCGGGCGGCCGCGAAGGTCGGTGCCCATCCAGCGGGTGCGGCCGGGCCGGGCCTCGAGGACGTAGGGACGGCCTCCGCACCAGACGACGCTGCTGGGGACGGTGGGCGGGGCGGGGGTGACGGCGTCGGGGTTCATCGCTCTCACGGTTCGAAGACGGTGGTTCCGGGGACGGGCTCTCACCTTGATCTTCGGTCTCCGGGGCGTGGACGTTAACCATCGCACCGGGAATTACACCGATCGATTCTTAGTGGCAGCCTTCTGTGTCCGAGTGTGAACGCGGTGTTAATCGTCCACTGTGGACAGTGAGGCGACGGTCCGGCGATCATCGCCGGGGACGGCTGGAGTAACCTCGCGCGGACTCGCCGGAGGCTCTGCGCCAGAATGTGCCGGTCAGACTCCGGAGAAAGGGTGCGCGGTGTCCCGATCGACCTCGTGGTGGCCGTTGGCCGCGGCTTGCCTCGCGCTGCCCGCGCTCGCCGGCTGCTCGGGAAGCGACACCCCGCCGCCCCCGTCCGCCACGCCATCCTCGAGCGCGCCAGCGACAGTATCTTCTGCCAGTACGACCGCGCCTCCGCCGCCGCCGTCCTCGACCGCCCCGTCCGCCAGCAGGCCGGTGGGCCCGCCGCCGTCGACGGTGCCCGGTGCCTGCGGCACGGTGAAGGCGGCAAGCGGCTTGACGCTGTACGTCTTCGACAGCAGCTCGGGCGGGGTCGACTGCGCCGCGGCGACCAAGCTGGTCACCGACTTCCAGGCCAAGATCGCCGGCCGCCAGGACGCCGCGTCGAACGAAGCGGTGAACGACACGGTCGACGGCTGGCTGTGCACCTCCGGGCCGCCCGCCGCGCAGGGCGGCACCACCTGTTCCAAGGGAGAGCAGACGGTGTTCGCCGCCGTCGTCCCGTCCGAATGACGTCTGTCCGCACCCCCGCCACAGAAGGGCCCATGAGAACACTCGCCTATCCCCTGCTCCTGGCCGCCGCGACCGCGCTGCTCGCGGGCTGCGGCTCGGATCCGGCGCCCGCGTCGGCTCCCTCCCCGACCGCGGCCGCCGCGGCCGCCGCCGACACGACCGCGCCCGGTGTGCCCTGCGGCGAGGTCGCCGGCGCGGGCGGCGCGAAGACGTCCGTGGTCACGCACGGGAAGGTCGACTGCGCGGCGGCGACCCAGGTGCTGAAGGACTACTTCGCGAAGCTGACCCCGGCCGAGACGAACTCACCCGACGGCCCCGGCCCGGTGCCGGTCGCCGAGTGGACCTGTGGCAGCGGCCCGAACAACGACCCGGTGACCACGTGCTCCACCGAGGACGACCGGCAGATCGACGCCACCCGCGGCTGACCCGATGTCCGTGAATGGCACATTGAGAGCTCTTAAGACCCTCAATGTGCCATTCACGGACTTCAGGATTTGAGGTCGGGGAAGTCTTCTTCGCGGTGTTCGCCTGGCGGGCGGGTGTCGGCGTGTTCGCGGCCGCGGAGCTCGACGCGGCGGATCTTGCCCGAGATCGTCTTCGGCAGTTCGCCGAACTCGAGACGGCGGATCCGCTTGTACGGCGCCAGATGCTCGCGGCAGTGCGCCAGGATCGCGCGCGCCGTCTCCGCGGTCGGCTGGTAGCCCGCCGCCAGGACGACGTACGCCTTGGGCACCGCCAGCCGGATCGGGTCCGGCGCCGGGACCACCGCGGCCTCGGCGACGGCGTCGTGCTCGATCAGCACGCTCTCCAGCTCGAACGGCGAGATCCGGTAGTCAGACGCCTTGAAGACGTCGTCGGTGCGCCCCACATACGTGATGTAGCCCCGCGAATCGATCGAGCCGACGTCTCCGGTGTGGTAGTAGCCGTTCGCGAAAGCTTCGGACGTCCGCGAGTCGTCGTCCGCGTAGCCCGTCATCAGGCCGACCGGCCGGTGCGCGAGGTCGAGGCAGATCTCACCCTCGGCTGCCCGCTCGCCGGTGACCGGGTCGACCAGCGCCACCGCGAAGCCCGGCAGCGGCCTGCCCATCGAGCCGGGTACGACGTCCTGGCCCGGCGTGTTGGCGATCTGGACGCTGCTCTCGGTCTGTCCGAAGCCGTCGCGAATGGTGACGCCCCAGGCCTTTTCGACCTGCCCGATCACTTCGGGGTTGAGCGGCTCCCCCGCGCCGACGACCTTGCGCGGCGGCGTCTTCAGCTCGGTCAGGTCGGCTTGGATGAGCATCCGCCAGACCGTCGGCGGCGCACAGAAGCTCGTCACGCCGCAGCGGTCCATCTGGGCCATCAGCGCCGTGGCATCGAAGCGGTTGTAGTTGTAGAGGAACACCGTCGCCTCGGCGTTCCACGGTGCGAAGACGTTGCTCCACGCGTGTTTCGCCCAGCCCGGCGAGGAGATGTTCAGGTGGACGTCGCCGGGCTCCAGCCCGATCCAGTACATCGTCGACAGGTGCCCGACCGGGTACGAGACCTGCGTGTGCTGCACCAGTTTCGGCTTCGCCGTGGTCCCCGAGGTGAAGTACAGCAGCAGTGGGTCGTCGGCGCGGGTCGGGCCGTCCGGGGTGAACTCCGGCGACTCGGCGAACGCGCTCGCGTACGAATGCCAGCCTTCGACCGGCTCCCCCACCACGATCCGGGTGTAATCCCCGGAGACGTCGGCGAACTTCGGCGCGTCCACCGAGCGGATCAGGACATGGCGAGCGGCGCCGCGCTCGACGCGGTCGGTCAGGTCGGCCGGGCCGAGCAGGGTGGACGCCGGGATGATCACCGCGCCGAGCTTGATTGCGGCGAGGATGGTCTCCCACAGCTCGCCCTGGTTGCCCAGCATGAGGATCAGCCGGTCGCCGCGTCGGACGCCGAGCGTGCGCAGCCAGTTCGCCACCTGGTTGGAGCGCCCGGACATCTCCGGATACGTCCAGCGGCTCTCGCGGCCGTCCTCCTCGACGATCCACAGCGCGAACCGCTCGGCGTTGTCCGGGTCGTGCGCGACGACGTCGAACCAGTCGATGGCCCAGTTGAACTCGTCGAAGGACGGCCAGGCGAAGTCGCGGTAGGCCGTTTCGTAGTCCTCGCGATGAGCCTGCAGGTAGTCCCGTGCGACTCGGAACGCGTGATGACCTTCCTTGCTCACCCTGCCTCCTCGTTATTCGCCCTTGAACTCCGGCGCGCGCCGCTCCATGAAGGCCTGGACGGCTTCGCCGAGGTCCTTGCTGGGCAGGAACGCCGAGTTCCACGCCGCGACGTACCGGAGGCCGTCGGCGACCTGGCGCTCGGTGTTCGTGGCCAGCACCTGCTTCGTACCCTGCACCACCAGCGGCGGGTTCGCAGCGATGTCGCCGGCGAGCTTGCGGGCGGCTTCGAGCAGCTCGGCCTGGTCGGCGTGGACATCGTTGACCAGACCGATCTTCTCGGCGCGCGCGGCGTCGATGTCCTTGCCGGTCAGCGCCAGTTCGCGCAGGTGGCCCTCGCCGATGATCGGGGCGAGCCGCTGGAGGCTGCCGAGGTCGGCCACGATCGCGACCCGCACCTCGCGGATGCTGAACTTCGCGTCCGCGCTGGCGAGGCGGACGTCGGTGGCGGCGATCACATCGACGCCACCGCCGATGCACCAGCCGGAGATCGCCGCGATGACCGGTTTGCGGCATTCGGCGACCGCGGTGACCGACGCCTGCAGCGTCCGGACCTGGTCGAGGAACGCGGTGCGCGGCCCGGCGAGGCTGTCCCCGCCCAGCATCGGCGCCCAGTCGCCCATCATCGCCGGCAGGTCGAGCCCGTAGGAGAAGTTCGCGCCGCTGCCGGTCAGTACCACGGCCCTGACCTGCGGGTCCGCATCGAGCGCGCGGAACACCAGCGGCAGCTCGCGCCAGAAGTCGGGCCCCATCGCGTTGCCCTTCGACGGGCCGAGGAGCGTGACCTCGGCGACGTGGCCGTCGATGTCGACCTTCAGGGAGACGAGGTCGGGCAAACTGTCAGCAGTAGCGGTCATGGGGTCATCTTGACCCATGCCCTCGGCCGAACGCCATTGGCGCCCTGTCAATTGGGCTGCACGGCCACTGTGCCAACGTGGTCACTAGATGCTTTCCTGGAGTGAGCACGACGAGCGGGGAGGACGGTGGGACATGAGCCCGGCCAGCACAGCGACCGTGATCGAGCCCGAACCCCCCGCCCCGCCGTCGCGGAAGTCCTCGCGCCCCATCGAGCTGACCGGCTCGTTCGGCCATGACGGGCACCGGCTCTGGTACACCGAGTTCGGCAGCGGCGACCGCGTGGTCGTGCTGACCCACGGCATCATGCTGACCCGCCGGATGCACGCTCCCCTGGCGCGACGGCTGGCCCGGGCGGGCTTCCGGGTGATCACCCTCGACCTGCTCGGGCACGGCGACTCCGACCGGCCGACGGAGTCGTGGCAGTACTCGATGCCCGCGTTCGCCGAGCAGACGATCGCACTGCTGGACCACCTCGAAGTCGACCGGGCGGTGATCGGCGGGACTTCGCTCGGCGCCAACGTCTCCCTCGAGGTGGCGGTCTCCGCACCCGAGCGCGCGCTCGGCCTGGTCGTCGAAATGCCGGTGCTGGACAACGCGATCGTCGCCGGGCTGGTCACTTTCGCACCGCTGCTGCTGGCCGCGCGATTCCTGCCCGTGACGGTGCAGGGCGTGGCGCTGGCCGCGGCCATGGTGCCGCGCGGCAACCAGTGGGTCGACGTCGTCACCGACACGCTCTCGCAGCGCCCGGCACCGATGGCCGCGCTGCTGCACGGCGTGCTGTTCGGCCGGATCGCGCCGCCGAAGTCGGTGCGGCGCAAGATCACCACGCGCGCGCTGGTGATCGGGCACCAGGGCGACCCGATCCACCCCTTCGGCGACGCGGACACCCTGGCCATCGACATGCCGGACGCGGAGTTCGTCCAGGCACGCAGCCCGGTCGAACTCCGCCTCGACCCGACCCGGCTCACCGACGCGATCAGCGGCTTCGCGGCCCGCTGCTACGACGAGGACTGAGGCGCCAGGCCTGCCACCGGGCCGAAGACGATCACCGCGGGCGGGCGGACCCCCGCCTCGGCGGCGTCGGCGACCACAGTGTCCAAAGTGGACCGGAGCGCGCGCTGAGTGCGCATGGTGCCGTCCTCGATGATCGCCACCGGGGTGTCGCCGGGACGGCCGCCGTCCAGCAGCGCCTTGGCGAACTGCGGCAGCCGTTCGACACCCATCATCAGCACGATCGTGCCCTGCATCTTCGCGAGCAACGCCCAGTCCACCAAGGACGTGTCGTCGCCCGGCGCGACGTGCCCGGACACCACCACGACCTCGTGCGCCACCCCGCGGTGGGTCACCGGGACGTCGGCCACGGCCGGGACGGCGAACGCGCTCGTGATGCCGGGGACCATCGTCACCGGCACGCCTGCCTCGGCGCACGCGAGGACTTCTTCGAAGCCGCGCCCGAACAGGTAGGGGTCGCCGCCCTTGAGCCGGACGACGAACTTGCCCGCCTTCGCCCGCTCGATCAGGGTGCTGTTGATGACGTCTTGGCTCGCCGCGCGGCCGTAAGGGATCTTCGCCGCGTCGACGATCTCGACCTCCGGCGCCAGCTCGTCCAGCAGCTCGCGCGGCGCGAGCCGGTCGACGACCACGACGTCCGCGCGGGAGAGCAGCCGCCGTCCCCGCACGGTGATGAGTTCCGGGTCGCCGGGCCCGCCGCCGACCAGCGCGACCCCGGGCAGGCTGCCCTCGGGGTGCGGGCGACGACCGTCCTCGACCGTCCCGGCGTGCAGGCCGTCCAAGATCGAGTCCCGCACCGCCGCCGACCGCAGCGGCTCGCCGCCCGACAGCACACCGACCAGCAGGCCACCGTGCCGTCCGGACGCCGGCGTCACCGCACTGCCCGACTCGCCTTCATCGGCGCGGACGCAGAACACCCGCGAGCGCTCGGCCTCGGCACAGACGGCGGCGTTGACCTCGGGATCGTTCGTGCAGGCCAGGGCGTACCAGGCGTCCTGCAGGTCGCCTTCGGTGTAGCGGCGTTCGTGCCAGACGAGCTCCCCCGCGTCCACCATGGCGCCGACCGACGGCGTCGTGTGCGGTGACACCAGCTCGACGCGCGCGCCCGCGCGGATGAGCCGCGGCAGCCTGCGCTGGGCCACTGTGCCGCCGCCGATCATCACGACGCGGCGGCCGGCGAGCTGCAGTCCGGAGAGGTAGTGGGGGTCGTCCATGGCCGGGAGTTTATTTCCCGCCTGACTCGGCGCCAGCCCAGCGTGGGTCACGCCACCCGGAAGACCGGCCCACGGGCGACGAACGGCAGCCGCGCGCCCGCCTGGATCAGGACGCGGACGTGGTCGCACCAGGCGTCCGTGCTGATCAGGATCGGGCCGTCCGGCGGGAAGTCCTCGGCGCGCCGCAGCAGGTCGACGCCGGGCTGGCGCACCGTGCCGCCGCGGCCGCGCACCTTGACTCGGCCCGCGATGTCCTCCACCGCGAGGTACCCGGCGTCGGCGTCGCAGAACACCACCCGCGCGGCCGGGACGTCGCGGGCCAGCGAATAGGACGCGATCGAGCCCAGCGCCTTGCCCATGAGCTCCTTGTCCATCGAGCCGGAGGTGTCGAGCACGACGCCGAAAGTCGCCCGCCGGTCGAGCTGCTCGGGCCGGACCTTGCCCGGGCGCGGGATGTCCGGGCTCGACGACTGCCGCCGTGACGCCCGCGCGTAGCTGCGGATCGGCAGCTCGACCCGGACGTGCTCGTCGAACCAGCGCGTGAGCTGGGCGTCCCACGGCAGCGGCGGGTGGTCCAGCGCGCGGATTTCCTACTCCAGGCTTGGGGAATCATCGCGCGTCGGAGGGCCGCTGTGCATCCGATTCAGGGACTCGTGAGTGTTGCGGCCGGTTATTGACGGGTAAGGCAAAGGCGGCGTGGTCGACCACCGGCACGCACGAGTCAGCCCGCAGGGTCGGCGGTCGTGAGTGGTAAATGCCGTTAGAACGACACTTACCACTCACGACCCGCCCGACCAGTGCAGGCCCGCACGCCACCTTGGGCATACCCCTCAATAGAACCGGCCGCAACACTCACGAGTCCTTCTAGCTCGCCCTCCCCGCCGTGGGATACGGCAGCAGAGCCATCTCCCGCGCGTTCTTGATCGCCGTGGCCACCTGTTTCTGTTGCTGCGGCGTCAAACCCGTCACCCGGCGCGCCCGGATCTTGCCGCGGTCGGAGATGAACTTCCGCAGCAGGTCGACGTCCTTCCAGTCGACCTCGGTGATCTTCTGCGCGTGCAACAGGTTCACCTTGCGCTTGAACGGCCGGTCCCGGTTCGCCCGTGCCATCACCAGCTCGCCTTCGACACGCCGGGCAGCTCGCCGTTGTGCGCGGCCTGGCGCATCTTCACCCGCGACAGCCCGAACTTCCGCAGGTAGCCGCGAGGACGTCCATCGGCGACGTCCCGGTTGCGGATCCGGGTCGCGCTCGCGTCCCGCGGCATCTTCTGCAGCGCGACGACGGCGTCGGCCTTCTCCCCCGCCGACGCCGCCGGGGACGCGATGACGGCCTTCAACGCGCGGCGCCGCTCGACGTACCGGGCCGCGATCACCTTCCGCTGCTCGTTCTTCGCGATCTTCGACTTCTTGGCCATCAGCGTTCTTCCTTGAATTCGACGTGCTTGCGCGCCACCGGGTCGTACTTGCGCAGCACCATGCGGTCTGGGTTGTTCCGCCGGTTCTTCTTGGTCACGTACGTGTAGCCGGTGCCCGCGGTCGACCGCAGCTTGATGACCGGCCGGATGTCGGTGCTCTTCGCCATCAGAGCTTCACCCCCTTCGCCTTCAGCTCGGCCACCACGGCATCGATGCCGCGCTTGTCGATCGTCTTCATCCCCTTGGCCGAGACGCGCAGCCGCACCCAGCGGCCCTGGCTCGGCACGAAGTACCGGCGGTTCTGCAGGTTCGGCTCCCAGCGCCGCGACGTCCGGCGGTGCGAGTGCGAGACCTGCTTGCCGTAGCCCGGCTTGCGGCCGGTGACCTGGCACACGGCTGACACGGACCCTCCCAAGTTGATAGTGGTTGTCATGTTCATCTACTCTGACGGACACTACCCCGACCCCATTCCTGGAGCCTCAGTGACCCACGACCCGCGCGTTCCCCTCGTCCTCGTGAGCGGCCTCGCCTCCGGGCCGGCCGCCACCCTCGCCGAGTTGGTGCGCGCGTCCGGGCCCGGCACCGCCGTCGTCCACCACGACCTGCGCGACATCCACGCTGGGGTGGTCCGCCGCCGCCTCCAGCTGGAGCAGCGGGACCAGCTGACCGTGCTCGAACTCGCGCACGGCTGTGTGTCCTGCACCCTGCGCCAGGACCTCCTCCCCCTGCTCCGGCGGCTCGCGCGGATGCCTCAGGTCCGCCGGATCGTGGTCCGGCTCGACGAGGCGATGGAGCCGGAGCCGGTGAGCTGGGCGATCCGGAACGTCCTGGTCGGCGACCACCCGGTGATCGACGACGTCGACCTGCGCGCGGTGTTCACCGTCGTCGACTGCGCGACCTTGCTGGCCGACGTCACCGGGGACGACCTGCTTGAGGAGCGGAACCTGCAGGCCGGCCCCGAGGACGAGCGGACGGTCGCCCAGGTGGCGCTGTCGCAGGTCGAGTTCGCCGACGTCCTCGTGCTGGCCGGCGCCGCAACCGACGCCTGGCGCGCCGCCAAGTCTGCCGCGGTGCTCGACCGCATCGCGCCGTCCGTCCCACGAGTGGAACTGTCCCGAGTAGACGGTCACACCGTGTTCGACGCCGTGCCGTCCGACGCCCGCCGCGGCGAGGTCACCGACATGCACGGCGCGCTGCTGCGCGGCGAGCCACCGCTGCACGCCGACTGCGGAATCGCCGTGCTCACCTTCACCGCGCAGCGGCCGTTCCACCCGGAACGTCTCCACGACGCGATCGACGTGCTGCTCGATGGGGTCATCCGCACCCGGGGACGGGCGTGGGTGGCCAGCCAGCCGGACGTCGCGTTCTGGATCGAGTCGGCGGGCGGTGGCCTGGGCATCGGGCACGCCGGGCCGTGGCTCGCGGCGCCGGGCGGTCCCGAATGGACGGACGTCTCGCCGGAACGTCGCACGCTGGCGTCGCTGCGCTGGGACCCGACTTGGGGCGACCGCGCGCAGGAGCTGGTAGTGGTCACCGATCAGGCAACGCCGGAGGAGGTCGATGCGGCGCTGCGCGGCGCGCTGCTCACCGACGAAGAGCTCGCCGATGGAGCCGAGGCGTGGCTGCGCTATCCGGACCCGTTCGGCGAGTGGCACGCGGAGCCGTGCGAGGACACCGAAACCCTCGCCAAGCACGACGCGACCGCGTCGAACCGAAAGGAAGACCAGTGAAGCCCGGCATCCACCCCGACTACCACCCCGTGGTGTTCAAGGACTCGTCCACCGGCGACGCGTTCCTGACCCGCTCCACGATCACCTCCAGCCAGACCGTCGAATGGTCGGACGGAAAGACATATCCGCTGGTCATGGTGGACATCAGCGCCTGGTCGCACCCGTTCTGGACCGGCAACCGCCGGATCATGGACACCGCGGGCCAGGTCGAGAAGTTCCACCGCCGCTACGGCAAGCGAGGTGCGCGCTGATGGCCGTCCCCAAGCGGAAGATGTCCCGCAGCAACACCCGCGCCCGGCGTTCGCAGTGGAAGGCGGCGGTGCCCGACCTCGTCCCGATTCGCGTGGACGGCGAAGTCAAGCTCGTCCCGCGTCGGCTGATCAAGCACTTCCAGCGGCTGGAGCGGTGAGCGTCCGTGAGCGTTCCGGGCGGTTATTAATAGAATCGCCCGGAACGCTCACGAGTCCTACTTCTGGAAGAACTTCACGTTCTGCCACTGAGTCTGCGCGTTGGTCGCCTGGAGCGTCCCGTAGACGCCGTACTTGAAGTAGTGCGTACCGGTCACCGCGGACGCGCTGGCCACCAGCGACCCTCCCACATAGATCTGCAGCTTGTTCGCCGTCGCGTCATGGATGACGTTGATGTGCACCCACTTGCCAAAGACCCCGGTAGCCAGCACCTTGCCCGCGCCGCGCAGGGTTCCGCCGTTGGCCGCGTAGGCCCGGATCATCAGCGTGGTGGCGCCGGACCCGGTGTCGTTGCCGAAGACCTGCATGCAGGACTCGTCCTCGGTGGGACTGGCCACCTTCAGGTCGCCCTCGAACTGGCGGAGCCCGGTCTTGTAGTCGTTGTGCACCCGGACCTCGACCCGGTTGGACGAATGGTTGAGCAGCCTGAACGTCTCGACCCCGCCGGACCGGCCGTAGGAGACGCCGTCGGCACTGGCACTCGTCGTGGTTCCCCAGTTGTAGGCGGTGGTACTGCCGTGGCTGACCACCTGGATCGTCTTCGACGGATTGACCTGCGTCCAGCCGGTGCCGATCACGTCGGGACCGAGCTGCGCGGCCGAGGCGGAGGTGGCCGGAACGACGAGAACCGCCGCCGCCACGATGGCGAGCGCCGACCTCGCCAGGCGTGAACCTGACATGTCGTGTTCCTCTCCCTGTTCAGCGCGGCACCGTTGCCGCGCCCCCACCGTAGCCGCCGAACATCCGATGTAAAAGAATTTCCACTTTGATCTCGCCAAGCTGATTCGCTGACAGGGACAGTGAATCAGCGCGTTACGAAAGTGGTCCAGCCCAGACCAGTGCAGACATTGGTCCGATGACTAGTGCTCGTCGTAGTGGTCGCCGTGGACGGCGTGACGGTGGCCGTCGTGCAGGTAGTCGACGTGGTCCCCGTGCGGCACCGCGACATGGCCGCACCCATCACCGTGCGCGTGCTCGTGCCCGGCGTGCTCGGTGTGGCCCGCCACCTCGCACTCGTCGTAGTGGCCGTCGTGCGCGCGGTGCAGGTGGCCGTGATGGACGTAGTCGACGTGATCGCCGTGCGGCACCGCGACGTGCCCGCAGCCGTCGCCGTGAACGTGACTGTGGTCGACGTGCTCGACGTGCAGGGTCATGGGGATCCTCCGGGAATGCGTCCGACTGCATGTGTCCACTTCGGACGCTAACACCGGCGTTTCCGCCCGGCGCGGGCGAAACACCCCCGCTCACCCGTCTGTGTCCGATCCGTCCTAGTTGATAAAGACAGGTTTATCAGTCTATCTTTACTACTTGTGACGGACGAGATCTCACCGGAGCTCATGCGGGCGGGCAGCGATCTGCGGGTCGCGCTGGGACGCGTGGTCCGGCGGCTGCGCCAGGGCCACGTCCTGGGTGAGCTGAGACAGTCGGAAGCCTCGGTGCTGGCCCGGCTCGACCGCGACGGCCCGGCCACGCCCGGCTGCCTCGCCGAGCTCGAACGCGTCAAGCCGCAGGCCATGGGTGTCACGCTCGCCGGCCTCGTCGAACGCGATCTCGTCGAACGTGAGCCCGATCCGAGCGACGGCCGGAAGGTGGTCATGTCGGTCACCGCCGCGGGCCGCAAACTGATGACCGACAAGCGTTCGCGCACCAACGAACGGGTCGCCGCAGCGTTGACGCAGTTCAGCCCGGCCGAACGGGACCGGCTGCTCGCCGCCATCCCGCTGCTCGAGCGGCTGGCGGAAGGGCTTTGACCGTCGCGGCGCCGGCCAGGGGCGGGCGCTACAAGTGGGTCGCGCTGTCCAACACCACGCTCGGCGTGCTGATGGCGGCGCTCGACGGCTCGATCGTGATCATCTCGCTGCCCGCGATCTTCCGCGGCATCGGCCTGGACCCGCTGGCCCCGGGCAACATCGGCTACCTGCTCTGGATGATCCTGGGCTACCTGCTGGTGTCCGCGGTGCTGGTCGTGACGCTCGGGCGGCTCGGCGACATGTTCGGCCGGGTCCGGATGTACAACGTCGGGTTCGTCATCTTCAGCGCCGCTTCGGTCGCGCTGTCCTTCGACCCCTTCCACGCCGAAAGCGGCGCGCTGTGGCTGATCGGCTGGCGCGTCGTACAGGCCGTCGGCGGCTCGATGCTCACCGCGAACTCCGCCGCGATCCTCACCGACGCCTTCCCCGCCGAGCAGCGCGGGATGGCACTGGGCGTCAACCAGATCGCCGCGCTGGCCGGGCAGTTCCTCGGCCTGGTCGTCGGCGGGCTGCTCGCCGAGATCGACTGGCGCGCGGTGTTCTGGGTGAGCGTCCCGTTCGGCCTGCTCGGCACGATCTGGTCGATCCGCAGCCTGCGCGAGGTCGGCACGCCGCGCCGCGCCCGCGTCGACTGGGGCGGCAACCTCACTTTCGCCGGCGGGACGGCGCTGATCCTCGCCGCGATCACCTACGGCATCCAGCCCTACGGCGGCGCCGCGACCGGCTGGGGCAACCCGTGGGTGCTCGGCGGGATCGGCGCCGGGGTGCTGCTGCTCCTGTTGTTCGGGCTGATCGAGACGCGGGTCGCGGCGCCGATGTTCCAGCTGGGGCTGTTCCGTATCCGCGCGTTCGCCGCCGGCAACATCGCCGCGCTGCTGACATCGGTGGCCCGCGGCGGGATGCAGTTCATGCTGATCATCTGGTTGCAGGGCATCTGGCTGCCGCTACACGGCTACTCCTACGAGCAGACGCCGCTGTGGGCCGGGATCCACATGCTGCCGCTGACCGTCGGATTCCTGCTCGCCGGGCCGGTGTCCGGCTACCTCTCGGATCGCTTCGGCGCGCGACTGTTCTCGACCGGCGGGCTGCTCCTGGTGGCCGCCGCGTTCGTCGGGCTGCTGATGGTGCCCGTCGACTTCCCGTACCCGCTCTTCGCCGCGCTGCTGGTGGTCAGCGGGATCGGGCAGGGCATGTTCGCCGCGCCCAACACCTCGGCGATCATGAGCAGCGTCCCCGACCACCAGCGCGGGGTCGCGTCCGGCATGCGGGCGACGTTCCAGAACTCCGGGACCTCGCTGTCGATCGGCGTGTTCTTCTCGCTCATGATCGCCGGGCTGGCCGGTTCGCTGCCGCAGACCCTCACGAGCGGCCTGCAGGCGCACGGCGTCTCCGGCTCCGTCGCGGCCGGCGTCGCGCAGCTGCCGCCGGTGAGCACGCTGTTCGCCGCGTTCCTCGGCAGCAACCCCGTCGGGCATCTGCTCGGCCCGGGTGTCCTTTCCGGACTGCCGCCGGCCGACCGGGCGACACTGACCGGCGGCGAGTTCTTCCCGCGGCTGGTCTCCGGACCGTTCCACCACGGCCTGGTGGTGGTCTTCACCGCCGCGGCCGTGATGGCTCTGGTCGCCGCCATCGCCTCGGCGTCGCGCGGCGGCCGGTACTTCCACACCACGCAGGCGAAGGAGAATCGATGACCGACGAGCTCATCGCGGGCACCGTCACGATCACCGGCCACGGTGGCGACGAGATCGAGGCGTACCTGGCCAGGCCGACCGACCCGGCGCCACGCGGCGGGGTCGTGGTGATCCACCACATGCCCGGCTACGACAGCGCGACCAAGGAGATGGTGCGCCGGTTCGCCGCCGAAGGATTCTCCGCGCTCTGCCCCAACCTCTACTCACGCGAGGCCCCCGGCGCGGATCCGGACGACGCGGCCGCCGCCGTCCGCGCGCTCGGCGGTGTCCCCGACGAACGGCTGGTCGGCGACGTCGAAGGCGCGGCCGCGCACCTGAAGTCGCTCGCCAACGCGAACGGCAAGATCGGCGTCATCGGGCACTGCTCGGGCGGGCGGCAGGCGTTCCTGGTCGGCTGCTCGTCCCAGATCGACGCCGCCGTGGACTGCTACGGCGCGTTCGTCGTCAACGAGCCGCCGTCGGGGATGCCCGCTTCGATGAAACCGTTGCTGGGCCTGGCACCGCAGCTGTCCTGCCCGCTGCTCGGCATCTTCGGCGGCGACGACAAGTACCCCGGCCCGGACGAGGTCGCCGTGCTCAAGGCCGAACTGGAGCGCTTGGACAAGGACCACGAGTTCCACACCTACGACGGCGCCGGGCACGCGTTCTTCTCCGTCGACCGGCCGAGCTACCGGCCCGAGGCCGCCAAGGACGGCTGGGCCCGCATCCTCGACTTCTACTCCCGCACCCTCGGCTGAAAGGACGTCCCATGTGCACCTATCTCACCGAGAAGTTCGCCATCGAAGGCAGCGGGAAGGGCGCGCTCGGCTGGTTCGCGCTGCGCCAGGCCACCGTCTACGTCGACCACCCGGTCCACGCGCCCTACGCGCACACGGTGAACATCGACTTCCTCAACCCCGAACTCGGCCCGTCGGCGCGCGTGGCCCTCGAACTCACCCAGGAGGACGCCCTCGCCCTGGCGGACGCGATCCACGCCGCCCTCGCCGCCGCCCCGGCCGGCCTCGCCTCCCGCACTCAGTAGGGGTCGTGAGTGAATAACAGTGTTCTAACACTGTTATTCA
>Ga0307507_10007413_pt1 | contig 15984 bp, 20 predicted proteins | sample 7_EM_MG_FD_207223 | JGI IMG/M metagenome (GOLD analysis project Ga0307507, IMG submission 207223) | Populus trichocarpa ectomycorrhiza microbial communities from riparian zone in the Pacific Northwest, United States - 7_EM | ecosystem: Host-associated > Plants > Roots > Unclassified | place... | reverse complement strand
CAGACATGTCGTCTGATTCGCTGCTTGAGCTATCTGGATCGCCTGCCGGTGCCGCTACTGGGGCTTTGCTGGTTAATCCTTTTTGTGGAGATTCAGGGAACCCGCCGGGGGTGACTGTCGCTGCCTTCGCTAGTTCGGTTGCTGACTCCGCTAGATCTCGTTGAGCGCTATCTCTGGCTAGTTGCCTAGCTGCTTCGTCTATTGAGAACTGTTCCTTCGTAGGTGCTTTGACAAATGGTCCCTGTTCGTCTCTAGCTCGTTGTTGAACCTTCTTCTTGGGAGGTCTGCTCCCGCTGGGTTCCTGGTGTTCTTCAATCTTGATAACTTGTTGACGTTAAAAAAATGTAACCGCCTCCTGGGTGGTGGCGGGAATCGATAGGGTAACGATACTATCTCTATACCAAAGTGTGGTATATAACGAGACTAAGTACCGGAGGCTTAGACTAAGTTGTTGTAACAAACTTCTTACTATATCGCAACTACCAAGTAGTTCCTAATAGCTAAGTATGTTTGGTCTTTATTGGATTCTCGAAGCGAACTGAAGAAGTAACTGTTCAACCAAGTATATTGAAAACTCTCTCTGTCGAAGTCTGCTCTCTCTAAGTCCGGAGAATAGCAGGTCTTAAATACACTTTGTCAGGCTAACTGGAGCCTTGTAAACCATAACCATAAAGACTCCCAAAACGGTAGCCTTGAAACATATCAAGTATCATACGATACCTTGACACAATAACTAAAACATACTGAGTATCAAACGATACTCGAAGCCAAACATAAAACATACTGAGTATCAAACGATACTCGAAACCAAACATAAAACATACTGAGTATCAAACGATACTCGAAACCAAACATAAAACATACTGAGTATCAAACGATACTCGAAACCAAACAGTAAACATACTGAGTATCAAACGATACTCGAAACCAAACAGTAAACATACTGAGTATCAAACGATACTCGAAACCAAACAGTAACCTGTACCGGTTACACTAGTAACCCCGCGGACGAGTGAGATGTTTTGTAGAGCTTTATGGATTCTATTGGGATGGATGGGTTGATCGATGAAGGATGTGATTGTGATTCAGGAAAGGAGCATGAGGAGAGGATGGAAGGGGGTGAGGGAGAGCTTATATACTAGTAGGCCGCTGGGGTTCGCACAATCATACCCTATACAAACTTGAATAATGATATCTTGAATCCATAAAGGTCACGTGATCCAAGCCCAAAGGTGAGAAGCTTCAGATAAGGTTTTAAGCCAGAACAGAGCCGCGGAGGAGCCGCCGCCTCAGAGCCAAGACCTTGCTAAACCCCTCTAGACCCGTCCCATGAAAACCTCGTTAATGACAGCTTGAACGTCGGGACTCATCCGTCATCCAACTAAACAAACTTGAAATTTCCCCTGATCCAACCCTTGAAAGACATCTGCCTTTGGCTTTGAAAGACTAAATCAATTGCAGTCCACCTCTACCGATTAGCTCAGCCAGATCACTTGAAAGAGAAGTATTACACGAGCACGATGACCTCAAACACAACAAAGTGTCCTTATTGCAGGCGACGCTATCAACAGGCAGCTGCATACGAAAAGCACGTCCAGACAATGCATCTTGATATTGTGCTCTCCCTCAATGCGAATGCGGACCTGACCTCGCGTGGGCCGCTTGCTTTTGTACCCGATGAAACCATCAATCAGAGCGACTCAGACTACGAATCCGATCAGGGGCTTGAGATCGCAGATTGCCGTGCAGCAAGTAGTGAGATAGATGATAATATGCAGAACGATTCAGATGCGGAGGACATGTCCCACCCGCCAGTCTGCGGGCCCCCATCGAGTCAAGAAACGATTTCTGGTGCTGGCAGAGCACTCAGCGATGTTGCTGGCTATAGAGAGCTGAATAGGGCCATGACTGATGACCCCTGGAACCCTTTCTCATCCGAAGACAACTTTAATTTGGCAAGCTGGCTAGTCTGGAGCAAGGTAGCCAAGTCGCAAATCGACGCGTACTTTGCAGAATATTTGGGTGGCACAGATAGCAGATCATTCCGGTCCGCCTATACCATGCAACAACACATCGACGTTCTGGACCCATTTGGTGAGTACCTGGTGTGGACGGAAGCCATTATCGATGATGGTCGACATGCAGCAACTTTTTATTATCGGAATATTATTGACTGTGTCCCCTAGTTGATCCGCCAGGTCACATATAGATCAGATGTGGTCTACGCACCTCTTCGGGAATATGATTCAAGTGAGGAGAGATTATACTCTAAGATGCATACGGCGGACTGGTGGTAGGATACACAGGTATGAAGTAAGTCCTAACAAGTTTCAAGTGGTTAGTGTTTCAAGTGCTAATAGTCTATTATGTTCCTTGCAAGAAAAGGCTGCCCCCCAGGTCAACAGTGGTACCCAGTATCAGATTGTTGGACTAGACTCAACTTCCCAATTTTCGGGAGATAAGAAAGCCTGGTCAGTATACATAACGCTTGGCAATATTCTTTCGCGGACGAGAAACAGCCCTGTCAAGATGCCAATCCTGCTTCTGGTATTATTGCCGGTGCCGCCAAAGTTCACTGGTGAATCTGTCCGCGCCGAGAAAGCCTAGCGGCAGATGAATACGGATGTCCTGCGAACTATCTTGGATCCTTTTCTTGCGCAATTACAACAGGTTGTTCAAGAAGGAACGGTAATGGATTGTGCAGACAGCAAAACACGCCTTTATTTTCCCATCTTGTCAGCCTGGATTGTGGATCATGCTGAACATGCGGCCTTGCACGGAATAGGCAGTAAGTCGTGCTCAAAGTGTGAAGTTCCATGCAAGGAGCTTGTTGGGAATCCGCTGAAGATGTATGAGACCCGCGACTACATCCTATATAGAGAGAAACCCTGGAGGCATAAGCCGGCAGAAGTGGCCGGTATTACATAATACTTTCAGCAGGTGGGCGTGAAAATAGGAAATAATGTATTGGCCGGAGTCAACCGAGTAAACCCCGCCGACCTACATAAGCTGGACCTCTTACACAATATTTACCTCGGCCGATTCAAACATATGATAAAATGGGTGAAGGGGTTCCTGAAAAAGCATAAATGGCAGCAGACATTCGACGATGCGGGGAAAGAAATTCCGCCGTATCCTGGACGCAGTGTACCAAAAAGGCCTATCGTGAAGTTATACAATGGCTAGGGAAGGAAATGCGCAACCTCGGCCACTGTATTTCAAATGTATTGGCGTCCGCATTGCGAAATCCGGACGGTTCTCAGTATCATGAGTTCAAGAGTGCTTGGAAGTGTATTTGCACGCTGGTCGACTTCTCTCTCATGGCCCAATACCGCAGTCATATACCAGATATACTTGTCTACATGGAAAGGCATCTGCAAACATTTCACTGGACCAAGGACACTTTTCTTGAGTTCCTTATCACAAAGGCTACGTGTCTAGAAGCAAATCGTCAGGATTGGGATCTAAGGGAACTAATGGCGAATTAACGTGCTAATGAGGCCCGCCACAACACTGCAGCCAAGCGACGTCGGCAGGTGGATCAAGAGAGGCTTGAAAGGGCCAATCAACGGCCGGATTTGATAGGGCACGAGAATCTCTTCAACTTTATCAAGATGCACTACCTGAGTCATTTGGCCTCCGATATACGGCATTTGGGGTCCATATCGATGTATTCTACCGAGATCGGCGGACTAGCACATAAGGAGCAGATTAAAGACGGTTACTAGAGGTCAAACAATAATGAAGCCGCCCGACAGATCTTGTCGCAATATGGCTGCCAGCACACTTTAGGAATGCGCTTGCAGAGTATAGAAGTACTTTTGAAAACAGGTGTGAGCATAGTAGGAAATAGCAGGATGGAAATGCCGACTTCTTGAAGCCGCAGTGCACCTCGGCGAATGCTCAAAGGCTGCCCGAACATTGGCACGCTCTCTGAACTATGCCGAGCCCATGAGATCGAGTATTGCCACATGATGCAGGAGATGCTACGTTTTATCAAGCAGACTGCAGCGGATGACCCGCCGCTGCCGGCTGACCCCACCAAACTGCAATTACTTCCCATAGAGCGATTTACCCAGCTTGAAATTCCAGTTTCTGACTTTCAGGAAGCTGATGTTTTCCAGATCTACCAGGCCCGCTGTACTGAACCAAAGGCTTTCCACAACGGCAGTGCTAGAAACGATTGGGTATGGGTCCAGACTGGCGGGGAGGAGAGTTATGGGGATTTGCGAGGACGGGTAGTGGCGCCATTATTAGCACTTTTCAAGATAAGAAATGTTCTAAGCGAAGCCGCAGGCGTCCATCGGCTGGCAATTGGTTCGCGTACTTGATCTGATCAATGGTGGTAGATTTCATCTGGCAAGTGGACAGACACGAGTCGGCAAGTGGTCCACTGGTCGAGATATGCGAATAGTCAGGGTAGGGGGAGTAATTGGACAGGGGCATGTAATTTCTAGGGTGGAGTGGCAATGGATCGTAAATCATAGGATTGATCTGCAGACGTTTAATGATATATATTAATTATATTAAATTATTCTACAGGATTATGTACAGTATTTATGCGGCCTCAACTAGACCGCATGAGTACTACAGGATAAATTTGCGGATGTTTAAGGAAATATAGATGCGGCCGAGCTAATGCCGGACACTTAAGGTGGCAATCCCTACCTAAAGTATCTGTCTTCAACTCGGCCACTTGAGTACTAGAGGATTAACCTGCCGACATTTAATGAGAACATGAAACTACTGCACGCTACGGAGCCAACAGGGGAGGAGCATGTTTTATAAGTACCAATCTAGATGACGTAGGTTTAGCCTCAGCGGATCGTAACAATAGGGCTATTCTCCATACTATGGTACACATGCCTATAAAATGGCGGTGGGGAGCAGACTACGAATGAAGCGTTCTGGGATGCCAGCGGACGGATCCAAGCTGCGGGAGGTGGGGGAGTGCCGAGGGCGGCACCCAATGCGGACAATTTGGTAGGGGTACGCCGGACGTCGGAGACGAAAACTTGAAGATAAGGAGGCGGACGGTGGTGGGACGGAATGGGCTGTGACAAGCGCGCAGGGCGCTTGGGGAAGGAGAAAGGGCCGTCGAAGTAGTGGTCCCAGTGGCCCTGCTTCATGGTATTGCACTATCTCCTTGAATTACTGTTCAGTAGGGTGGGTATTATCAAAAAGTCGTGATCTTGCTACTCTCCTCTTTCCCTCACAGTTGTTGGTGTTGGGTCTACCCCTCCTCTCGCCTCTACCACGGTCTCGTTGGCTCGTAGCCTACTGTCTTCGCTCTTTGGCTGGTATCTTACTACCTCAATCCTGCTAGCTTCTGTTCCCTTCTGATGGTCTGGAGTAGAGATCTGACATGGCTACGTGTGTGCTGGTGAAACTCTCTGGTTCCTATGGACTTCATGCTACCGCCACTGTCCCTTGTGGGATATGCACCCCTACCAGTTTGCCTTCCGGTGAGCCTACAGTTCTTTCTTTGGCTGCCACACACTTACTAAATGCTGGCTCAGTTACAGCTCTCCGGCTAGGTGCTGCCTTGACCCTTACTTCTGGCCTACATGGTCTGGATATTAGGTTTTTTATATTATGATTATGTGGGTTGGTATATCTGCCCTTTGGCTTTGGGGTTTCTCTTTCTAGAAGCACTTGATGTTTCCTTGTTTTACGAGTTGTTTGTTCAGTATCGATTAGGGTTTTTTCTTATCGGCTGCACCTCTGCGGAGGTTTTTGGTTCAATGTATTTAGGCTTATGGTTTTCCTTGTAGTTTCTACCCATAGTACCCAGTACAATACCACCTCTACACAAAGTGGTGTTTGTATTGGGCAGGGTTATAGGATTTTAGTGAGAGGAGCCAGGAGATGGACTATAGTTGGAGGCTTTTGTCTACATAGTCGTATATAGGGCACGCAGAACATGTACCTACCACCTCGCCCTTCGGACATCAGCAATAAACATTATTACAAGGAAACAAAAAGAAAAAACGGTAAGGCCACCATCAGGTTCAGTGTAGTTAGCTCACTATACAAGCATCTGAGTAATGACCCAGCATGCCCCTCGGGGAAAAGACTAGGGGCTTGAAATGGTCAACTTAGGAAACAGTCAAAATACAATCTATTGTTCTTTACGACTGGAGTTACGAAGATATAATCCTAATAGAATTACGACAACCACATGCCTACTAGCGGGCCTACAGAATACAACGAGTGTGCAATATATGAGAAGATGTTAGCAGATACGCATGTACGATATCATCCCATTCAAGTTATGAGGCCTAGTGTAACAGAATCTACTCTTATCGCTTTTATTCCTTGACATGACGTTGGATATTGCCTATTAGGATTTCCCTAGTAACGTATTATTCCTTTCCTTGTATCTTCCCTATTTATTATAGTTTCCTATTGGGTAGTACCTTCCTTAGTTCACTTATCACTACCTTTGTTCCTTGGACCCAATTGGGAAACCTTATGCTTCCTACTATGTATTACTGGTTTAGTACATTAATAGTGATCCCTTACTTCTTTGATTCCATTACTTGTTTTGTTAGTTATATTCTGTCACATCTACACCTTTGTTTTGGAACTTAGTTGTTTTCTCTTCTACCTTAGCATAGCTTAGGATTCTCGTTTGGACAGGATATTAGTTATGATTTATTTGTATTTAAAAGAGCTCGAGATTCCTTAAGGATTTGAACTCTCAAGCCTCACAGAAACCCTCACTTTAATATACTAAGTTGAACGGTCACTCTACTAGTCCCTAACCTTTGTAATATCTCTTGTAGAGATTTCCATCGACACTTCTCCTCCCTGTCCTTACAGTATCGCCGGATCTCTCTCTGGGAATCTCGCGATACTCAGGAGCAGGTTACACCCAGGATGGGTTCGTAATCCCCTCTTATGTTAATAAATCACAACTTTTCAATTTATAAAATGCTCATGTTAATAGAATATCAGTAGGAAGATATAACATTTTCTGAATTTGGAAGTAGAACACTGATCATCTAAGTAGCAGTTAAACAAATTTTCCTGGTGTTACCTCTCGGCATTGTAGCAATATTGTCATACTTTTTGTCTTAAAGTTGATTTACTGGCTAGACTTCTGGAACCATAGATTACAATACCACTTCTATTTCCTTTTTCTCTTGTTTATCTTTTCTATATTGTCTCTGCCTTTTTTCAAGTTTATCATATTTGGACTAGACAATCTTATTAAAATAAGTTATTTGCTAATTAGATAGCAATCTAATCTCATCAGTGAGTAGTAGGCAGCCCTCAGAGCAACTCTTAGATCTATTAGTCATCTTCACCTACAAACAGTGTAGTAACTTCTGGCTTAGCACCTCTTAATTTTCTATATAATTATTTTTCCCTCTTACTTTTCCTTTCTCCTTTACACATACTTTCCTCCTCTCTTTTCTATTACAATATATAATATTTTATTTTATTTTCTATACTTCTTTTTATTACTCTATACTGCAATCACATTTACATACTTCTTACCATCTATTTCACTCTTCTTATCTAAAGAGTTTCTATATATGTAATTTAGAACCAATTAGTACAACTACCTTAGGTTGTCAATATCTTTTCATCTTTTCTTCTATATTGTACCACAGGTAAGCTCCATTTACACTTGCTCTTTCCTTCATTAATTCTATACTAGTCTCTCATGTTCCTTTTCCTCATAACTAATTTTAATCATAATTTTCTTTCTCTTTTTCCTATTAGTTTCTCTCTACCGTTTTCAATTTCCCATATTTTTTCTTCCAACAACACTCTTTTATTAAACCTCTTTCTCACTTATATATTATCTCCTCTTAGTTCTTATTTATCTTATTCATTTATCGTTTCAATCACAATAATCTATTAATACCCCTTCTTAACTTCTTGTCTGATACTAGATATTTTCATCACCATACTTTCATACTAAGTATCAAACATTTTATACCTGCAAGTAATCATTTTCTTCTACTTACCATCTAACACTTTGGCTATCAATTCAAAACATATTTCAAGTTAGATTTACTCTACTACTTAGACCTTAAAGAAATATTGAACTCTGTCGATGTACCACTCTAATTCCAACTTGTGAATTTTCACTTCTTATCTTATTGTAAGTGCTATAGGCTTCACATGTTGAGCACTTTGATAAGTGTTGTAATATATGTTTATCGAACTTGAATGAATAAAAAAAATTACTTTGAAAGTAATTATAACAATTACTCGAACATGTGAGTATTTTGTTAGGAAAGATACACTAATCTATTGAATTAACAGATATTTTAATTGAAGCTTAATTACAAAGAATCTGTACTATTTACAGAGCAATATTGTTATACAAATATTGGCTAAGGCCCTGTTCGGCATGCCAAAAATACAATAGTATTTCCCCTTTTACTATCGTATTTTTCTCAGTAATTTTATTTTTGTTTGGCCTAGTGTTCGGCAACCACAAATACTATAGTATTTTTCATAGAAATAAAATATATAAATTCAAGCCTATATTTTTGTAATATTATGATTGTGTCAATACTGTTTCTATTCTTTATAATGCCACTCTTCTTACTTCTTTATTTTATACAATATCAGCAGTCTCAGAGCGCAATTTCAACAAACTTTTTCCATTCAAATTATTTCAAATTATATCTTCTGTCATCAAAATTACTTATCTCTCAAACAATTATGGATGACGACACTGATCAGGTGGGCAGCAATTCCCACAATATTACCTTAAGACTTAATGCTCGCTTTCTCTTCAATATCGCTACTGCAGTCACCGATATAGTAGGCGCATGATACAAAGTTGAGGAATGGCAGAACTCTTGGCTTACAGGAAAACAATATATTGTGGAATGACTTGCCCGATCAACAAATCCTCGACGAGTAATTGAGGTATTGAGGGAGCCTCGTGAAATATTTTGTGAACTATGCCAATGGCTTGAAGACAAAGGGCTTCTTACTTCGACAAGATTTGTAAATGTAGATGAACAAGTAGCTATATTTATTTGGACGCTTAGACACAATGCTTCAAATCAGGATGTCCAGCAAAGGTTTCAGCATAGTGGTGATACAGTTAGCTAGTAAGTAAATATATCAGGTGTCTTATTAATTTGGTAGTATTATGTTACGATCCTCTCCTTGCCGGACGATACTTGCAGCAGGTAACCAATAGTTTCCTAACGATTACTTCTCTTAGCCCGATAGCCGTTGCGATAGCTAAGTACTCTGCCTCCTATCTTGCAACATTGATCACTAGGCTTGTATAAGACAGTCATGTCTTGTTTTTCCCGAAAGTGTGATAGATAAAGAATCTTGTACTAAAAGTATAGTGTATGAAAGAACTTAGATGGTTGTGTGAAGAACCCAAATCCCATGTCTTTTTTTCTTTTTTTTTTTTTATCATGCATTCATTGTTTTTAGGAACAAGAAGCTTTGTGCAGCGCTAGCTACGGAAAGAACAAAACCTATAAATCAAACAAAACACAAAAGAAACCATAATCCCGAGTCCACCACAAAAAGTCTGAAACAACTTGGCTTAAACCATTTGCCAACGTTCTCCTACGAGCAAATAATGTATGGAAGTTCATGACACGTTACCAACAACTATGCCTATTGCAAAAGGAAAAAATAAATAACATGTTTTTACCAAAGAAAGTAAATCATCCCTTATACTGGGGCTGCTACATCATCGGGGAGGGGGGGTGAGTTGGGCGGGGGGACAAGGGAGGGTAGTCGTAGTAGAAGGGGGTAGGTGGGTCGGTGGCCCAATCTTTGAGCATCATATTCCCAGCCCTGACGTGTAGGACGTGGTAGGTATGAGCCATGAGTTGAGCGGCCCGGGGAGGGATATCTTTCCCGGCAGGGAGGGGGGCTTGGAGGACGAAAGGAAAACGAGTAAGCTCTTCTGGAAGGGGGCGGATGACACAGACTAGAGCATCAACTGGGAGATGCTTTCTAATAGGAGGGGAAGGGACCAGAGTTCGCCAGTTGAGAGGTAGGTAGACCGATGAGAGGCCTCATGTGAGAGGCCTAGATGAGTCTTGGGCTCTAAAGGTAGAGAGGGAGGGAAAGGACGCCGGAAGTCTTGCGGCGGCCGGGTTATTTGTGGGAGGGGGCGCAAGCGATCCTGAGGGCCACCAGGCGTTTTTTGTACCTGCAGTACGAGCCCATGGGGGGAAGGCATGCTCCCCAGGACAGGATGGAGGTGGGAGTCGAGTAGAAGGCATTGCTGGTCCATCTCTGAACTCTGTGCCAAAAGCTATTCATGCCTTTAAGGGCCCCGGAGTTGGGGGTGATGAGGTCGGCTGAATAGGTAAGTATGGGTAGGAAGAGACCTTGGGTGATGTAATGGCAGAGGAAAGACCTGATACCGGCACCAGGGGAGAATAGCCTTTTGACGAAGGAGAAGGCAGCCTGGGCCACTGAAAGCTGGTGTCTAAAGTGGTGGGTGGGGGTCAGTGTGGGGGACAGCCAGTAGCCTAGCCATCTCACAACCCGTGAGGGGTGGAAAAGGTGACCGTCCAGTTTAATGGGGGCAGTTGCATGAGTGGTCCTCTGGCTGGGGGTTCACCAGTGTAAGAGTTTGGTTTTGGGGATGGAGAAGGAAACGCCTAAGGTCTTGCCTCTCTTGGATATGTCCGTGAAGATTCTTTGCAGGCGGCGGATGTTGCCTCGATGGGAGTCTGAGGCCACGGTGATGGAGAAGTTGTCGATGTAGGAGAGCATTACGCCCTTGGCTATTGCACAGTATTGGGGGGCGACGTAGATGAGAAAGAGAAGGGGGGAGATCCGGGATCCTTGGGGAGTGCCGACCGAGACCGGGAATGGGAGGTCCGGGGAGCCTTGGAAGACGAGGGTGCAGGACCTTTCCGATAAGGAAGAGGAGACCCAGTCGACCATGTAGAAGGGGGTGCGTTTGGCAGCAGGGAGGCCCTGAGGGTGGAGGCATTGACATTGTGAAAGCCTGGCTTGATGTCGAGGAAGAGGGTAGAGGCTCTGAGCTTGAGTCTTTGGAGGGTTCTGACCTCATGACTGAGGGAGAGAGACACATCAAAAGCGGGGAGGCCCAGAAGGGATCCGCATTGATTGGGGTGAAGCAGCCTTCATCAGCAAAAATATTATCCTGTGTACTGGTGCGTCCTGTTCGCCCTGTGCGCTGGACGCTCCAGGCGCTTATAACGTAAGCTCCAGTTCCTGATGCGAACGCTTGGGCTTGCTTCGTCTGGACACGGCCCCTTTGTGTCCGAGGCACAGGACGCAGCCTGGCGCCATTCTCCCTAGCACCCCTGCCCTCAGCGCATAACCTCTTCCTCCCTTAGCCCTGAATGCCCCTATCTGCAGGCTTCTCTTCGCAGGGGCCTTGTGGCCGGGACTTACCTCCTCCCAACCCTCTCCAACACATCTCTGTCCACCACCCATCTTTCCATCATATCCCGTTCTGCCCGGATTTTGTGCACTGGATCAAGGAGAATATGCAAAGGGTTCGGGGGGTGCAGGGAGAAGAACAGAGCTTGTGGGGGGTTTCGGACGAAAAAGGACTAGGAGAGGGACTGTGAACGTTCTCCCCGCTTCTCCTTTTTCGTCTGAACCCCTCCACAAGCTCTGTTCTTCTCCCCGCACCCCCGGAACCCTTTGCGTATTCTACCAGATCCGGCGGACGTTCTCCCCTCTCAACCTTGCGCTCTCCTCCCTCCCCAATCCATCTCGTCATCTGGATACCCTACTGTCCGCTTCGGCCTCTCACCGTCCACCTGACACATTCCCCTACCTTCTGAACCTACAATTGCTGGCTGCCCAGCTTATCTACAACCGCCCGACGCCCTCCCATGCCTTTCATGCCTACAATTGCCCGCCTGACGCCCTCCTACTGGCCTACACACTTTAACCTTTTGTCACTTCCGGACTCTATTCGCATATATCATTTATTTCCCTTATTCCACTCTCATAATATGCATATACGATCATAAAATACTGATGTGTGCATTCCCCTCCTCTAGGCCAGTTTCTTCAACCTGTGATGGCGCGTCCGCGGGTTCTCGCAACAGAGCTACATCATCTAATACCCCCAGATCCGCCCCTTGATCCCATTGCGGCCCGCGCCAAACATGTCCTCTCCCGGGGTCTTCGAGGCCGCCAGTGGCTTCTGATCGATCCACCTCCGGATCCATTCCAAACTCCCGCCTCAATGCCTCCTCATCATTGAAATATCCCTCCGTTCTCTCAATACGCTCTTCCCACTTGTTCTCGATTGTAGCCTTTAAAATTGTCTTGATCCGCTCGGTTATTCGTCCGCACCAGACCACTCTCGTACCGTTACATTTCTGTATTTGCCGTTCTAGCAGGCCTATCATCTCATTAGCCGGCTTATCACCCCTTTAAGTACTGGCTGTTTTCAAGGGATCCGGACACATCTGAAAACCGCACGTCAGCGTTATTTGTCTTATCTTTGGAACTGGCACGCGTGAAAGCTACGTTATTGATAAAGTTTCCAGTCCGCCAGCATCGCAGTGAATCGCACAATATGAGAGCTGTCAGATACATAAACAGACCATCGATCTTGCCTAGGAACCCCTCATCCATCATGCCTTTTCTTCTAGGGCTAGAGTAATATTGTGTGTATATTGCGTCCGGGATCTGTGGCGCTACGAATCTAAGAGAAATTGAGTGTCCGCCGAATTAGATGGATTTAGTCTTACTAGGTTTCGAAATAATCAGGGGAAATGTTGAAAAGCTACCCCATGGTTCCTTGGTGGGCAAGTGACCCTATCCTCCTCCAGCTGGTATTCTGCCCTTTGTCTGCAGACTGCAGGATCATGAATATCAAGCTTATAGAGTTCTGTTATAGGCTTCTTCACCGTATGCGGATACTGAGACCTGCACGAACTGTGCTTTGACCGGATCTGCACATCAGTGGCCGCCGGCTGGTCTATTTAGTTTGGGGATAAGATGTAGGTTATCGATTAAGGGTAACTTGCCTGGTGATTTGATTGTGGGGTAGCATCTGCAAAGTTGGGAAAGCCCAATTCCCTCGGGGCATCGTTCTAGCACCTGCGGACCTCTTCGGTCAGGGGAATTGGGTCCGGAACCGGATTTATGCAGATCGTCCCGTCCCACATCAGGGAACAGGCTTTGGCCAGGATGCTATGCTCAAGCCCTATGGCCATATTCGGTCTGCTGCTGGGCCGCTCTCCACCTCCACTCTCCAATTCCGGCGTTGTTGGCTCTGAGTGGCTTGGCTTATGGCCGGAGTTGCAAGCGAATTCAAGACTGGGGGCGAACAGGAAAGAACCACAGATGGAAAAAGATTTTGGCTAATCTGTACTGGGGCAGGTGTTCTCCGTCCGGGGTAACCAATCCTGCTAGAACTCTGGGTATTCCCAGGGGTGATTGTCAGTATCGAAGCTTGCGAGTTACACACCTCATGCCTGATGGGCCTTTGTGCCCCACCCCAATCCGCAAATAGATCTTTATCATCCCCATGCTGTTCTAACCCGTTCTCCTCCTGGCTCTGCTAGCTCTGCTGGCTCTGCTGGCTCTCCTGAGTCTCCTGGGTCTCCTGAGTCACCTGGGTCTCCTGGCTCTGGCCCTCCTATACTCCATCATCAGAGTCTATACTGTCATCCGCTGGCTCCAGGCCCTGCTCCCAGTTGTCCGGAACAGGCTCTGGTATCTTGAGTCAGGATGAAGCTGGCCCCAGCACGGCATTTCCGCTCCTACTTACACTAGCCCTAGCTGTAACTGACTCAAGAGTGCGTGGTATTCTAGTCAACCTGTCCCTGGATTGAGATATCTGGGCACGCTCACGGCAGACCTCCCATCGTCTTTGCCTCTCCTGCCTGGACGGACGCCTTCTGTCCGCCATAAGCCGCCCCTGTTGTTGTGACATAGAGTACAGGCAAATTGTGATAGAATAGGATAGTAGTGAATAGAGTTGCTAGATAGATGGTGTTAGGAAACGTGTATTGGTAGGTAGCCAAGAGGGCAATATGGGGTTTGAATCTAGGAGATAGGAATTGTCCAGGCACCGTTAAGTACTCTGGACGTTCACAGCTTGTCACTCACTTTCATACTCCACAGCATTGGCACACACCCGCGCATCCGAATTGCCACTCGACACCTGATCTGGGAATTGCACCCGAGGCGTCCAGCCTCAAATCAGCTGCGCAACTGTTTTGCTAAATGATAATACCAGCGTCAAGGATTTACACTTAATGAAGCAGATGAAGAGGTTTATTGAATGCGCAGAGTAATATAGTGCAATAGGTCTGCCAAGCTGACCAAAACCAATGCGGGTACAGCTAGGTTTGGGAGCATGGAACGCTCATCTCCGAAAGTATAAGCTGCCACTAAGGCTCAACTGATGGGGAATAAGATGAAAGCTAGGATGGGAAAAGCAATGAAGAGCGCAATCCCGAACGAAAAACAGCTTGAAGAATGATCTGCACAAACGCAAAGATCAAGGTCTAAAACTACAAGAAACATATCCCAAACGAGAAAAAGGCAGAAAAACACAAGAATGCACTGCAAAACCTCCAAGAGCAAACCTCAAAAGCCAGAAAAGACACCCCCAGATGAAAAACAGCAGGTGCCGAACACGACAAGAATGGTCTCCAAAATACCCAAGGAAAATGACCAAGCTCCTCTCTTGCCTCGGTAGGATCCGTGGACAATGACTAGTCTAAATTTACCACACTGGGTCAAGGCAAACCGGCCCAGCCGTTGCGGGCTAATCTAAAACAGAAATGATCTGGAATGAGCGAGAACAACCCGCAGACCTCTAGTAGCGAAAATGAAAAACACAGAAAGGAAAAGTCCAGAATCTGCAGCGGCCTAGTATCTATACTCATGAAGGGAACGAGCCTCTTTGTGGCTTCACGTTAGGCATATTGGGTCGAGGCAGACTAGCTTTGTTGACAGAAGCTAGTGCGCAGAAATCAACCGGAGCGGACTCCTAAGGTCCTTTTCTGCTGACAAAGCAGTGGGACCTACTACCAACATAGCAGATGAAAGACCTGGTAGTTGTCACCGCAACTTACCAGGTGTAAACTATCCACTTAAGCAGGCTCGGGTGCTGGCGGCCGGGCCTAATTTTCGTCCGGCTTCTGCTGCTGCCATATCTACAAGGGCATCGTTAGCGCAGAGATTAGAGGGGGAATGTGTGCTGCTGGGCGTACCAATTTCAGTTGCCGATGTGTCGGCAGGCTACTGGGCGCTGGAGGATAGCATCAAAAGATCCTCAGCTGATGTCCTCAGCTGTAGCTGCTCAGAGGCCGCAGAGGCTCGATCGTGACTCGCATTGGAAGCCAACGGAGAAGAACTGTTTGGCGGAATCGGCGTGGCTCTAGGTTGCCGACTCCGATTAACCTCCCCATGGAGTCTGTCCGGTTCATCTTCAATACTACTGTAAATTATTGGCACGCCACGGGCGACCTTTCTCAGAGGTTCTGCAGCATCAGCCGGACCATTCAGTTTGTCTGCCTCAGCCATGGCTACTAGGTCATGTTTGCCACTACTATTGACTACCGTCCGGGTAGATAGCTGGAATACTTACTTTAGCTTAGTCTCCCTTCCTATTCATCGGCCAGACCTCATGGCACGAATGCCCAAGTCACTAGAAGGGGCAGAAGATTGCTTACTAGGAGATGGTGTGGCACCGGAATCTAAGGCTCGTACGACCTTGGTGGCCGAAGTGCGGTTTGAGTCTGGCTCCGGTTTATCGACGTCCGCCGGAACGGTGCGCACCCTTTGTCCAATCTTTCCCATGCTGTTCCCGGTTTTTTTGGTACTCAACCTGGTAATTCTCTTTCCAGCTTCAGTGGACGACTCAGGCTGGTGGCGGTCTGAGTCCGACTCATCACTATGAACAGATCATCAGCAAAAATAATACTCTGCGCCAGGGGCGCCCCATGCGTCTGGCGCACCTAGCGCACATAACGTCAATTGCGAATCAGGACGCAACGTCGATCTGACGTTGCGTCC
>Ga0307507_10007411_pt1 | contig 15986 bp, 13 predicted proteins | sample 7_EM_MG_FD_207223 | JGI IMG/M metagenome (GOLD analysis project Ga0307507, IMG submission 207223) | Populus trichocarpa ectomycorrhiza microbial communities from riparian zone in the Pacific Northwest, United States - 7_EM | ecosystem: Host-associated > Plants > Roots > Unclassified | place... | reverse complement strand
GTGCCGTCCGGGAAGGTGGCCTCGACCTGCACGGAGTCGACCATCTCGGGCACGCCGCCGAGAACCTGGGCCCGCGAGAGGACGGTCCGGCCGCTGGCCACGAGCTCACTCACCGTGCGCCCGTCGCGGGCGCCTTCGAGGACGTGGTCGGTGATCAGCGCGACCGCCTCGGGGTAGTTGAGCAGGACACCACGCTCCAGCCGCTTGCGCGCGACGTCCGCCGCGACGTGGACCAGCAGCTTGTCGCGCTCCTGCGGGCTGAGGTGCATGCGCTAGGTCTATCACCGGACCACCGGTCACGCATGGTTCGGAAACACAGGATTTACCTGGGCTTCGTCACACACCGTGGCCGAAAACCTTCCCGCGGAACCGCCGTGGTGACTGAATCGTTCTCGTAATCGTGACCGAAACCACGGCTTCTTTCGATTGCTACTGGCCGGTCATAGGAGCAAGGTCTATCCATCCGTGCGATGAGGCGCGCGTTCGCTGCGTGTATCCCGTCCGCGACTGAACACCAAGCCGGGGAAATTGCGCACCGAAAGGTTTCGCGAAACGTGAGTACTCCCACCATCAGCAAGCCACAGCCGTCCGGCCAACCCGACGACGGCTTCCGCCCGGGTCTGGAAGGCGTTGTCGCCTTCCACACCGAAATCGCCGAACCCGACCGGGACGGCGGTGCCCTGCGTTACCGCGGTGTCGACATCGAAGACCTCGCGGGCAAGGTGACCTTCGGCGACGTATGGGGCCTCCTCGTGGACGGCCGGTTCGGCCACGGCCTCCCGCCCGCCGAGCCGTTCCCGCTGCCGGTGCACACCGGCGACGTCCGGGTGGACGTCCAGGCCGCGCTGGCCATGCTGGCGCCGATCTGGGGCTACCGCCCGCTGCTCGACATCACCGACGCCGAGGCCCGTGACCAGCTCGCCCGCGCGTCCGTGATGGCGCTGTCCTATGTCGCCCAGTCGGCGCGCGGCATCGGCCAGCCCGCGGTTCCGCAGGCCAGGGTCGACGAGGCGCACTCGATCACCGAGCGCTTCCTGATCCGCTGGCGCGGCGAGCCTGACCCCGCCCATGTCAAGGCGCTGGACGCCTACTGGGTTTCGGCCGCGGAGCACGGCCTCAACGCCTCGACCTTCACCGCCCGCGTCATTGCCTCGACCGGCGCGGACGTCGCCGCGTCGATGTCCGGCGCGATCGGCGCGATGTCAGGCCCGCTGCACGGCGGCGCGCCGGCGCGCGTGCTGCCGATGATCGAAGAGGTCGAAAAGACCGGCGACGCCGCGGGTCTGGTCAAGGGCATCCTCGACCGCAAAGAGCGCCTGATGGGCTTCGGCCACCGCGTGTACCGCGCGGAGGACCCGCGGGCCCGCGTGCTGCGTCGCACCTGCAAGGAGCTCGGCGCGGCGCGTTACGAAGCCGCGGCCGCGCTGGAGCAGGCCGCGCTGGCCGAGCTGCGCGAGCGGCGCCCGGACCACCCGATCGAGACGAACGTCGAGTTCTGGGCCGCGGTCATCCTGGACTTCGCCCAGGTGCCGCCGCACATGATGCCCGCGATGTTCAGCTCGGCCCGTACCGGCGGCTGGGCCGCGCACATCCTGGAGCAGAAGCGAACCGGGCGGCTTGTGCGCCCGTCGGCCAAGTACATCGGCCCGGCGCCGCGGCGCCCGGAAGACGTCGAAGGCTGGGACCAGGTCATCACGCACTAGGACTCGTGAGCGTTCCGGGCGGTTATTGACAGGTAAGGCAAAGGTGGCGTGGTTGCTCGGCGATGCTCGATGTCCCGAATGACGCGTTCGGGACGCCCAGCGTCCCGAACGCGTCATTCGGGACATTCGGCTCGCACAGGGCTCTCGCGGGTCGTGTGACCGGTGCGGGATGAAGCGAGGGGCACCCTTCGTTGCACCAGACTTGGATCCACCGGTGATCTTGGTAGCTGCCTGGCTGCGGGAGCCGGGTGTCACCTGCAATCCGGCACGGACCTACTGGTCGCGATCGGCCGGTGGACCGTGCTGGTCCGTGATCAGCGTGGACTCCAGGGGTTCTCGAGCACAGGGTGCCGCGCCGGCATGCACCCAAGGGCCCCCTCGCTCCATCCAGCCCCGAGGACGAGGTCGTCAATGACGCGTTCAGGACGTTGAGCGTCCTGAACGCGTCATTCACGACCTCGCAAACAACGCCACATTTGCCTTACCCCTCAATAGAAGCGCCCGGAACGCTCACGAGTCACTCGCACCATCGCCTGCAACTGATCCACAAGCCAGCCGTCCAGCTCTTCCCGCGGCACGCTGCGCTCCTGAAGCCAGCTCAGCAGCGCGCCCTCCACTACAGCCGTCCAGCACCGCAACGTGAGCAGCAACAACGGTGACGGCTCAGTGACCCCCAGCGCGTCCAGGATCAGGTCCACCGCACGGCGGCGGACCTCGTCGATCGCCGCGTCCGTGTCCGAGGTCGCGATCACCGAACCGCTGCGCAGCAACGCGATGTAGCCCGCGCGGTAGTGGTCGGCGACGTCGACGAGGCCGCGGACGGCGGCGCGCAGCCGCGCCTCCGGCGGCCCGGCCTCCAGGCCCACCAAGCCGTCGATGAGGCCGTCGGTGACCGTCCGCAACGCGTGGACCTGCAGCTCGCGCAGGCTCGAGAAGTACCGGTAGAACAGCGGGCGCGAAACGTCCGCGGCCGCCACGATGTCGTCCACTGTCACGAGTTCGGGTGCTCGCGAGCCGAAGAGGTCCAGTGCCGCGCGGACCAGGTCGTCCCGGCGGGCTTGCGGCGACATGCGCCGCGGTCGTCGGGTGGTGGTCACGGCGTGAGATCCACTTTCGCCAGCGCGCGCCCGAGGCCCGGCGCGAGACGCGAAAGAGCCAGTGCCACATGGGCTTCCGGTGTCGAAGGCTTGAGCGCGGTGTTCCGCTCGACCGCGCGCAGGATGTCCCGTGCGACGCCTTCGGGCCCGAATCCGCGTCGCTCGTAGAGCTTGGTGCTGTCCCGCTGGCGCCGACGTTCCTCCTCGGCGGAGACACCGACGAAGCGTGTGGTGTTGGTGATGTTCGTGTTGACGAGGCCCGGGCAGACGGCCGTCACGCCGATGGCTTCCGCGGCCAGCTCGGCACGCAGGCATTCGCTGAGCATCAGCACGCCGGCCTTCGTGGTGGCGTAAGCGGAAAGGATCTTCGACGGCGTGAAGGCCGCCGCCGAAGCGACGTTGACGATGTGGCCGCCTTCGGAGTGTTCGACCATCATCGGCGCGAACGCGCGGCAACCGTGGATGACGCCCCAGAGGTTCACGTCGACGACGCGCTCCCAGTCCTCTTCGGACATCTGCAGGAACGGGCCGGTGATCCCGATCCCGGCGTTGTTGACGACGATGCCCGGCACGCCGTGGTCCGCGCGCACCTGCTCGGCGAACCTGGCGACAGCCTCGCCGTCCGAAGAGTCCACTATGTACTCGCCGACGCCCTTGTCCTGCAGCAACTTTGCGGTCTCGGCGGCGGCGCTCGGGTTGATGTCGGTGATGACGACGTCGGCGCCCTCGTCGGCGAACGCCAGCGCGGTGGCGCGGCCGATCCCGCTACCCGCGCCGGTGATCACGACGAGTTTATGCTCGAACCGGCCGGTTCCGACCCGGGATCGGCGCAGGCCGCGGCTTTCCTCGCCGCCCTCGACGTACTCGACCAGCTCGGCGACCGCGTCCGCTACCACCTTCGGCTTCTCGCGGGTGATCCAGTGCGACCCGGTCACCCGGCGGACGCGCAGGTCAGGCACCCATCGTTCGATCTCGGTCTGCAGGGGCACGGTGGCGTAGTTGTCGCCGATCGGCGCGAGCACCTGCACCGGGACGTCGGCCGGGCGAGGCGCCGGCCGGGACAGCCGCGTGAACATGTTGGCGCGGTAGAGCTTCAGGCCGTGGACGCCGTCCGCGGTCTCGGGCACCGCCGCGGCGGGCTCCATCCGGCGGATTTGGCGGCGCATCAACCCGGTGCGCCACAACAGTTCCGGCAGCAACGGGAGCTGGAACGCCAGGATGTACCAGGAGTGCAGGAACTGGGCGAGCGCGTTCTTGAGCCTGTGCGGGGTCGGATGGGTCAGCTGCGCGCGGAACCACGCGCCCGCGTGGTCGAGGCTCGGCCCGGAGATCGACGTGTACGACGCGATCCGCCCGCGCAGGTCGTCGCCGGTGACCGCGTGCCAGGTCTGGATGGAGCCCCAGTCGTGGGCGAGCAGGTGGACGCGTCCCTGAGGCTGGACTTCGTCGACGACCACATGGAGGTCGTCGGCCAGCTGGTCCAGCCGATAGGACGCGCGTCCTGACGGCTTGTCCGACTGTCCCGCACCGCGCACGTCGTAGGTGACGATGCGGTGCTTCACGCCCAGCTCGGCGGCCACGCCGTCCCACATCGAGCTGTTGTCCGGATAGCCGTGCACGAGCACGACCGTGGGCCCGTCCTCACGCCCGGACACCCGGACCGAGAGGCGGACACCGTCGCTGGCGGTCACCCACGTATGAGACATAGTGTCATGTTAGACAACTTGTCAACAGTGGTTCCCACCCGTACGGCGGTGCCGCGTGATCGGAAGTTCACTTCGGACAGCCGAATTTCCTTTGATGACACCGTTTTCCGTGGTTCCACGGGAAACCTTGTCAATCCGACGCGCCGTACGGTTACTCAGCGAGATGGGGCCCGGCCCAAGTCCGTGGCCCGGAAACTACGCGAGTACCCGGGCCGGATGTCCCCCAAGGCATGCCGACGCCGGCGGCTGCCACCGCCCCAGCCCGGGCCGCCGCAAGTCCGTGAATGGCACATTGAGGGCCTTTAAGACCCTCAATGTGCCATTCACGGACTTTGGCCCAGCCCCGCTGTCCATCGATCGGTGGACAGCCGGATTCAGTCCGCCGGATGTCAGAACCGGGCCCCCGCAAGCCCCAGACTTCGAGACATGACCACAGCAGTGAGCGTGCGCGGCTTGCGCAAGCAGTACCCGGGTCACCTCGCGGTGGCCGGGATCGACCTGGACATCGCCCAGGGCGAGGTCTTTTCACTGCTCGGCCCGAACGGGGCGGGCAAGACGACCACGGTGGAGATCCTCGAGGGCCACCGCCTGCGGACGGCGGGCGAGGCGACGGTACTCGGCGAAGATCCCGGCAAGGCGGGCAGAGCCTGGCGGGCGCGGATCGGCATCGTCCTCCAGACCGCCAACGACGCGGCTGAGCTGACCGTCGCCGAGACCGTCCGCCACTTCGCCAAGTACTACCCGGACCCGCGGGACTCCGAGGAGGTCATCGACAAGGTCGGCCTCACCGAGAAAGCCGGCACCCGGATCAAATCGCTCTCCGGCGGACAGCGGCGCCGCGTGGACGTCGCCCTCGGCATCATCGGGCGGCCCGAACTGCTCTTCCTCGACGAGCCCACCACCGGCTTCGATCCCGAGGCACGGCGGCAGTTCTGGGGCCTGATCAGCGGCCTCGCCGAGGAGGGCACCACGATCCTGCTCACCACTCACTACCTCGACGAAGCCGAGGCGCTGGCCGACCGCGTCGCGGTGATCGCGCGTGGGGAGATCGTCGCCGAGGACACCCCGCAGAACCTCGGCGGGCGCGCCGTGGCGGAGGCCACCGTGCGCTGGACCGACGAACGCGGCGAGCACGCCGAGCGGACCGCGTACCCGACCAAGCTCGTCAACGAGCTCTCTGCTGGGGGTAGGGAGCTCGCAGGACTGACCGTGACCCGGCCCAGCCTCGAGGACATCTACCTGGACCTGATCGGAGAAACGGCATGACCACGCTCGCCCTGCCCGGCCCGCTCGCGATCGGCCTCGCCCGCGGCGGCTCGGAGCTGCGCCAGTTCTTCCGGAACAGGGAACAGGTGGTCTTCACCTTCTCGCTTCCCGCCGTGCTGATGATCCTGCTCGGGTCCATTCTGGACGGTCCGACCCACCTCACCGGGCTCTCGACCGGTCAGCTGCTCGCCGCGGGCATGGTCGGCGCGGGCATCATCTCGACGTCGTTCAACTCGGTCGGCATCGGGCTGGCCGCCGACCGCGAGAACGGCACCCTGAAACGCCTGCGCGGCACGCCGATGCCGGCCGCGTCGTTCTTCATCGGCAAGATGGTCATGGTCGCGGTGTCGAGCCTGGCCCAGACGATCATCATGGTCGCGGTCGCGATGCTCCTGTTCGACCTGCACCTGCCCAGCGATCCGGTGAAGTGGCTGACGCTGGTCTGGGTCTTCGTGCTGGGCATCGTTTCCTGCACGCTGCTGGGCATCGCGGTCAGCTCTCTCGCGCGGTCCACGAACGGCACGGTCGCCATCGTCAACATGGTGTTCCTGGTGCTGCAGTTCATCTCGGGCGTGTTCATCACCCCGATCTCGAACCTCCCGAAGGTTATGGTCTACGTCGCGTCGTTCTTCCCGGTGAAATGGGTCTGCCAGGGCTTCCGCTCGGTGTTCCTGCCGGACGGCGCGGCGGCGATGGAGATGGCGGGGTCATGGGAACTTCCGAAGGTGGCGCTGGTGCTGGGCGCCTGGTGCGTGGTGGGGCTCTTGCTGGCGACGCTGACGTTCCGGTGGTCCAACGAGAAGCGGTGAGGGACGCCTGGGACCGGTTCCATTGGCTCTGGGACATCCTGTTCGCGGTCGCCTCCGTCGCGACCACGATCCTGGTCCTGCTCAACGACACCGGGCAGCCGCGGAAGCTGGTCGCGGTCCTGGCACTGGCCGGGATCGCGGCCGCCTACCTCCTCAGGGGACGCCGGCTCGTCACCGACGACGGCGCCGTGCTGGAACGGTACGTGTTCGTCACGGTGATCCTGCTGCTGATGGTGGTCGCGATGTTCGCGGACACCACCAGCAGCTTCATCCTGTTCATGGTCAGCCCGCTGCTGTTCATGACATTGCCGTTCCGCGCGGCGGTGGTCGCGGTGACGCTGGCGATCCTGCTGGAGCCCGCGTCGGTGATCATCCGTGACGGTGTGGACAAGCCGGTGCTGCACGTGCTGCTGCCGATGACGGCAATCCTGATCGTGTTCGGCATCCTGACTGGCCGGTACATCACGTACATCATCGAGCAGAGCCAGGCCAGGGCCGACCTGATCCACCAGCTCGAGGAGAGCCAGGCCGAGGTGGCCCGGCTCTCCCGCGCCGCAGGCACGGCCACCGAACGCGAGCGCCTGGCACGGGAGATCCACGACACCCTCGCCCAGGGCTTCACCAGCATCGTCACGCTCACGCAGGCGATCGAGTCCGAATGGGACACCGATCCAGCGGCCGCGCGGCGCCACCTCGAGCTGGCGGCGCGCACCGCGCGGGAGAACCTCACCGAGGCCAGGGCGATGGTGGCCGCGCTCGCCCCGGCGGACCTCGCCGAGGGGTCGCTGGAGGACGCCGTGCGCCGCCAGGCGGACAGGCTGGCCGAGGAGACAGCGCTGACCGTCGAGTACAAAGTGGACAGTCCGCTGCCGAAGCTCGGCATGCCCGCCGAAGTCGTACTGCTGCGGGCAACACAGGAAGCGCTTAACAACGTCCGCAAACATGCGTCGGCGAAGGGCGTGTCGATCCGTTTGTCCATTGTGGACGACTTTGTGCGGTTGCGAGTGCACGACGACGGCGTCGGCTTCGACCCCGGCGGCGGATGCACCGGATTCGGGCTGCGCGGGATGCGCTCGCGGGCCGAGCAGGTGGGCGGGCAGCTGACCGTCCGCAGTGGACGGACGAACGGGACGGAACTCGTGCTGGAGGTACCCGCGTGATCCGGATCATGCTGGTGGACGACCATCCCGTGGTGCGCGAAGGACTGCGCGGGATGTTGGAGGCCGAGGCGGACTTCACCGTCATCGGCGAGGCCGGCTCCGGAGACGAGGCCGTCGCGCTGGATCGCGTCAAGCAGCCGGACGTCGTGCTGATGGACCTCCGGATGCCCGGCCTCGACGGCGTCGGCGCGACCAAACGGATCCTGCGCGAGAGCCCGGGCCGCCGGATCGTCGTGCTCACCACCTACGAGACGGACACGGACATCCTGCACGCTGTCGAGGCCGGCGCTTCGGGCTACCTGCTCAAGGACGCCTCACGCGCAGAGCTGGCCGGAGCGATCCGGGCGGCGTCGCGCGGGGAGACCGTGCTGGCGCCGTCGGTGGCCGGGAAGCTGGTCAACCGGGTGCGCAACCCGGAGCCGCAGGCGCTGTCCGCGCGGGAGGCGGAGGTGCTGCGGCTGGTCGCGAAGGGCGGCACGAACGCCGACATCGGGCGCGCGCTGCACATTTCCGAGGCCACCGTGAAGACCCACCTGCTGCGGGCGTTCGGCAAGCTCGGCGTGTCCGACCGGACGGCGGCGGTGACCACGGCGATGGGCCGCGGCATGCTCGGCTGAGGAGGCACCCGCCCGGATGTAATGAACGGTCCTTTCCTTACAGATTTTGTAAGGAAAGGACCGTTCATGACATCCCCCGGGGCAGGCGGAGCGACGGCGCGCGCGGCAGAATGCCGGGCATGCTGGCTTCGACCCAACTCGCCCTCCTCCGCCGGATCGCGCACGAGCAGGCCACCTGCCGGGCGCCGTCGCTGGTCGCCGCCGTGGTGCGCGACGGCGAGGTCGTCTGGTCCGGCGCCCGCGGCCGGGTCGGCGACCAGGCACCGGACGACGACACCCAGTACCGGCTCGGCTCGATCACCAAGACGATCGTCGCCACCGCCGTCCTGCGGCTGCGCGACGAGGGCCTGCTGGACCTCAACGACCCGCTCGAGAAGCACGTCCCGGGCACGGCTTTCGGTGAGGCAACCGTCGCCCAGCTGCTGTCCCACACCTCCGGCCTGACCTCGGAGTCGCCCGGCGTGTGGTGGGAGCGCACCCCCGGCGCGGACTGGGACGCCCTCGTCGGCAGCCTCGCCGAGGGCGCGACCAAACACCGTCCCGGCGCGAAGTTCCACTACTCCAACGTCGGCTACGGCGTGCTCGGCGAGCTCATCGCGCGCCACCGCGGCAAGGACTGGCTGTCCGTGCTCAACGAGGAGATCCTCGGCCCGCTCGGGATGACCCGCACGACGCCGCACCCGGTCGGCAAGCACGCCGAGGGCTTCGCCGTCCACCCCTTCGCCGACGTCCTGCTCCCCGAGCCGTCGCCGGACGCCGGCGCGATGGCCCCGGCCGGGCAGCTCTGGTCGACGGTCTCCGACCTCGGGCGCTGGACGGCGTTCCTCGGCGGGCATGGCGGCGGTGTCCTGAGCCTCCAGACCCTGGACGAGATGCGCACGATGGTGACGGTCGACGACACCGACGTCTGGGCGACCGGCTTCGGGCTCGGGCTGATGCTGGTGCGCTACCGCGGCCGGCGGCTGGCCGGGCACAGCGGGTCGATGCCCGGCTTCCTGGCCATCACCCTGGTCGACCCGGCCACCCGGACCGGCGCGCTGGTCATGGCGAACTCGACCTCCGGCGTCGGCATCAGCCAGGTCGCGCTGGACCTGATCACCACCGTCGACGAGCTGGAGCCGCACCTGCCCGCCGAGTGGCAACCGTCCACTGTGGACTCTTCGCTGCTGGCGCTGACCGGGCTGTGGCACTGGGGCCCGACCCCGTACCACCTGCGGATCCAGGCCGACGGCCTGCTCCTGCTGGCCCCGGCGGACGGCGCCGGCCGCGCGTCCCGCTTCCGCGCGACCGGCGAAGACACCTTCGTCGGCCTCGACGCCTACTACTCCGGTGAGACGCTGACGGTCGGACGTGCCCCGGACGGCACCGCGACCCACCTCGACCTGGCGACCTTCCTCTTCACCCGCACCCCGTACGACCCGGCCGCCCCCGTCCCGGGTGGCGTCGACCCGGCCGGCTGGCGCTGAACAGCTCGCGGACCTGGATGGACGACACACCGGTGGAGGGAAATTAGGGTTGGCGTGTCGTCCAACCAGGTACGCGAGTCATCCATTCAGAGCCGCGAGCGGGCCGGTTTGATACCTCCGGCCACGCGTGTCACCCCCAGGTGGACACGCGAGACCGGCGAATCAGGCCGGCACCGGCGCCGTGCCCGCGGCCTGTGCGACGGCCGCGGCGAAGCGGGTGCCGAGGCGGTTGCCCTCGCCCCAGTCGTAGAGCCCGAACTTCAGCTTCGACAGCACCGTCAGTGTCGAACCGCCCTGTGCGGGGACGACCGTCACCGTTACGTCCTGGCCCCAGCTCAGCATGCTCATCCCGGTCCGGCAGGAGACGAAGCCCTTCTGCGAGTCGTAGAAGGGGCCCTGCCCGCCGATCGCCGCCACCCCGGCGGGGAGCGCGTTCCACAGTGCCTGCGGGGGCACCGGGAAGCTCTGCTGCACTGTCGTCATGAGCGCGAAGCTACCCAGTGATCGACTTCGCTAGGAACCGTGATTCTACTGATTCCGGGGTACGGTTCGGTCGGGGCACCAGGGCAGAAATGCCGCCCACCGGGAGGACGCCGACGCCGCCGTTCCACATACCGGGAGCCGCATGACCATGTTCACCAGCCATATCCCGACCTGAGAGACTGACTTCATGACCGACGCTGAGTTGACCATCCCCGCCGACCTCAAGCCGGCCGACGGCCGCTTCGGCTGCGGACCGTCGAAGGTCCGGCCCGAGCAGCTGAGCGCCCTGGCGGCCTCCGGTTCCACCTACCTCGGCACCTCCCACCGCCAGAAGCCGGTCAAGTCCCTGGTCGGACGCGTCCGCGCGGGTCTGTCGGAGCTCTTCTCGCTGCCGGAGGGCTACGAGGTGATCCTCGGCAACGGTGGCACGACGGCGTTCTGGGACGCGGCCGCGTTCGGGCTGGTCCGCGAGCGCGCGCAGCACTTCACCTACGGGGAGTTCTCCTCGAAGTTCGCCACCGTGACCAAGGGTGCGCCGTTCCTGGCCGACCCGATCGTCGTCAAGGCCGAGCCGGGCAGCGCGCCCGAGATCGCCTACGAGGCGGGCGCGGACCTGGTCGGCTGGGCGCACAACGAGACGTCGACCGGTGTCGCAGTGCCGGTCCGCCGCCCCGAAGGCACCGGAGACGCGCTGGTCGCCATCGACGCGACCTCCGGCGCGGGCGGGCTCCCGGTCAAGGCCGAGGACTTCGACGTCTACTACTTCGCGCCGCAGAAGTCCTTCGCCGCCGACGGTGGCCTGTGGATCGCGCTGGCCTCGCCGGCCGCGGTCGCGCGGATCGACGAGATCGGCGGGAGCGACCGCTGGATCCCCGAGTTCCTGTCGCTGACCACGGCGCTGGACAACTCGCGCAAGGACCAGACCTACAACACCCCGGCCGTGGCCACGCTGATCCTGCTCGCCGAGCAGATCGAGTGGATGAACGGCCAGGGCGGGCTCGCCTGGACGACCGCGCGCACCAAGGAATCGTCGACGCGGCTGTACGAGTGGGCCGAGAAGACGTCCTACACCACGCCGTTCGTGAAGGACCCGGACCTGCGCTCGCAGGTCGTCGGCACGGTCGACTTCAGCGACGAGGTTGACGCCGCCGCGGTGGCGAAGGTGCTGCGCGCCAACGGGATCGTCGACACCGAGCCGTACCGGAAGCTGGGCCGCAACCAGCTGCGCGTCGGCATGTTCCCGGCCATCGACCCGGACGACATCACCAAGCTCACGCAGAGCATCGAGTACGTGGTCGAGCGCCTCAGCTGACCTTTTCGTCCGTGAATGGCACATTGAGGGCCTTTACGACCCTCAATGTGCCATTCACGGACTTCAGGCGGCGGGCCGCGAAGGCGGCCAGGACCAGCAGGACCAGGCCGTAAAGCTCGTAGGACTCGGTGGCCAGCCACCAGGCGATCGAGGACGCCGGGCGCGGCGCGAACCACATCGGCCCGACGATGAACAGCGTCAGCCCGGCCACTACCAGGGCGCCGGACCACCAGGACAGCGCCCGGTCCCGCCGCCAGGCCACCACGGCGTAGTAGCCCGCCAGCACCAGGATCGGCACGCACCATGTCCAGTGGTGGGTCCATGAAACCGGCGACACCAGCAGCCCGCCCACCGCGCACGCGGTCAGCGCCAGCACCGGCTCGCCCGCCCGCGCGATGACCACCGCGGCCAGCGCGAGCACGGCCGCCGCGCACAGCAGCCAGACGATGTTCTCGGTGGTCTCCGGCAGTCCGATCCGCGCGACGAGCCCGCGCAGCGACTGGTTGCCGACGTAGTCCCGCCCGCCGATGCGCCCGGCGTCGAACACGATCTCCGTCCAGTACTTCAGCGACGCCCCCGGCCGGAACAGCCAGGCCAGCGCAGCCGCCACGAGGAACCCGACGACGACCCGGGCGGCCGACCGGAAGTCACGCCGCACCAGGAAGTACACGATGAACACCGCGGGCGTCAGCTTGATCGCCGCGGCCACGCCGATCAGCAGGCCCTTCGTCCGCGTCCGGCCAGGCAGCAGGACGTCGAGCACGACCAGGACCATCAGCAGCGCGTTGATCTGCCCGAAGCCCAGCGTGGAGCGCACCGGCTCGAGCAGCGCGCCCGCCAGCTGCGCGCCGATCGCGACCAGGGCGGCGATCGCACGTCCCCGCACGGCCGTGCGATCGGTCAGCGAGCCGTTGAGCGTCGCGATATAGAGGTACGCGACGACGCCGGTCGCGACGATCGAAGCGATGCTGACCAGCTTCATGGTCACCGCGAACGGCAGCAGCGTGCCCGGCAGGAACACCGCTGCCGCGAACGGCGTGTAGGTGAACGGCAGCAGGATCTGGTGCGTCGTGGGCACCCAGGCTTCGTACGGCGTGCCCTGCTCTACCAGCGCCTTCGCGCCGCCGAGGTAGACCTCCAGGTCGAGGCCGTCGAAGCGCTTGAGGATCAGCACCAGCACCACTGCGGCGACCTCGAGGAGCGCGAGCGCCCACCCCAGTCTCCGCCCGGACCAGCCGGCCAGCGTCACGTTCCATCCCCCTCGGCCAGCTACGCGAACCAGCCGAGATTACCGGGCGCTCAGCAGCAGCCCTGCACCGGCAACCGTCCTGACCAGGACCGCTGCTGGGCGCCGTTCGCGGCCGCCTCGACGTCGGCGAGCATCTTGGCCAGCTTCGCGCGGTCGAGCACCCGGCCCCGGGTGACCACGGCGTCGATCCGGCGGACCGCGCCGATGTCGTCGAGGGGGTTCGCGTCGAGGACGACCAGGTCGGCGACCTTGCCGACGCTCACCGTGCCCGCGGTGTCGTCCTCGCCGAGGAAGCCGGCGGCGTCGCGCGTGACGGTCTGCAGCGCGCGCAACGGCGAGAGTCCCGCGTCGACGAGGACGCCCAGCTCGTCGTGCAGGCCGGAGCCGGGGAAGGAGTACGGGTTGAGGCAGTCGGTCCCGCCGAGGAAGCGGACCCCGGCCCGATGCGCGACCCCGATCAGTTCGAGCCGGGCCTGGAGGTAGACCTCCTGCTGGGCGATCTCCTCGGGCGTGACCGGGCTGTAGAGCTTGACGCGCTGGGCCCAAAACTCGCGGATGTCCGGCGGGAGGTACTTCAGGCGCGGGTCGTGCGCGTAGGTGTCCGCCGGGAGGGCCATCACGCGGTTGAGCACCAATGTGGGGCACAGCCAGGTGCCGTTGGCGGCCAGCTTGCCGAAGAACGCCTGCGTCCCGGCCGGGCTGGGGGTGAGCGCGGCCTGGCGGTCGAGCTCGCGGTAGAGGTTGAAGAAGTTGCGCGGGGCGGCCGGGTCGAACGGCGTCGCGGCCAGCACGCCGAGGAGTTCGTCGCGCCTTGTCGACGTGTCGATCGGGACGCCGAAGAAGTGCTCGAAGCTGCGCTGCCCGGCGTCGCTCGACTCGCCCATCGTCATCCGGAACGCCCAGTGCCCGGCGAAGGGCAGGCCGAGCTTGCGGCACTCGTCGGCGATCGCGAGGAACGGCTCGCGCGGCAGGTAGGAGTAGACCTTGACGAACGCGGCGCCCTCGGCCCGCGCGGTGTGGACGGCGGCGCGAGCCTCGGCGTCGGTGGCGACCTTGGTGACCGGCGGTTCGAGCAGCGACACCGGGCCGTCGACGATGCTGCTCGCGAGGGTGATCCGCGGTCCGAGCAGCTCGCCGCGCTCGATCTTGTCGCGGGTGGCGCGGTTTTCCGGATAGCCCCACATCTCGCGGACCGCCGTCACGCCGTTGGCCAGGTGCAGCGCCGGGAACAGCTGCTCGAAGTCGGAGCCGTGGGTGTGCATGTCGCGCAGGCCGGGGATGACGTACTTGCCGCGGCAGTCGAGCACCACCGCGCCCGCGGCCGGCAGGTGCGCGGCCGGGCCGATCCAGCTGATCCGGTCCCCGACCAGGACCACCGCGGTGTCATGGCGGGGCGGCGCGCCGGTCGCGTCGATCACTGTGCCGCCGCGGAGAACGACGACGTCGGCACCCGAGGCCGCCGCCTGCTGGGCAAGCACAGCGGGTGCGACGCCGGCCGCGACCAGCCCGGCTCCGCTCCTCGCGAGCCAGCGGAGAAAGTCGCGCCTGCTTGCCTCGTTGACCACCATCACCTGGCTCCTCACAAGATCGGAGCCCCCATTGAACTCGTGGCGCAAGCAGTCGGAAACCTTCCAAAATGCGAACTTCCCGGTGATGCCCTCCCGTAACCCGTCCGCCGCTGGTAGGTGAGCTGAAGGACGCCTTCAGTGGATCCAATGCGGTGAAGGACGCCTTCGGTGCATTGAGCCCACTGAAGGCGTCCTTCAGCTCACGCCAGCGCCTGGGTGGGGGCGAGCCGGGCCGCGCGCATCGCCGGGTAGGCCCCGGCCACCGCGCCCACCAGCGCCGCGATCCCGACGCCGCCCGCCAGCGCCGCCACCGGCAGCACCGCCGGCCAGCCCTGGCTCAGCGAGTACCCCGCTGTCACCAGGATCCCGACCAGCACCCCGGCGAGCCCGCCGAGCCCGGACAGCAGCACCGACTCCGCGAGGAACTGCCCGCGGATCTGGCGTTTCGTCGCGCCCAGCGCACGCCGCAGCCCGATCTCACGCCGCCGTTCCAGCACCGAGATGACCATCGTGTTGGCCACGCCGACCCCGCCGACCAGCAGCGCGACCCCGCCGAGGCCGAGGAACAACGCGCTGTAGGTGGTGTCGGTCAGCTTCTGCGCGGCGAGCGCTTCCGACGGGCGCCGGACCTCGACCTCGTTCGGGGCCTGCGGGCTCAACGTCGCGGCGAGCACCGACCGCACACTGTCCACTTGGGACTCCTTCGTGCGGACGTACACGGTGGACGCGTGGCCGTCGAAGCCCAGCAGCCGCTTCGCGACGTCCCAGCCGACCAGCACCGACCGCTCGATCTCCGGCGCCAGCTGCATCGGGCCGAGGATCCCGACCACGGTGAACCACTGCGTGCCGATCAGCACCTGCGGCGGGTGCGCCGGGTCGATGTGGTCGATGCCGAGCCGCGCGGCCGCCTGCGAGCCGAGCACCGCCACCGGGTAGTTCTGGTTGGCCGTAGCCAGGAACGACCCCACCCGCACCTTCCCGCCGAGCACGCCCAGCAGGTCCGGTTTCGCCGCGTAGACGCCCAGGCCGGAGGTGTCGTCGGCGGTGATCTTGTCCGAGCGGCGCACGGTCGCCGACGTGGTGCCGGTCGCGCTCGCCGCGGAGACCGGGCCGATCCGCTTGGCCATCGCGACCGCTTCGTCCGGCAGCTTTGCGTTGTCGCCGAACATGGTCTGCCCCGGCCCCGCGGTGAGCAGGTTGGTGCCGAGCGCGGCCAGCCGGTCGTGCAGCGCTTGCGCGCCCGAGGCCGGGATCGCCAGCACCGCGACCATGGCCGCGACGCCGATCGCGATGCCCAGCGCGGAAAGCACGGCCCGCATCGGCCGCGTGCGCATCCCGTGCGCACCCAGCGCGACGACGTCCGGCGGCTTGAGCCGGGCGGGCTCGGGCAGGGTGGGCGTGGGCGGCGCGATCATCGCGTCCCCCAGCCCGCCGCGATGCCGGTGTCGAGCTGCATCCGGCCGTCGCGCAGCTCGATCCGGCGCGGTATGCCCGCGGCGATCTCGCGGTCGTGGGTGATCACGACGATCGTCGTGCCGTCCGCGCTGAGC
>Ga0307507_10007410_pt1 | contig 15995 bp, 10 predicted proteins | sample 7_EM_MG_FD_207223 | JGI IMG/M metagenome (GOLD analysis project Ga0307507, IMG submission 207223) | Populus trichocarpa ectomycorrhiza microbial communities from riparian zone in the Pacific Northwest, United States - 7_EM | ecosystem: Host-associated > Plants > Roots > Unclassified | place... | reverse complement strand
CCTGGAACGCGACGGCCTTACGACGCGGTACGAGGACGGTGCCCTCGATGTCCCGGTCGAGCCCGGCGAGGATGCGCAGCAACGTGGACTTGCCGCAGCCGCTGCGGCCGAGCAGCGCCACGAACTCGCCCTGCTGTACGTCCAGTTGGAGCTTGCCGATGACGGGACGGCCGTCGAAGGAGCGCGTCAGCCCCTCCACCCGCACCGCCTGCGAGGTCACCGGTGAGGGGGTCGCCGATCGGGTGGTCACCGGCCCGTGAACGTCGGTCGCCATTGCAGCAACAGCCTTTCGAGGGTTCGGACGACGAAGTCGGCCAGCAAGCCGAGGAACGCGTAGACGATCAGGCAGACCACGATCACGTCGGTCTGCAGGAAGTCCCGCGCCTGCACCATGAGGAAGCCGATCCCGGCGTCCGCGTTGATCTGCTCGGCGAAGACGAGCGCCAGCCAGGCGATACCGAGGGAGTAGCGCAGCCCGGTCATCGCGTTGGGCAGCGCCCCCGGCAGCACCACATGCCGCACGAGTCCCCAGCGGGACAGCCCGAGCGACTCCCCGGCCTCGATCAACTGGCTGTCCACGCCCCGGATTCCGGCGTAGACGTTGAGGTAGAGCGGGAAGGTCACCCCCAGCGTGATGATGGCGACCTTGGGGGCCTCGCCGATGCCGAACCAGATGATGAACAGCGGGATGAGCCCTACGAAGGGCACGGTCCGCAGCATCTGCACAGGGGCGTCGACCAGGTCCTCGCCGATCCTGAACAGACCGGAGACGAGGGCGAGTCCGGTGCCGATGACGGTACCGAGGAGCAGCCCGATGGCGACCCGCTGCAGCGAGGTGGCCATGGCCGAGGTCAGCGAACCGCTGTCGATCTGGTCCCAGCCGACCTCGGCGATCCGCCCGGGTGAGGCGAGTACGTCGGAGGCCAACACGCCTGTGCTGCTGAGGAGTTGCCACAGCGCGAGCAGCACGAGCGGGCCGGTGGTGCGGCGCAGCCAGCGGGGGACACGGGTGCGGCGCGAGGAGGTGGGGACGAGAGGGACGAGATCGAGCGCAGAAGGTTCGTCCGCGTCGGCCTTCGAAGCGGATATAGGGGAAATATCGGGCCCGGAAGAGTCGGGCGGGGCATGGCTGATGCTCATGGGTGCTCCACGGGAGGAGAGCGGCCGGTGAGGTGGGGGATACGCCTCAACGCCGCCGCGTCACGACGATGTGCACGGACGCGGCGGAGCGCAGAAAAAAGGAAGGGGTGAGGCGGAAGAAGACGTCAGCAGCCGCGGCAACACGCGGCGGAAGCCACCCGCAGCAGGTCGATGTGACCGCGCGTGGTGAGCAGAACTGAACGCAACATGCGGCCGAAAATAGGTCAGATGGCGTGGCACGGTCAACGGTGTCTCGCGGACTGGACCTCTCGTAGCACAGGCCGGGCGATGGATCGGGTGGGGAAGCCGACGTATGGGTCAGGATGGGTGCATGCCAGCTGCCTTCACCACCCGTGTACTGAGCGTCGCCACCGGTTCCAAGGAGCGGGTCATGGACCTGACCCGAGACTGCGAGGCCTTCCTGCGGGAGGCGGCGGCCGGCCGTGACGGCCTCCTCAACATCTTCGTTCCCCACGCCACCGCGGGAGTCGCGATCCTCGAAACGGGCGCCGGCAGCGACGACGACCTCCTCGCCGCCCTGCACACCCTCCTCCCCGCCGACGACCGCTGGCAGCACCGCCACGGCAGCCCCGGCCACGGCCGCGACCACGTCCTCCCGGCCTTCGTACCGCCACACGCGACGCTGCCGGTGCTGGGCGGGCGGCTGGAGCTGGGGACGTGGCAGTCGGTGTGTCTGGTCGATACGAACCGGGACAATCCCAACCGTCAGGTGCGGCTGAGCTTCCTGGGATGAGCCGGGCCGTGACGTGGACCTGCTGGTGATCCAGTGCCGGGACGGTGCCCAGGGGCGGGTGACGACAGGCGCCACCCGCCCTTCACCCGCCCCCGTCTACCCCAGCAGCCAGCCGTCGGCCCGGTGGGCGGTGGCGCGGATGTGTCGACGCATGCCGGGCGGAAGGTGGCGCAACAGCTCGCGGACGCCGTGGCGGAGGCGGTGGTCGGCGGTGGTTCGCAGCAGGAGGCGGCGGGTGGGGCCGATCCGGCCGGGGCCGCTGACGGTGAGCCGGAGCTGGCCGCCGGGCCCGGCCCAGGTGGGGGAGACGAGGCGCGGGGGTGCGCCGACGGCGACCGTGCCGAGGGAGACGCGGGTGCGGTCGCGGGCGGGGGCCAGTCGGTGGCGGCGGCCGACGCCGAGCAGCTGGGCGCTGGCCCAGACCTGGTAGGCGCCGGGGGCCATGGGTTCGTCGCCGGTGAGCGTCAGCGGGTCGATGACCGTCTCGCCGGTGACCACGACCCGGTGGCGGCCCCCGCCGAGCGGTTCCAGCGCGGGCGCCAACTCCCCGTCGGGGTACCACCAGTGGTTGTGGGTGGTGTCGTGAACGATGAGTTCCCCGTGCGCGTGCGTGAAGGGGTCGGGAACCTCCCAGCCCTCCGCTCCCCTGATGCCGTCGAGGAGTTCGGGGTCGAGCAGCATCCGTCCGCCACGCTCCACGACGGTCAGCGGCTCGCCGTCGGCCCGGACCATGCCGATCCGGGTCCGGATCACCAGCTTGTCGTTCCGCCAGCGCATGTCGTCCACCTCGACGTGCGCCTTGATCTGCTCGGTGCGGCGGGCGAGTTCGACCAGGGAGTCCAGCCGGTCCTGCACGAGCAGCTCCGCCCGCAGCCGGCTGATCGCCGGGAGCCCTTCGCGTACCCCTGGCGGATAGCTCGTCATCGCCATCCGGCGGACGGCGGTGAAGTACTCCTCCAGGTCCTTCCCGGTACGCCGGAGCACGCGTGGTTCGCTCACCGGGCGCAGCAGCTCCACACGGTACGAGCGGCGCAGCAGCCGGTCCTGGAGGTCGCCCGGCTGGGTGCCCTCCTTGATCGCCTCGACGACTTTGTCGAGGTGGCCGTAGTAGTCGTCGGCGGTGATTCGGCGGCTGCTGTTGTTGCCGCCGTCCTCACGCCGATTCCACTGGTAGCAGGGGTAGTTGCCGAGTATCGACACCGTCTTGGCCCGTACGTAGGTGCGGGCCATGAACAACTGGTCCTCCAGCCTGACCCGCCCCTCCGGGAAACGGATCCCGTGCTCCTGGAGGAAGTCCCGGCGGAACATCTTGTGCGGTGTCAGGCTCTCGAAGAGCGGTGCGTCGGCGGCGGTGCACCGTTCGACCGTCCGCTTGAACACATTGCTGGGCCCCTGCATCGTGCCGTGGACCTTGCCCAGCACGATGTCCGACCTGTTGCGCTCCGCCATGGCGTACAGCCGTTCCAGCGCCTCGTACGACAACTCGTCGTCCTGGTCGACGAACTGGACGTACTTCCCCCTGGCCCGGTCGACCCCCACGTTCCGCGGTTTGCCCGGCCAGCCGGAGTTCTCCTGCCGGAAGACCCGGACGTGCGCATGCGCCTCGGCCAGCCGTCCGAGGCGTTCGGCCGAGTCGTCCGTCGACCCGTCATCGACGTACACGACCTCGTACGCGTCGGCGCCGAGGCTCTGGTTGACGAGTGAGGGTGCGCAACGGTCCACGTAGGAACCGGCGTTGTAAATGGGCACGACAACGCTGACCTTGATCAAAACATCCCCCCCGGGACAAGTGTTGTTGCCCAAACAGACACCTGTTGTTGGGGATAAGTTGTACGGCTCTTGGTGCGCATCTTGCGAAGTGCGGGCGGCGTGGAGGCCGTCGGGACACGCGACGCAACCGGCGTCGGCCGCAGTGGTTCCGCCGCCGACTCCCTTGCGGGCAAAGGAAGTTGTGAAGTACGGGCGGTGATGCGAGAGGCTTCCGCATAGTGGTTCGCGCAGGCGTCGCACCGCACGTCTGCATCAGGGCAATACGTACAAGGGAAGATCCTTGCAGCAATCCTCGCGTAGAAGATCCCCCCGGAAGGTGCTGGCCGGGATCCTGGCCGGTGGCATCGTGACCGCAGGCTGTCTCGCCGCTCTGCCGTCGATGGCGCAGGCCGCCCAGACCTCCGCAGCCGACCGGCAGTCCTCCTTCGCCGACGCGGCCAAGGAGTCCGGCGTACCGCTGCCCGTGCTCCTGGCCGTGTCGTACCAGGAGTCGCAGTGGGACGACCACGACGGGCAGTACAACACCTCGGGCGGATACGGTCCGATGAACCTGACGGACGTCACCGCCAAGATGGTGTCCGGGGGCGCGGCCGGTGCCGCCGGCCGCGGTGACCTCGCCGAGCTGACCTCCGACCCGGCCCTGCACACCCTCGACGCGGCGGCCGACCTCACCGGCACCCCGGCGGCGAAGCTGCGCACCGACGACGGCGAGAACATCCGAGCGGGTGCCGCTCTACTGGCCTCGTACCAGAAGGAGTTGACGGGGAAGGGATCCGCCGACCCGGCCGACTGGTACGGAGCGGTCGCCGAGTACAGCCAGTCGTCGGACAGGAAGGCCGCACAGCTCTTCGCCGACCGTGTCTTCACGACCGTGTCCTCGGGCGCCTCGCGCACCACCGTCGACGGACAGCACGTCCGGCTCGCGGCGCAGCGCGCGGTCCACCCGGAGACCCGGCAGCTGTCCGAACTGAAGCTGAAGGCCGCCGCTACGGCCACCGACACGGAGTGCCCGGCCACGGTGGACTGCACCTTCCTCGCCGCGGCCGCCTCCAACGGGCAGGTGGCGGGCCGGCCGGGCGACGGCGTGCAGATCAAGTACATCGTCCTGCACGACACCGAGTCGTCCTACGACGCCGCGATCGCGACCTTCCAGACAGCGGGTTCCGGCGACTCGGCGCACTACGTCATGCGGGCCTCGGACGGTGCCGTGACGCAGATGACGCATACCAAGGACATCGCGTTCCACGCCGGCAACTACTGGTTCAACATGCACTCGATAGGCATCGAGCACGAGGGCTACGCCGCGCACGGTGCCACCTGGTACTCGCAGACGCAGTACCTGGCGACGGCCGATCTGGTGAAGTACCTCGCCGCGAAGTTCGACATACCGCTCGACCGCGAGCACATCATCGGCCACGACAACGTGCCCGGCCCGCGGGACAGTTACCTCGCGGGCATGCACTGGGACCCCGGCCCCTACTGGGACTGGACGGCCTTCATGAACATGCTCGCCCCGGCGAACGCGGCCCGCGCGGACAGCGCCGCCCGACGCGTCCCGACGGTGGGTTCGGCGGTCACCATCAGCCCTGACTTCTCGACCAACCAGCAGACCGTCCAGGTCTGCCCGGCCGACGATCCCACCGGCGCCACCACCGCGTGCACCGACAGCACCGCACCCTCGAACTTCCTTCCCGTGCGCACCGCCGCCAGTGCGGACGCGCCCCTGTTCGCCGACCCGGCCATCCACCCCGGCGTCAGCGCGGGCACCGACTCGATCCACGACTGGGGCAGCACCGTCTCGGCCGGCCAGCAGTTCGTGGTCGCCGACGTGGACGGAGACTGGACCGCCATCTGGTTCAGCGGTGCGAAGGTGTGGTTCTACAACCCCGGCGGCGCCAACACCTGCGCCGCACCGGACGCCGTCGTCGTCCACTCCGGCGACCAGGCCGCGACCCTCTACGGCTCCGGCTACCCACAGGCATCGGAGTACCCGTCCGGCCTGTCCCCGTCCACGCAGAAACCCCTGACCCTCTACGCCTTCCCGGCGGGCCAGGCCTACGTCGCCACCCAACCCCCGGTCAGCGCCGACGACTTCTTCGTCTCGGGTGACACCTACGTCACCGGCGCGGCCAAGTACTACACGATCCAGTACAACCACCGCGTCGTCCTCGTCGACGCCTCGCAGGTCTCCTGAACCGGCCGGTGCGGGCGGCGCGGACACGCCCTGCCCGCACCGGTGGACATCGAGATCCGGCGGAGCTCTCTGGAAGGATCTCCGCCATGAGCGAAAACTCCCTGCGCCTCGTCACCGTCGACCGCACCGGCCCCGGCCGGTTCACCGCGACCAACGCCCGCGGCGGCACGATCGACTTCGGTACCGCGGCCGACGGTGGCACCGAGTTCACCCCCGTCGAGCTGCTGCTCGCCGCGATCGGGGGCTGCACCGCGGCCGACGTCGATGTCGCCACCACTCGGCACACTGAGCCGGACGGGTTCACCGTCACCGTGACCGGCAACAAGGTCAGCGACGAGCTGGGCAACCGGATGACCGACCTCGCGGTCACCTTCGCCGTGACCTTCCCGGACGGCGAGGCCGGGGACCGGGCTCGCGCCATCCTGCCCCGAGCGGTCACGGTCTCCCACGAGCGGCTGTGCACGGTGAGCCGTACGGTCGAGACCGGCACGCCCGTCACCGCGACGATCAAGGACGCCTGATCGCGTCGGCCTGTTCTCTGCGGGCCGGTGACAAGGGAGCCGTCGCGCGCTGCGTTCTTGTGAGCACTGCCTGATCCCGCGGTCCCGGCCGTCCTACGGTCCGGCCATGAACACGAGTCGCAGCAAAGGAAGTTCGTGGCGCGGTGGCGCGCTCGCGGTGTTGTTGACCGCGGGCGCGCTCACCGTGGCCGCCCCACAGGCGCAGGGGGAGAGCGCCCGCACCGAGACCCCGGTCGCGTCGACGCATCCCGCCGACGGTGTGGTCGAGTCGGTGGTGCGGGTGAAAGTGCCGTTACCGCAGTCGTTCGGCGCCCGTCCGGCGGCGTGCGACTGGCTGTCGTATCTGCGCTACCGCGCCGCCGACGGGCCGAGCGCGTCGGCCGACGCCGACCGGATCCTCGTCGCCCAGCCGGGCATCCTGGAGGGAGCCGGAGCGTTCGACAGCGTCGCCCGCGACACGGTCGCCCAAGCCGCCGCGCAGGGGCGGCACATCGAGTTCTGGGCTCTGGACCGACGCTCCAACTGCCTTGAGGATCCGACCGGTATCGCCTCCGGCGACCAGCACACGGCCGTCGACTACTACTACCGGGGCGAGGCCGTAGGCGGCCGGACCTTCGCCGGGTTCGTCGGCAACGACCAGCTCGGATGGATGGCCAAGCTCGGCATCGAGCAGACCGTGCGCGACGAATACGACCTGCTCGTCGCCGAGTTGCCCGACCCGACCCTGCGCAAGAACAAGGTGCTGTGCGGCGGGCACTCCCTCGGTGGCGTGATCACCGGGTACTTCGCGGCGGCCGACTTCGACGGCAACCCCGCCACCACGGCCGACGCCGGACAGAACCAGTGCGCCGGTTACTTCGCCCTCGACACGACGATCTCCACCGACCTGACGGACCTGAGCGGCAGCATCCCGGACGACACCAACCTGCCTGACATCGGGCTCGGTTACGCGGTCGTCCAGGCCGGGCTCGACAGCGGCGTCCTGTCCCGCTCACTGTCCGCGCCCGTGCTGCTGAACCCCGAGACCATGACCCTGCTCGCCATCGCCGGCCTGGGCGCCGTACAGAACCCGGACGGTGAGGCGGACCTGCCGTCCTACCTTCCCTCCAACGTCAACATCGAGGCCACGAACCGCTTCCTGTTCTCCAAGGACGCCGCCACGTTCCTCACCGGCTCACCCGCGGTGAAGGACTTCCGGCTCACGAACGACGCGGTGCTCGGGTCGTTGATGGACGACAACTCCGTGCCCCTGGCCTTCCTGCAGAGCAGCGTCGGCTTCTTCGACGGTGGGCCCATCGTCGACAAGAACTTCCCTGCCGCCAACGGCAGTTCGGACCAGTCGCAGTTGTTCGGCGTCGAGTACAAGGCCATCCCGGCCCAGCCGCACGGGCCGCTCTACACCTGGCGCAATTACGACCGTGTCGGGGACGCCGACGATCCCGGGTACCGGTCGGCCGACGGCACCCCGTTCACCAACGCCTCCAAGGAGGTCACCGACATCCACGAGCTGGCCCGCAGCATGGGGGAGCAGCCGCTGGACTTCACCGAGCAGTACTTCCCGACCAAGCTGGTCACCGACATCGAGCTGGCCACCTCACCCCAGGTGAAGCAACTCCTCGTCCACCCGGGTGGGTTGACCGCCAACCCCACACTCACCGTGCTCGCCGGCGACGGACTGCTCGCCGGACACATCCCGGCCGACCTGCACCCCGTGATCGCCCCCGGCTACCAGCACCTCGACGTACTGACCGCGGCACCCGTCCAGAACGACGGCCGGCCCGAGGTCGTCTCCAGCAGCCTCGCGGCGTTCGCCCGGTCACCCAAGTAGCCGTCCCCGCACCGCCGTTCCCGCACACCGGCAGGGCCCAGGAGGATCAACTCCCGGGCCCTGCAATGCTGTTACGGCTCAGATCCTGCCCGCGGCGAACGTCGCCGCCGCGTCGGCGTCGGCGGTGTAGCCGAGGTGCGCCCCCACGTCCGTTCCGCCGTTCTGGCAGATGGGGTCACCGTCGGCGCAGAAGTCGATGGTGCGGCTCTGGTAGGTGCCGGTGACGCTCTTGCCGAGGGCCCGGATCGGGTTGCCGAACAACAGGATCGCGGCGACCTTCGGCTCGACCGCGGCGGGGAGGGTCGCCACGATCGGGCTGCCGACCACCGCACCGTCGCTGCTGATCCCTATGGAGTTGTCGATGACATTCGCGCCCTGCGAATATCCGACGAGAATGAAACGCTGATCCGGGCAGGCGGCGGCTTGCGCGTTCACGTGGTTCACCGCATCGGCGTTTCCCTGTGCGGCTGATGTCAGGGAAAGGTCGGCGGGATAGTTCACCGCGTAGCTGGAAAGGCTCTTTCCCGTGATTTTCTGCTGGAGTGCGGAGAACACCGGGTCGCCGACGATCAGGCCGAGTGTGCCCGGCTCGAAGGTGCCGCGAGCTGCCACGACGTCGATGTCCGAGCAGGTGGCGGCCGATGCCGTGGGTGAGGTGAGGGTGGCCAGCCCGGCTCCGCCGACCAGTGAGAGCGCGGCGAGGCATAAGCGGATACGCATGGGAATCCTTTGAGGGTGGGGCGCGTGAAGCGCCTGTGGAAAGGACATCCCGAAGGTATTCGCGTACCCGTGACAGGTGTTATGGACGGGAATTCAGAAGTTCCCTCTGTTTTTGTCGACGCGTGAGTCGTCGCCCTCTTCTCGCGACGCCGCGGAGCGCAGGGCGAGAATCAGGTTCAGGCGGGTCTCGGGATCGTGCAGGGACTCGCCGAAGAGCTTTTCCAGTTGACGCAGGCGGTAGCGGACCGTCTGGGGGTGGATGTGGAGCCGGGCGGCGACGTCGGGGACGTTGCTGCCGCTGAGCAGCCAGGCGAGCAACGTCTCGGCCAGCCGGGCCCGTTGGCCCTCGGACGCCGCGTCGAGCGGCGCGAGGACCCGTGCCTCCAACTGGGCGAGCAGCGGTTCGTCGCTGTGCAGCAGCAGCGTCGACAGATGGTCGGCGCACAGCACCACGCCCTGCCGGGGCAGCACCCCGCGGCCCATCAGCCCCAACGCCCGAGTGGCCCAGCGCAACGACCGGGCGGCTTCGGTCACCGGGACCGTAGGACCGATTGCCGCCGGGCGGCCGGCCAGGCCGAGGACGAACGACCGGCCGCCGAACCGGCCGTAGCCCTCCGGGTCCGGCACCAGCACCCGCGGCGGCCGTGACTCCATGTCCGCCAGCGCGCCCGGCATCGCCGGCGGCCGGTCGTCCGCGCGCGGGTCCGCGGGGCCCGCCAGCGCGACCACGGCGACCTGCGAAGGCACCCGCCACCGTGCTCCGTGCGCCAGCTCCTGCACCGCCTCCGGGGACACCGGCCCCTCGCCCAGCAGCAGATCGAGCAGCCGTCCGCGCCGTCGCTCCAACTCGTCCGCGCTGCTCGACCGCGCCTCCGCGTAACCGGCGGCCGCCGCCTCCGCGACCTCGTGCACGGTCCGGAACGCCAACTCGCCCAGCGCGGCCACCACCTGGGAGTCCAGGCCGAGTTCCTCCGCCGTACGGCCCATCAGCCGCCAGGCGTGCAGCCCGCCCACCCGTAACGCGGACTGCACGGAGTCCAGACTGCGGCCCTCCAGGGCCACGCCACGCCCGAGTTCGTAGTACGTCGTGGCCATCGCGGCCCGCTGGTCGCGTGGGTCCGCGATGTGGTCGATGAACAGGGTGAGCGCCTGCACCACACCGGCCCTGAGGTTCTCGCGGTAGATCCCGCCGGACGGCAGCCCGTACTCGGGCACCTGTCTGCGGACCTCCTCCTCCACCTCGTCGGCGACGCGCGGCAGTTGGACGCGCAGCAGCTCGGCCAGCTCGGGCGGAACCGAGGTGGTTCCGGGATCGACGGGTACTCCGCGCGGGGTGGGGACAGCCACGACGGACACTCCTTTCCCCCGGAGGCGGCTCGCCCACGGACTGTTGCCCGTGGGACGAGGGGGACGTCCCGTGTTGGACGGTCGTCCCCTGCGCTCCGTTCCGTGCCCCGGCTGCACCGACATCACTCCGGCAGCCCCAGCGCACCGGCGAGCATCGGCCAGGAGGCCGTGAACTCCCCTTTCCAGTAGGCCCAGCTGTGTCCTCCTCCCGGGTAGAAGTGAGCGGTGACCGGAATGCCGAGCAGCGCGAGGATGCCGGTGAAACTGTGCGCGGAGGGCCACAGCAGACTCTCCAGCGCCTCGGGCAGCCAGTCACCCGAACCTCCGGCCACACCACTGCCGTTGGACACGTACAGGGGTGTGCCGCGCAGTCCGGCGGCCTGGGCGCGCGGGTTGAACGCACGCCAAGTCAGCGCGTCCAGCAGGGGGTTGCCCCAGAGGGAGCGGGGCGCCAGGTTCTCGCGGGCCACGATGGCGGCCACGAGGGAGGGCACTCCGGGGGCCGTGGTGTCGAGGATTCCGCTGTAGGACGCGGCGGCGGTGAACGCGCCCGGGTGGCGGGCCGCGTGCGCCATCGCGCCGTAGCCCCCGGTGGACACCCCGGCGACGACCCGCACGCCGGACGCCCGGTAGTCGCGGGCCAACAGGGCCGGGACCTCCTGGAGTTGGAAGGTCTCGTAGTCGGGGCCGTCACGCCAGGTGCTGGGGATGCCGGTGGGGCCCGCGTCCGGCATCGCCACGATCAGGTCGCGGCCCTCGGTGAAGGCCTCGATGTCCGTCTCCCGGGTCCAGGACGTGTAGTCGTCGTGTGCGCCGTGCAGGAGATACAGCACGGGGTAGGTCCGGGCGGGCTGCGCGGCGAAGTCCGACGGCAGGAGCAGCCGCACCGGTGCGCTGCGGCCCAGCGCGGGCGAGGACACGGACACGTCGATGGTGCGCGCCGAGACCTGCGTCGCGGCGCGGGCGCGGCCGACGGAGGCCGTGGCACCGAACAGGACGGCCAGTCCCGTGGCCGCGGTGGCCCTGGTGACGGCGCGTCGGGACAGTCCGCTGGTGTGGTGGTGCGGCATGGCGGCTCCTCAGGCTGGTTCGGCGGGTCCGTCCGGCGTGGCCAGCACCCGCCGCAGATGGGCGGCGATCTCGTCGACGTGCGGCGGGTCGAGCAGCGACAGGTGATGCCCCGACACCGCTACGACCGTCAGACGCGGGCACACCTCGTCCCAGCCGAGCGCCTCGTCGTCCCGTTCGTAGGCCGGGTCACGCACGGTGTGCGGAGCCGGTTCGCCGGCCCGGTACAGGACCACCCGGCCCTCGTACCGGCCCGGACGGTGCGCCTCGCCGATCCTCAGGTCCAGGTAGGAGGCACGCTGGTGCTCCAGCGCGGCGGGCGGTACCCGTACGGCCCCGCGCAGGGCCCGCAGCACGCGGTCGATGCGCTCGTGGTCGTCGTCCAGTGCCACGAGATCGTCGTAGGGCAGGGGCAGTTGGACGCCGTACGTGTCGGCGACGTGCCGGGCGAAGCCCGTGAGGTGCGCGCGGATGCGGTCGGCGGGGGTGCGGCCGGGCTGGGGGAGGGCGCGTGCGGAATCGATGAGCGCGACGAGTGCGACGTCCCGTCCGGCGGCGGTGAGTTGGCGTGCCGTCTCCTGGGCGACGAACCCGCCGAAGGACCAACCACCCAGCACGCAGGGCCCGTTGGGATGGACGGCGGTGATCGTCTCGGCGTGGCGGCGCGCCTTCTCGGGCACCGTACGGGCGTCCTCGATCCGGTCGAGGCCGTGCACCGGGCGGTCTTCGCCCAGACGCTGGGCGAGTGCGTGGTAGACGTCGGTGGTGCCGCCGGCGGCGTGGAAGAGGAAGAGCGGGGGACGGGTGCCGCCCTTGTGGAGCGTGCGGAGAGGGGCCGGCGCGTCGGTCAACTGCCGGATCCGGTCGGCCACTTCATCGACGCTGGTGGCGTCGAACAGGTCGCGCAGGTGCAGTTCGATCCCGAACTCGCGGTCCAGGGCGGTACGGATACGGACGGCCATGAGGGAGTCCAGGCCGAGGTCGGCCAACGCCGTCGCGGGTGTGATGCGGGCCGTCGGATGGCCGGTGACGGTGGAGATGTGGTGACTCAGGCGGGCGACCACCGAAGCCGGCGCGCTCTCCACGGCAGCGGCAGGCTCCGTCGGCCGGTCCGCCGTGACGCGGCTTCGGCCGTCGGTCCACCAGTACCGGACGTGCCGCCAGCGCGGAAGGGGAAGGTCGATGACCCGGCCGGACGGCAGCGCCAGGTTCAGCCCCGCCGCGTACAAGGCGCCCAACTCCGTGAGGAACGCGGTGGATCCGTCCGCGTCGCGGCGCAGCGTGCCGAGCGCGAGGGCGCCGGGCAGGTTGTCGGCGATGGACCGGGTCAGTACCGGGTGCGGTGAGATCTCCACGAAGGCGGTGTGGCCGTCGGCCGCAGCCGCCGCGAGGGCCTGGTCCAGACGCACCGGCCGACGCAGGTTGGCGGCCCAGTGATCGGCGCCGAACTCGCAGGCGCCGCGCGGGTCGTCGAGGACGGTGGAGTAGACGGGGGTGCGCGGAGGCCTGCCCCGGACGTCAGCGAGGGCCTCGATCAGCTCCGGCAGCAGCGGATCCACCTGGGGCGAGTGTCCGGCGCCGACTACCCGCATGGCCCGGGCGGCCCGCCCCCGCTCCTCCAGTCGGCGCACCAGCCGGGCGACCGCCATCTCGTCACCGGTGACGACCTTCTGCCGGGGCGAGGAGTGGACGGCGACCTGAACACCCGGGAAGTCCCGCTCCAGCGTGGGCAGTTCGGCGTCGTGCAGGTCGACGACGGCCATCGCACCCCCGTGCAGTCGACCGAGCAGCCGGGCCCGTACGGCGACGACCCGGGCCGCGTCCGCCACGTCCAACGCGCCCGCGCAGACGGCGGCGGCGACCTCGCCGAGGGAGTGGCCGATCACGGCTGCCGGTTCGACACCGTACGACCGCCACAGCTCGGCGAGTGCCAACTGCACCCCGAACAGGACCGGTTGGGAGACATCGAGCGGGTCGAGGTCTCCGGCGGAGGCCAGGTGGTCGTGGAGGGAGAAGCCGAACACGTCGGCCAGCTGTGCGTCGAGTTTCTCCACGGCGGCGGCGAAGGCCGGTTCCTCCACGAGCAGTTGACGCCCCATGCCGGTCCACTGGCTGCCGTACCCGGAGAACACCCACACGGGACCGCGTCCCACGAGATCCCGGTCGCCGGTCACCACCCGCACATCCCGGCCGCCCTGCCCCAACGCGTCCAGCGCGTCGGCCAGTTCGTGCCCGTCGCGGGCGACGACGGCGCCGCGCACCGGCCCGCGCCCCGCACGTCCCGCGAGCGTGCGTGCCACGTCGGCGGGCCGGGCCGCGCTTCCTTCGGGCGTGCGGAGCCACGCGGCGAGACGGGTCGCGGTGTCGCGGACCCGCGCGGCGTCGACGTCCGAGAGGAGGTGGAGGCGGGCGGCGGACTCCTCGACCGGTGGGACCGCGGACCGCCATTCCTCCAGCACGGCATGGGCGTTGGTGCCGCCGAACCCGAAGCCCGAGACGCCGGCGGTGGCCGTACCGCCGTAGCGGGGCCATGGCTCGGGTTCGGTGACCACGCGCAGCCGTTCGTCGTCGAGAGGAGTGCCGTGCAGCGACGGTGGGAGGAGGTCGTGGTGGAGGGCGAGGACCGTCTTCACCAGGCCGGCGAGACCGGCCGCGCATTCCAGGTGGCCGAGGTTCCCCTTCACCGAGCCGAGCAGCAAGGGCTGTTCGGGGTCACGGCCCGTGCCCAGCACCGCGCCGAGCGCGCCCGCCTCGATGGGGTCGCCGAGCGGGGTGCCGGTGCCGTGCGCCTCGACGTAGTCGATGTGGGCCGGAGAGAGTCCGGCCCGCCCGTACGCCGTGGCCAACAGGGCTTGCTGCGCTGCGGGGTTGGGGGCGAGCAGGCCGTTGGAGCGGCCGTCGGAGTTGACCGCGGTGGCGCGGATGACCGCGAGGACACGGTCGCCGTCCCGCTCCGCGTCGGACAGGCGCTTCAGCAGCACCGCCGCGCAGCCCTCACCACGGCCGATGCCGTCGGCCGCCGCGGAGAACGGCTTGCAGCGGCCGTCCGGTGCGAGTGCCCCCGCCCGTGCGAAGGCGACGCCGACGGCGGGCGACAGCAGGACGTTGACGCCCGCGACGACAGCGGTGTCGGTCTCGCCGCCGCGCAGGCCGACGCAGGCCTGGTGCAGGGCGACGAGGGAGGACGAACAGGCGGTGTCCACGGCCATGTTGGGACCGCGGGTGTCCAGGACGTACGCCAGCCGGCCGGCCGTCACACTGAGCGCCGCGCCCGCCGGGGCCCAGGGGTCGACGGCGTTCGCGTCGGCGCCGGTGAGCTGTCCGTACTCCGGGGCCGAGACACCGACGTAGACGCCGGTGGCCGTGCCCGCGAGGGCCGCGGCGGGGACGGCGGCGTGGTCGAGCGTCTCGCGGACGACCTCCAGGAGGATCCGCTGCTGGGGGTCCATCACCGCGGCCTCGCGCGGAGTGATGCGGAAGAAGTCGGCGTCGAACCCGGCGATGTCGTCCAAGTAGCCGCCGTACAACGGTGTTTCGTGGGGTGGGAACGGCGTGAAGTCGCCCCATCTGTCCTCGGGGACGCGTCTGATCGCGTCGACGCCGTCGATCAGCAGGCGCCAGTAGTCGGCAGGTCCGCGCACCCCGCCGGGCAGCCGGCAACCGACCCCGATCACCGCGACGGGCTCGCCCGGCGCCACCGGCACGGGGGCATCCCGCGTGACGTGCCGCTCCGCCGTACCGCACAGTCGAGCCACCAGCGCGTCCACCGTCGGTGCCTCCCACAGCAGGGTCGCAGGCAACTCGTGCCCCGTCAGGAGCGACAACTCGCCCGCCAGCACGACCGCGTTCCGCGAGGACATACCGAGGTCGGCCAGCGGCCGGTCCAGCGGGACGTCGTGGACCGGAGTGCCGTTCCACTCGGCCACCCGTTCCGCTATCCGGCGGCGCAGCGCGCTCTCGTCGGCGGCCGTCATCCCGCGCTCTCCGGCGCGTAGACACCCTGCAGATACCGTGCGCGGGTCAGGGCCCGCGACACCTTGCCGCTGGAGGTGCGGGGCACGGTGCCCGGGGCGACCAGGACGACGTCGGCGAGCCGTAGCCCGTGCCGCACGGAGACGGCCGCGCGCACGGCCCGCGTCAGGGCCGGTACGTCGATGTCGGCGAGGCTGGTGGTCCGCGCGTGCTCGGCCACCAGCACCACCCGCTCACCCGCGCCGCCCGGCACCCCGAACGCGGCGAGCCGGTCCCGCCGTACCGCCGCGTGCGCGTCCTGGGCGGTGGCCTCCACGTCCTGCGGGTAGTGGTTGCGGCCGTCGACGACGATGAGGTCCTTGAGCCGGCCGGTGACGATCAACTGCCCGTCCAGCACGGTCCCGAGGTCGCCGGTGCGCAGCCAGTCACCCGGCGCGTCCTCGCCGAGCGTGGCACGGAAGACGCGCCGGGTCTGCGCCGGGTTGTTCCAGTAACCGCGCCCCGCATTGGGACCCTGCACCCAGATCTCCCCGACCTCCCCCTCGACCAGAACGGCGTGGGCGACCGGATCGACGATGCGTACGCGCTGCCCAACTGGCGTACCGCAGCCCGCCAGTAGCACGGCCCGGGGGTCATCGGGCCGCGCGGGCAGGGCCTTCCCGGCGGCGAGCGCGTCACGGT
>Ga0307507_10007409_pt1 | contig 15996 bp, 14 predicted proteins | sample 7_EM_MG_FD_207223 | JGI IMG/M metagenome (GOLD analysis project Ga0307507, IMG submission 207223) | Populus trichocarpa ectomycorrhiza microbial communities from riparian zone in the Pacific Northwest, United States - 7_EM | ecosystem: Host-associated > Plants > Roots > Unclassified | place... | reverse complement strand
GCAGTAAGAAAGGTCAAAAGGATGGGGAGATTCGAAAAGAGGCAAAAGGTGGGCTCCACTGCTCCAGGCCTGCCCTCTCTCTCTGTCACCCACACTTATTCATGCCCCCTCCCTCCCATCCCTTCCTCTCTTTTTTCTTTGGCAGTTGAACCAAGCAGGGCTCCTCTTATCCGACCATATTCATACACTCGCGCTTGAAAAGTCCTCGTAACCGCACAGGTGACTGTGGCTGGGTTGCAACACGTGCCATGTATCACTACCACAATCATATGTAGCCTTGGGAACTGGTCGTATCTCCCTAAACACAAGCAACCATGGCACCCCGCATTTGAAAGTTCACGATTCCTACAATGCCAGATATGAGAACAACCGTGACATCGCTGTACTTGCTGGTATTGGCTGGGGCTACAGAAGGATAGCACATTACTATTTCACATATATTTATTGCTCGTTGCGACCGGTTCCTAGAGCTAGATATGATTGTGGTAGTGATACATGGCACGTGTTGCAACCCAGCCACGGTCACCTGTGTGGTTACGAGGACTTTCCAAACGCGAGTGTAGGTTAATATCTTGGCAAACACCAATTAACAGTCCCGGTCAAGGAGGTTCACAGTAATTAACCTATCCAAAAATACCCCGGACATTCCCCTTGTACTTAGTAAAATTGGCAATACTTTAAACCCCAATATCTCTATGAAAACTTGAGATATTTCTATTTTCTCTCTATTAGTGTGTAGAGGATCACCTACTCTATCACCTAATAGAGCTATAATTCTCATTAGACTTGTGGTTGAAAATCCTTTGGCTGTTGAAGATGGTCAATATTTTCTTAGCAAAACACTCCGGCTACAGAGTTCCCTCACCATAAGTGTGTGAAATTCTGCACGGTACCGGGGGAGGCTCCGGCACTCTAGCAGGGGCTGCAGGGCCCTCCCTCCTAGGTTGCTGTGGTACAGAGGGATCTATAAATACGGGGCTAAGAGTCTAAGACCGATTAGCCGCGTCACGAAAGCTATCATCCCAATCGGTCCTAATCCACCCGAACGCCATATTTGTGTCTGACAACACCAGACTGTGCCGATACAGTGCCACAAATACGAAGCCGCTATTGAACTACCGGTACTCAAATGCCGGCGTCGGCTGATAAGATCGTATGGTAGCAACCGCACCCTCCTACACTGCTCTTGCGGAGCGGTGAGATGCTGCAAAACTTCTGCTAGGAGACGAGCGAGTAGTGGTGAACTTAGCAAACAACGGCTACACTCAATTATATCTCTCCATAGTGACGGGGAATTGCAGTTAGGACATGATCGAAATCCCCCTTGAAGATAGTAGATTGGCACGAGCCAAGCTGGCGAGAACAGTCTTACAGCCACAAAAGCGAATTTCAAGGAATCTGATAATAATAGACCTCATAAACCACGAGCAAGTTGAGATCAACAAAGTCGACAAAACCAGCTCCACCTAGTAGCCAAAGACCCAACCCAATCACAATCCAACGACCCCTGAACGGCCCGAGAATAAAAACCAACCTAACGAACACCGCCGATAAAGAGGGCAGCACACCCCTACACTTGCGCTCCGAAGTGGGCGCGAGTACAGTACTCGCACATCGCGAAAATCCTCCTACAAAGCAGCCGCACAGACCCTCACTGCGCCGCATAGTCCGTGAGTCAAGGAATGCTAATTCCTAGCCTACAAACGACCGCAGGACACGAAATCAACCTCAATCATAAAGACCACTTCTCTATGCAGCGACCTAGGGCAGTGAGAGGTGAAGACAACACCTGTTACCCTCCACAAGAAGACGGAATTAACTTAGAAGCCACCAACTACGAAAAAAGAACAGTTCCGCACACCGTGCCTTGCCTCCTAGAGCATGAGGACACTGACGTTAATGTCTGGGACGCGGCTAGAATGACGCCGCTGGGGTGCGCCTTAACAGTAGGTAGGCGAGTTACGTGCGACGCATGCTGGCGTATGAGACGGTGCTCGCGGGATCCCTGTGCGGTAGGTATCGGAGCACGCCGGCGCATATCGCGGTTGAATGTGGGGTGGATGTGGTGAGGTTGTTGCCGTAGTTGGCGGTGGGGGTGGGTATTAAGTGTAAGAATAGGGAAAAGCTGACAACTCGGGGGAGGGGGATCAAACGACGACGAAGGTGTTCCCGCGATCTAACATCAATTACTCGCGCGGATTATGGATTAACTTTATACTATATCGTAGCGTCTAGTCAGTCTCAGTTTTGCAAATATGATACCCCGCAGGCAGTCCTATCACAGATACATCTCATATATTAGAGAGCTCGCGCACTAAGACGACTCTCGCACAACCTTAGGACCTACTGTACAGTACAGGTCATGATCCCCAGACTTTAGCCGATACGCCTGCTCAATATTAGCGCGCGAGATCCCCATTCTAAACCTTTCAGCTATGCCCCAACTTCCCCTGACACTCAATGGATGCACTGAGAAAGGCGGAATTCACTACAATTGAAGGTTTACCCAGTGTACCCAATATCCATTCTTTGACCGGTGCTTTAAATTTTTTTAGAGTGTTTATCAACTATCTCTGCCAATCGCTAACCCGCAACCCGTGCCGCCCCCCTCCACCTCCTGAGTTCCTGGGGTAGCTAGCGCCCGCCGCATATTGGCTCGCTTTTGGTGGGTTGTCTGGTTTTGAGCCGTAGTTCAAAGCATTTTGTAGGCCGGTGTTCGCTGTGCATGGAGCATCGTAATCCCGAAACGAGTGAGCACCCATGAGTAAGTAAATCCCATCTTGTCGGCCGTCATTCAACATTACACTACCTCAGCCTAATCGCCAACTACTCCAACGCCCAACGCACAGATCGCAACAATTATATATTATCGTATGGGTGTTACCTCCCTCATCTATCCGTCATTGCCAGTAAAACCTACTGTACATACCAAAAGCAAACAAGAAAAAACACAAAAAAACAATCAAGATCTAAACTACCGCCGTGAGTAAGGGTATGGCATTTTAAGCGTCTTCCAGACGTCTAGCAGGATCTCCGCCAAACGGACCTTTGCCAACTTCCACGTGAAAGAAACTAACGCCGCATTCCTTCCTGCGCCCGAGGAGGTACCAGACCGAACTCCCCCAGCACATGAGCACACCGACCCAGCTCCATGTTGGCACTGAGCCGTGCATGAGGAGGGCTTGAAAGGCTGTTCTAGGGTAGGTTGAGGCTATCATTGTCAGTGGGGTTGTTGCCTATCTACGTTAGCTTCTAGCTTGTGCAAAGGGGGGGGGGGGTGTACTCGAAGCAACAAAAACCCGCTAACAAACGTGGCCCATGCTCCCACACCGCTGAATAATTCCACCAGCCAGAACCAGGGAAGGTCAAGGATATAGCAGTTTCGGCTAATGTCGCGGACTTCTCCGCTAAGAAATATCCAGGGCACGATCATAGCGATGCTGAGCATGTTCACGTAATGCAGTAATTTCCACGCGGATCTAGTCTCTTCTTTTCCGTCGGTGGAGAGCGTCCTCTCTGTCGGGCCTACGCCTAAGAGGTCGCCTGAGCCGGGGGTATTGGGATTTCCGCGGAGAAGGGATTTGTATGTCTTCGTGAGGAGGATTGGGTATGCTGCTACGAATATTGCTGAGAAGAGGCCGGCGAGGAAGCCCTCGATTGCGAAGCGCGTGCCGGGGCGGAGGACCGCCATTGCTAGGGAGAGGACCATGGTTATACAGGAAGACATGGTGGTTACGGAGAGGGAGCTATTGACTGTAAAGAGGTGGGTGAAGATCATTGCGAGGAGAAGGGAGCCAACGCGGGAGAGGTGGTAGATTGGCGGGTTTGTGTAGCTATTAGTAGTTATTATTCCGTATAATATATTAATTGGATCTAGTAAACATACGCAAAGCCAATGTTGGTGAGGACGATTTTTAAGCCATAGATAACGGCGACAGGGATGACCCTCTTGGCTTCGGCCCATTTGAACTCGAAGACACCTCCCTCGCGGCTTCCGGTAGTCAATTGCTTTGCAAAGTCTCGGAGGCCACCCCCTGATGCTCGCCGCTTACCTTTTGAGGGGGTAGGAAGCGGGGCTACTATGCTACCTAGTCCGAGGGTGTGCAGTGAGCGAGAGAACGAGCGAGTTATTGAAGCGGCAAAGTAAAGGAATATTTGTGTCATTATTAGTTGGAAGAGGGTTGTGGTAATTGGATAGACAAATCTAAAGAGCTATCAGCTGCAACTCGGCCTCAAGGAACGTCTCTAAATACTTATAAACACCGGCTATAAATAAGCAGGTCAGCAAGATATTCCCCCCCTGGGAGCACCAAGTGCAGGAGTAACTTACTGAGAAGCGTAAACTCATTAGCCTTCGAAAGTGCGAATCCAGCCCCTTCGTAAAACACCACCAGAAGTCCAATGTACATCATCCATCCCCGCTGCGTATTCCACAACCACCATCCAAACCTACCATTTTGCGTCCATTTTGCAAACCCCCGACTCTCCGGCTCACTCCCTTTCCCAATCCTCCACTCGTGACAGCCAGTACCACCGCCCCCACTCCCTATCCTACCCAAATCACCAGTGTCCCTCGGAAGCGGGCTCGGCGTCCTACTCATCAAATTGCCCCCACCACCCGTACCCTGAACAGGAGCCCCCCTGTGCATCGGTAGTAAGGGTATAGAATGAGGACTCAATTCATTCCAAGGAGGAGACACACTCCGGCTCTGTGACTTGGACCGAGAACCCCGGGATCTTGCGTTTGAGGGCCCATCTTCGTCTGAGGAGGATTCCACAAGGAGGTTTGGTTGACCCTGGTGGGAGGATACGGAGCTCCCGCCGCTACTTCGGTTCCGGGCTCGGGAGTGGGAGAAGGGTGTTGTCGAGCTGGAGGGAATGGAGGATGACGCGAGGATTTCGTGAGGTTTCCGGAAGAAGCGACTTGCTGGCGAGCGATTCATTGGGTAGCCTAGTGTAGCGTTGGTGGAGGATTGGTGGAGGAGCCTGGCTGTGGTCAGGGGGACTGAAGGATAAGGTGAACGAGAAAGCAAAGCATCGCTGGTCTTGGCATGACGCGTGTCTTAGGCTTGGTGTCGACAACCCAGAAACAACCCGAGCGAACGGCGGACTAGGTTTGCGCAGAAAGCCCTGCCGGTAGATGGTGTTAGCATAAAGGTTCCTTGATCCCACTTAGTCAAGGTGTATCATACTGGTACTATGATACCAAATCGGACATGGAATTGAGCCCTAAATGCTAAAATCCGCCACACTTCTATGCCTTCATGAGGGTATGATTTTATATCCTTGCTGCTTAGGTTAAGAATAATTTTACCAAGAGCGGTTTCAAGATACTCGGGAATTGGGCACTGTATAACCTGTTGAAAGGACCGAGCTTAAGAAGCTCAACATTTATTGGGGTCTTATGAGCTCTGGAATGCCAGCGGCGACCTCTAGCAACACTACCGTATTGAGGACCCCTACCTAAGTCAAGCCACGTAAACTCTCTAACCCCCCCCCCCGGGTTCGATTACCGAAGGCCATCTTTGCAGCACTGGTTTAGAGAGAGCATTAATGTCTTAGCAAGCAAAAATATCTGGAAATGCCCGCCTGGCCGAATTGAAGCCCAATATTTTGTATAAAAATTTCCACCTTCAGCTCGGCTGTGTGAGTGTCTATTGCTCAAAAGCAGGGAAAGAGGAGTACCGCTACTAGTCTATTTTCTTCTTCCTCTGCCATCATTTTATTTGTTTCCTTGCTTCTAACTACCTTTAAACATCATCGTTACCGTTTTGTTAGAAGAGGTTCCATCTCATAACCCCCCCTGTTCGAAAAAGCATCTCTCGGGCCCTTCAATCATTTTTTGACCCAACCTCCCCCCCTCTGTTGCAGCATTGCCCTGAACGGCAGCACCGTCACACAACCAACCAAAATCTAGAAAGTGTGTTCTAAAGATACTGCGGGAGTATTATCCATTATCCAAGAATCTCATGCGTAGGTGATTGCTCCAGGTATTTACCAAATAGAAAACCTATGCCATTCAAATTTCACACAACCCTCCAGTCTTGCGGCCTATGGAATTGCCTCTCCTTATTGGGCTCATCTTCCCTTCCTTAAGGCCCCTTTCTTTGATGTCAAAGGAATGGGTGTAAGATTTATCCGCACCGCTGCTGAACCGCTGTAATCCATGGGACGCAGTTGAAAGAGTCAAAGGGAACAAAAAAAAAACTGTATTATATGCGTCGGGTTAGCTATTTGAGTCAAGCCTGCTCAGCCAAGCATAGGTCTCATGAATAGGGTATGCTTTGACCAGTTCGTTAAGAGAGCTTACCCGAGTACAGTAGGGGCTCCATTGACCATCTCAGCGCCTTTTCATACAGAGCCCTGCGTACCTATCCGGGTTGGGGCGTGCCGGCACTAATAGGCTCTGCCAAGGTATATACTTGGACAATCTCCCGCTTCATCCTCTTCCACACGTCTTCTTCGCTTCATACCTTTGTCAAACAGCACACTTTTTACACCAACCTCGCTCCTGGGAAATTGGGCAATACTCCAGAGTCCCTCCTCCCACCTTAAACACCGTTAGAACCCCAATAATTACTAGGACATTGGACATTGGAGTTGCCTCTCTAGATGGGATCAGGAGCTCTTTTCTTCTTTCTTTGTCTCGGAGAGAAGGTTTCTTGGTGTGTTTTTTTCGCCCCTTTTCTAGAGGGGGATTTTGGATACCTGGAACACGGAGCAATTATTCAAGTTCTTGCGGCAGCAGGTAAGTTACTAATTCTTTTATTTTGGGTGCCTCGATTTTTGGCTTGAAGGCATTGAGCACAATCTAACTTAGGACCATCAAGGTAACGTTAGAACACAGCTAGAAACTGCTACCGGCCCGGGAGATAATCTTAGATGGGCAGTCATTGCTTTAGCTTACTTCGAGGTTCACAGTCGACTACCATACAAGTAGAAATCAGAATAATTGACGTTAGCGCGTCCAGAACTTCCCCCTTTGGATTAAGGTGAGACAAATAAAAAGAAAAACGCCACCGACCTTACTAGGAGAGGCAACTCCAACGTCCTCCCGTAGTGAGATTCTCACTTATCTTGGCTCCGATGGCACAGTTTATTGCAGATTACCGAGAGGCGGACACCCTCCCAGGCCACCCAAACACCCCCCTGCACGTGGAGAACTAAACCTAAACAAATAGCTAGAGGCTTGTTTGGATTAACTATCAATCACACCGATCGCTGCCTGTTTCTTAATACAAAACCCACCAATCTACATCCACCCGGATGGAGCGTGGTATCGCGGTGGCCTAGGAGGCTACCAAACCAAAAGTGATGGCTGCCCTATTCAAGACTATAATATTATTATCCTCATGGGCTACGGTAATGCGTCTCTGGCAAACAAAGTTTTATATGCCGGGATGTAGGGCGCGCTCAGAGGCTATGAAAGTACCGATGTGCCATCATACGACTAATAACTATTCTAGTTTTAGCCCCAAAGTGGGGTTTAGGTCTTTGGGTAACTCAACTTTCTATATCTGCTCCCATCCGTATTATAGTATTTTGGGATAGAAGGTTCTAACATGATATTTCCTAGTTAATGAAGCCTCGTAACGGCGGTTCAAGGTGAACATATGCCCGCTCTCACCGGGTCTCACAATATACTTGTACCCGGTTGATCGTCGTTACATTTTTACACTTCGAATTCTTTGCCGAGGTGCTGGAGCGAGAAACGGCCCCGATTGATCCAGTGGTTGTCTTGAACTGCCTGCAGGGTACGCACATGAACCGCTGGGCAAAGAGATGGTGGGCATGGTCGGTTGAAGGCTTGGAGGTATCGCATTGGAAGAGGGTTTGCTACGTCCGTTACGCATAGCTCACAAGAATTCACGGGTTTTGGAGGCAGCCCCGATACCACTATTGCGGCACGTTCTCAACTAAAGGACAGCCCTGAAGGAAAACTCTTGCCTTAGTGCTCTCTCCCTCCTCGGCCGGAAGAACCAAACCAAACCACTTCTCTTTCCTCTCAACATCCACCGTGAGTTTACTCCCAACCGCATCGGAATCTACAAACCTCTACACTCTCTTTCCCCACCAGATATGGGGAAAAACTCGGCCGGTCACATAGCCAAAGGGCTGCGAGGCCTATTTAGACCAAAGGCCAAGCCCAGAACTCGTTCTCCACCCCCTCTTGTGGTTACTAGCCCACCCCCCATGGTATCCACCCCGCCTCCCCTAGCCTCTCAAGTTACTTCGTCTCCCGCGAATTCTGCTTCGCAGAATCCCCCGGATGCTGGCGAAAGGACTAAATCCGCCCAAGAGACGGAGCAAGATAAACCCCATGATAGGCTTTTGCTCGATGATGAAGTTAAGGTGTATGTGATCGCTTCCTTATTTATCTTTAGCCCTCTTGCCAACGTGGGTTTAAAATCTGACTTATTCAATGATACAGCTCCATCGATGCCCAGGAAAAAATGTTGCTCGCCATGCGCAGAATGTGCATTATCTCATACTTCATGTCGGAGAGTAGCAGCGAATTGTCCGAGGCAATGATAGAGTACGGCAGGGTTTTCGAGGAGCGCGCACGTGATGATCCAACTCGAAGCACCAATCAATTGGAAGACAACGCACGTTTTAGATGTTATTCACACGCATCCAAGTTCTGGAGTGAGATGTCTACCATGCAAATGGCAGTTCACGAGACTCTTCTTAGAGATTACAAACATTTGAATCGTCAAGGGGCAAGATTCTTTGGACTACATGCCTCCCACGATGCTAACGATAGACTCTTGGGGGAATACAACAAAATGTTGAATAGAGTCGAGCGGGTAGCCGGTTTTCACCTTCCAGCAGATTTGAAGGATGTTGAAAGTAAGGTATCGGAGGACGCGCACCTGAATCCAGGATATCGTAAACATGCACGGTCCAAATCGGAGTATTCCTCGAGACCAAGGCACGTCCACTCCCCACCTAGAGCTTGCCCAGTGTCAGGTTTCACCCATGAGCAGGTGCCCCACTCCCTCGAGACTCCGGCAATTTATCCCGGACTCTTCCGTCACCGTTGGGGAGAACTGGACATTGGGGCAAGCCAGATTCTGCGTGAGGCCAGCTCCGGTGATGAGAGGTTTAAGGCATTGTTCGAAATGCGAGACAAATTAATGATGTCGTTCGCGGAGAAGCACAATGATGCCCTTCGTGACTTAGAGACTGATTTTTTGACTCGTGTAGCCGTTGGGCTTACAAACACAAGTTTTGATAGACTAAGGGATGCCCATCGTAAAGCCGATGAATGGGCTTCTGTGGTTGGACTTCGAACGTACGCCAACCAATTAAATTTATCTCCCCCCAAAGCCCAGGCAAAATTAGATGAGCCCCTTGAGCCAAGCCCTGATTGGCCCGTTGTTGGATCGGCATTTATGAACGATGAGTTCCAACCTGATTATCAATGGGACTTTAGCGTTGATGGCTCGGCAAACACTACTACCAATCCTGAAATAGGTAGAACCCTTTCCCCAGGGCCACTCCCGGAAGACTTGATCGAAGAGCGCGCGGAGAACGAAGATGACGAATCCGAGTCTGACGACTCTACCTCAGACGATTCAACCAGCCCGGAAGATTCTGAGCCAGGGCCAAACGCTCCTGGGCATAACAATCCCCAGCCACCTGGTGGCAATTCAGGATCCAATTCCGCTGGTGGAGCTAGTGCTGGTGGGCGCTCAAATAGCTCGGCCCGAGGATCGGGAGGCAGAGCAAGTTCTGCCAATAACAATAGTTTCTATTCCGGTAGTGGAAATTCGTATGAAGGGAATCGACGCCCTTTTGAGGGTTTGCAAGCGAGTCTCCTGAAGCAAATGATTTACGAACTATCCAACAATGAATCGCCTTCGATAAACTCAGATTCGCCCTCCGGATCCAACTGTAATTCCGTCGGCTCTCCTAGTACGACTCAAACTTCCATTGGAAGTATTGGTGACCTTTTCAAATCCCCAGAGGGATCCCCCTCGGGCAGATATACTTTGACTATGACCCAACCTGTCCCGGAGGTTGCTGCTACATCCGTGTCGCCAGGCACTGGCGCCGCCGAGGTTGCGTTGGGGAAGAAAGGCGGGAAACAGAAACTGAGCGATGCTACCTTTGGTATCGTCGAAATATCCATGGGTTCAAAGATTGTTCATGGGTTGGCGCCTAGAGTAGCCCAAGCTCAAAATCCTTCCGTTAATCCCTTTAAGGATACCCCGACCTTCTCCCTTCTCGAGGACCTCGATGAAGATTCTGTTGACGACCACAAGGTTATACGTCCCCGCCGCAAGCACCGACATCTTAGGAGAGTCCCTCGCTTTGTCACCCTACAAGGTGGGAAGCTACAGGTGTTTGGGCGCCATAATTCTTACACTGGAACTGGTCTTAAGACCAAATTCCCAGCCCGGGACCAACCTCTACTTAGAGGCTACCAGCGCCTCAACTCCTCTTCAAGTCTTCCAATTCTGCCCGATTGCGACGCGGTTGCGAAGTCGGCTGATCCCTTGAGCGACCTTGGGAGCACTGGCTCCACCGCTTTTGAACCTGGGAACGACTTATTCTACCAAAATGCTAGCGGCCAAACCGCCGGCACAATCCCCCAATAAAACTCAATAAATTTTCACAGCCTGAGTAATACTATCCCGAACTACCATCCTCCTTATCCTCCGATCATATATACTAACCTTACATCGGTGTCAAAGTTAATCTGGGCTCCGCTTTTTTTCTTATCTTTTTCTTCCCTATTGCCGTAGTTTGTTTTCTTTCTTCCTTACGAGATAGGGCTTGTGGGCTAGGATAGCGATAGATGAAAGCTCAGAGATGGAGTGATGTTGTACTGGATTAGGTCGAAACAGGTGGAGGAGAGGTTTTTATTAGATTCTTTGTGATTCACCTTGGAACTTATTTACTAGGACTAGTTGTATACTGGGGCTTCTTGATGTGTAGACTAGACTTAGGGAATTAAATTCTAATCCTTTTATTCTAGTGGCTCATGGTGGTTTAGTGCGTTCAGCAATTTTAACTATGATACTAGTTGTGATGTCTGACCGATGGTTCTCGCCAGCCCTAACAGAATTGTTCGTGATGTTTAGATCTTTCGGTAAAGTGGCCACTGCACTTCCCCACTCATGCTCCCTCTCTCTCGTCGAATAGAATTTATCTAGTCTCAGAATCGAGTCTCGTAAATTTGCGAAAAACAAGAGTTGGGCGCAATCTGTATGCAGTGGCTCGGCTTTGGGCGTGCATTAAAGCAACGAAAACGCCCACTAAATTTATTATGCCATTAATTTTTTTGCTTATTCAGATTCACGTGACTAGTTTATCAATCAGATATTTTGTTTCAAGTTCTTCCTAACCAATTAGGGGATGACTCTTCCCCCGGTTGCCGCAATAACTCTCCGAAATCATCGAGCACCACATACGGCACCGGTACTCCACAAATGGTGCCTCACCCCCAGGCTCCTACTCGCAGACCTACGAGGGACTAGGGGGCTGTTTGGCGCGACGTAGTTGGGCTTTCAACCCATGGTTTGGAGGCAAACTATGGATTGTAACTCTCCCCAACCATAGTTTGTAACTTACGAAATTTTCAAATCACGTCGCGCCAAACAGCCCCTAAGTTCCGAGGTTAACTAATAACGTATTCACTAGCGGGCATACTGTCAACGCAGCAGGTGTGCGGCGATGCATTTTCGCTAGAATCACGGTATCATAGCTTATCTATTTATGCACCGGCGGAACGAAAAACGACATTTCGTCGGGCAGAAATTGACCGGAGCGTGGAGCTGTTGGGTTAGGGTTTAGGATCCGGGATTGGCAATGCGAGTGATGCTATGTGATTTGGGCGTTCCTGGGAGTAGGGCTTGGAAGGCCGGTTATAGGTTGGTGGTGGACCGGGGAGGGCATTTTATGTGTGTGAGAGGTGTGTGTGGCAGATTCTTCATACTTTCTGATCGTCATGTGAGGGGTGGCCGTGATGCGCCTTTATAGGATATCCCTCCCGGAAATTGACCTGGATTATCTCCATGACAAGCACAACCGGCCTGATGTTGGCATAGGAGAATGGATTTTCGAAGATGATAGGTATAAGGCCTGGCAAGAAGTCAAACAATCCAAGCTTCTCTGGCCTTGTGATGGCCCTGGAACAGGAAGACTACATAGGCCAAGCGTGTCGCGGTCGAATTTCTCAAAGGACTGCACGATCCTCCCAAAAAGATTAAATTAGTTTACTACTTCGTCTCACCTGCAGTCCGAACCTGCTAAAGCCGAGTCACCAGAACCTAGACTTGCCAAAATAGCCTGCGAATTGCTGTATATGCCTATCCCCTCTTGGTGCCAAGTTATGGGATGGTAATATACGGGGAATCTCGATCATTCGGGCGCTCGTTCATCGCATTCCTGCCTGGCTTTGCCTGAGGTTAACAAACTCTCCACCCACGTTCATGAAATATGCTATGAGAGGTTAATCTTAAAGTAAAGGGAGCACCGTGGTGGATATGAGGATCCAGCACCACGCAATATGTATCACGATGATGCTTGTAAGCTAGTGAAGGACTCGTGGCTGCGTAGGGATATTTTTGTCATGGATGACTAGAGGGTGTGGACGGGTTTAGGGTGTCTGTGGGCCTTTTGGGGTGCGAGGGTTCGTGGTCTGAATTTTTCATTTTTCCACCACCACTTTTCTCTCTCTGAGCTCTTCCTCCTTATCGCCACTCCCGACACCCCTTAGCCTTCACAGATCACTGCCTTTGCATCCAAGATCACCTCTTCTACATCACCGGTTGGACTGTCGACTTCCTCCTATTCGTCCTCTATCCGAGGGCTTTCCATTCGATCTCCTGCTGCTGGGCAAAAAAGCACGTCTCCGCAGGGGGGAACCTGTCAGCCAGCACGAGTCCACTACAGGGTATTTTCAGAGACCCTCCTTTGAACACAAGCAAAGATTGGGGAGGTCACCTGCTGCGAGTTTACCCATTCTGGGGACCTTTTCTCCGCCCGGTGCGCGCTTCCGACTTGAATTGGGATACGCTAGGCGATGGGGACGCTGACCTACGTCGAAAAATCGTGGTCTGTGCGATTTTTGTTCATCCCGATATGCGGTACGATCACTCTATACTGTGCTCGTACAAGGCCGGTGCAAGCCTTCAACAGTGACTGGACCATCTCCCGTGCCTAACCAAACTTCAACGCTCGAACTGCAGGTCTGTGGCAATCTTCTTATTCCACTGAGAAATTATATTACTGACAGGAATGCATGAAGTGGGTCTGGTTTATAACTTACAGACCTATCATGACACTCACTCTTGGAAAACAGCACGCCCGGGGAATTAAATCTAGCACTTGGGTAGACTCTAAATCCCCCGGATCGTCACCGGTCCCTCCCTTGCCACCAACCTCCCATCCTAGCTCACAATTGGGAGGAGTGCGTCTGATAATTCAAGCAAAATAATAATAATCCTGCGTATCGTATCAATTACAGGTGCACCTCCGTACACAAAGCCCTCGACGATGGAAAGGCAGTGTAGTAGCGTCTTGGCTACAACGAAGGTACCAATACCATACAACGCACTCTCATCCACCTACAAGCCGTCTAAATTGACGCAAGCTACCTAAATTGTCTACAGATGCCTACTTCAGCAGAGGCGAGTGATCGGAGAAAACGGAAACCATATCAAATAGTCGAATTCACTGGTTTCGGAGTCGTCATACCAATACGCGGTGGTTGACTAAGACCTACAAAGAGTGATACAGTACTGTACTTGTCCCAAGCAAGAAAGTATCCGGAAATACGAGTGGCGAGTTTGTGATACCTACGCACGGATTTTCTACCATATATTTTTTCGAATCCCTGTTTCCGGATACTTCTTGCCTAGGACAAGTACTAGTACTGCACTAGTACACGCACCCCGACTGTCAGCAAGGCATCACCGCGGCACTTTTGCACCAGCAGGAGCACCCAGTGAGCGGGGGTGTACGGGCCGTGCCTAGCGCTTTTCTTCCTTGCCTTGCTTTATGATACCTTGTCCCATCTTTCGTCGGCATTGGTAGCATTAAGCTGTCAAGATATAGCATGGCCCATCTTATCACGTTGGATAATACCTGTACTGTACTACTTCAAACAATTACGATCCACCTTGCCCGTTCGTTACATACAAAAAGTACCACCCCCCCCTCCTCCCAAAAAAAAGACAAGAAAATAAAAAGATAAAAAATAGCTAGGTCTGGGGGTAATACTTTCACGATCTCTCAGAAAATCGCAGATTCTTTTTTTTTTTTCACTATAATATTACATTTCTTAATGTCCATTTTTCAGGTACTGTACGAGTACAGCACGATACTACACGATAGCTCGTTCCTAGAGCAGCAGGTTACTCCTGCACGTATTGTAACTCCTATCTACGATATAACACAATCACTAACGTCGGAGGCTTAATTTTTCGCTCGAGCACCGGGGAGGTGTATGACTTCATATCTTGCAGGCTATCTTTTGTTCTCCTCTTCCACTCTCCTCCCCGTTCTCCTCTTCTTTCTCCTTTAAGCTAAGAGATAGGATGAGTGAATAGGAGCAAACGGTAAGCTAGCAAATTGCACGAGGCACCGGCACCGCTCATGTTAATCTACCTGCTCATGAAATTTGTGCTAACCAGCATATCTACTTACCACCTCTTGGACTAAAAAGGCAAGTTAAACTTGGAGTATTTTCTATGGCTAGAAGGGTTGCCTGTTTCCTATAGGTCCTCCGGAACATATGCTTGCGGTGGAAGAGGTAGGGGTCTACAGGTTTCTGGAATAACTCGGGTTTTCACTTCTCTCCCGTCATCAATGCGCAGTACTAGTATTCACTCCGAAAACGCGCGGGGTTTTTTCCCGTCCTACGAACAGAGATTAGAGTTTGCCACTCCTTATTAAATGAGTAGCAGTGACAGGATTGACTAGAAGTGGAATATATGAGTAGGGAAAAGTGAGAGAAACTAAAGCAACGTTAAAGAAAAACAAAAAGAAAATAAAGAAAATAAAACAAAAGGACCCAAGGAAAAACAGAATCGGTAATTGCAAAAAACAGTAATTGTAACAATCAATGTAGGAGTTCCCATCCAATCAGATTCCACAAAGCCTAAGTCATCCCCTCTCGGCATCATTTAGTAATCCCAGGTCCAACGCCATCTTTCATGAGGTAAGAACTTCCGTATCAGCCCTACTAGTCCCCTTTGCTATCCTTTTCACACAGTCTGTCAATCCGTTTTTTTGCTCCAGTAGTCATCCGAGGAGTTGCCGTCGTTGCCCTTCCTATCAATGAGCTCCTTCATTCCCGCTCTTGATAGTACAACCTCCACACAACTGAAATGAGCATGTGTTGCAACGTTTCATACTCCTCTTGTCTCTCTTATTACAAAGGTCGCACTTTGCGGTAGCCACGGTGATTTGGGTAAAGTCGTCCGCAGAGCAAGGCTGGCAAGCAGTTGACTTGATGGGTGGCATCTTGCTTGGGTGCTTGGCTGGGCCGTTCAAGGTATGTAGGAGTGAATGGAATGGGGTGTCTTAAGTAAACGGTAAGCGGAAAGAGTGCGAGATAGGAGAGCAGGGATTTGCTACTCTGTGCTGCAATGCGCTCCTGCCACTGCCACTGCTGCTGCTGGCGCCGTTGCTAGAATTGGACAGAGGATGCGGACGACTTGCTATTGGGTTAGAGGAGATGGTAAGTCAGTCAATCAAGTTTCAATTCGATCAATAAAAGGATGGATGCCTAGTTCTGTGCTCTATTTTTTTTATTGGGGGGGTGTAAGGAAAAAAAAGAAAAAGAAATAAACCATGGAGTGGTATTTACCTTTATGAAACGAATGTCACTTCGCAACCCTTTTTTCTTAGATCCACAAACCCAACGTCTTGGTTTCAGTACGTTGAGGGCGAGTATGGAGAGAGTGGACAAGAGATGATGCTGGAAGTGAGAATATATAGCTTGACGGGAGGGGCTTCACTCTATCGTTTGCCTTTGCCAGC
>Ga0307507_10007408_pt1 | contig 15997 bp, 15 predicted proteins | sample 7_EM_MG_FD_207223 | JGI IMG/M metagenome (GOLD analysis project Ga0307507, IMG submission 207223) | Populus trichocarpa ectomycorrhiza microbial communities from riparian zone in the Pacific Northwest, United States - 7_EM | ecosystem: Host-associated > Plants > Roots > Unclassified | place... | reverse complement strand
TGTCCCGAGTGCGCCCTTCTATAGGGGTTCTTCCTTCAACCCTAACCCTGCATGACTCATACCCTCATGTCACGCGACTCCTGACTCATAGTGAGTCAGAGTGCGAAATCCATCAGCTGACTCGTGCAAGTCACCTGCGCCATACTACACCACCAATCAAAACTCACATAACAAGTCATGTGCCCCAAAAGGGTCACACACCTGGAACCTATTACTTATTACTATGAGTCATGTGCGAAATACATAAACCACATGACCACAAACGTGAGTCATGTCAAATATCAACCACTAACAATAAATCAATGACACGCTATTGCCTTGTTATGTAAAATCCTATGAGTCAACTGATCTCCTAGCTTGGAAGATAACAAACCAATTAATAATAACTATTAGTCATGCGGGAGTATGCCTTGCTTGGCCACCGTTTGTGACAAGTACTGGCAAACTCCAGACAGCATTATCGCTAACTATTTCATCAAATTGGGGTGAAAATAGATGGCAATGTATGCTCCGGACTCTACCCAGTAAACCCTGCTGACCTTTATAGACCCCACCTTATACACAACATCTACCTTTGACTTTTTAACGATATGATTCAAATGGGTAGAGTAGTACCTGAAAAGGTGTAAAGGCAGCACGCATTTAATGACATATAGAAACCATTGCCAGCTTATCCAGGCTTCTGTGTACCACAAAAGCCCTATTGAGAAGTCACGCAATGGCATAGCAAGGAAATGCGAAAACCTTGACTTCTATATTTAAGCAGTATTTGCATGCACTTTGCGAAATGCGGATAGCTCTCTGCTGGTCTCTTTCAAGCCGGCATTATAATGCCTCACCTCCCTCATTGATTTTACCCTGATAACTCAGTGTCGTAGACATACCCCACAGACCTTTGGTTACATGGAACTGTATCTCTGAACCTTTCCCAGAACAAGAAATATATTGGTAAAGTTCTGTACAACTAAGAATACACATGTACAGGCAGAACCTCAAGATCCGGAAATGACGTATCAAATTATCATTGCTGATGGATATGCGTCCGGTGCCAGATCCGGCCCCAAACGACATCAGCCGCTGGGCGAACCTCAGAGTTACAAGGGCCAATCAGTGGACAGAATTAATACAGCCAGAAAACCACTTCCATTTTATTAACATCGATTACCTAAATCACTTTCTACAGCCTGTCCGACGTTTTGGGTCTGTTCCAATGTACTCCTGAGATATCGGCGAGCTGGCGCATAAAGGGCAGATCAAGGAAGGCTACAGCAGGTCAAATAAGAATCAAGGTGGACGACTGATCTTAGCACAACACAGTAAGTAACACGCGATTGGAAAAAGATTATGGACGATACAAGCATTACAAAAGGCGGACGATACGTTTGAAACAGGCAACCTCAAAGTTTCTAATCAAGAGATAAGAATAAAGACCTGCCCCACTTCCCAGATTCCACCGTAAGCCTTCAAAGGGCAGACCCAGAACATCAGCACTGTGTTGAAACTTTACCTTGCATTAGTGATCCAGTATGAGAACTTGGCTGCAGAGTTAGTCAACTATGTCCGCTAGACCATGGCCGATGACCGGCAGCATCTAGTTGACCCCACCGAATTGAAATTCCTTTGAGCTAAGCAATTCATGCAGCTCAAGATTCCGGTTCCAGACTTCCAAGATACTGATATCTTCCAGGTTCATTGTTCGTGCTGTACGGGAAAGAAGTCATTCCGAAACTCCTGTTCTAGAAATGAGTTGATAGGGATACAAGCTGGGGCACTAGATATGTATGGCAAACTTAGCGGAGGGGTGGTGGCCCACTTGGGACGACTTTTGATGATAAGAAATATGCGCATGGAGTTTGTAACGGGGCTACCTTTTGTTCAAGTACTGGATCGGGTACACGGTGGCAGATGTCATCGGGCTATTAGACATATACCGGTCTGCAAGCGGCGCAATGGTCGGAATATGTGGCTAATGGCTATTGGAGTCGTGGTTGAGCAGGCAGATGTAGTTCCTTCTAGGGATGGGCAATGGCTAGTAAATCAACAGATTGATCTACGGACATTTAATGACATTTATTGAAACTTTATATATAAATAAAATCACTTAGAGCACAGAAAATAGAAAAACTAGAGTAAAAAAAGAGGTAACTAAGCTAGTTTTCAGCGGACAAGCCCGCCCGGATAGCGAGAATAACGTCCGGGAGAAGTGGCAGGCCTCCAACTATGACAGATTAAGGTACGAGTAAATGAAGAAAAAGGCTGGATCAGCCCAAGATCAGCAGATGCAGTTGGAGGGAAAAGTAAAAGTTAGCGGCGGCAGGTTCAGGATCAAAGATTTAGGAGGTGGAGTATGAAAGGCAGTGGCCACTGGGCGTAAAGAGGCGAAAAAGGTAGGGTAGGAAGGTATTGGACGGGATGGGTAGGGAGAACCGCCGAGGGCATGTCTACAGAGGGAAGATTGGTTATGAAGTGAAGGGTGAAGGGTGAGGAGGAACACGAATGGCGTCAGGGGGGAGAGCTGACTGCTGAAGAATCCACAAAGAAAAGAGCAAAAATTGCAGGCTATGGGGTGCAGCAAAAACAGTGTGGAGGAAGATGAATGGTGTCGGGCAGGGGCGAACTGCGGACGGATCCACAAAGAAAAGAGCAAACATGTGGGGTCATAGAGTACATGGAAAAGGGAAGGAGGAAGATGAATGGTGTCAAGTGGGGGAGTGGACTGTGGACGGATCCACAGAGAGAAGAGCCAAAATGAGGGGTGTTGCAATGCATTGTGCGCAATAGGGCAGCCAATCGAGAATCCGGACACACCAGGCGTATGGGGCGATCTGGGGGAAAGCCAGGCCTCTGGGCAGGGACGAGATTCGCCCCACCCAGATTTATTTTTTTACTGATGAGCCAGGAGAAGAACTAGTTAGAACAGCATGTGAATGATGAAGATCTATTCGTGGATTGGAGGGGGGGCACCGAGGCCCATCGGGTATCTGGTCTGTAACTCAGATGTTTTGATACAAACAATTACCCTTGGAACTACCCAAAGGTCTAGCAGGATTGGTTACTCCGGACGGGGACCACCTGGCCCCGTACATGTTAGCCAAAATCTTTTTCCATCGCTGGTTCTCTCCTGTTTGCCTGCAGTCTTGATTTCACTCGCAACACTGGCCATACCTCCAAGCCACTGTGAGCCAACAACTCCTGAATTGGAAGGTGGAGGTGTAGAGCTGACCAGCCGCAGACAGAATATGGCCGTAGGGGTTGAGGATAGCATTCTGGACAAACCCTGTTCCCTGATTTGAGACTGGACAATCTTCATTAATCCATTTCCAAACCTAATTACCATGACCAAAGAAGTCCGCCGGTGCTGAAATAATGTCTGGAGAGAATTGGACTTTCTCAACTTTACCAATGCTCTACCATACTCAAATGACCAGGCAAGTCACCCTTCATCAATAACCTACATCTTATTCCAACCATAATAGAGGGGCTGGCGGCCACTAGGTTGCACATTTGGACAAAGCACAGTTTTTGCAGATCTCAGTATCGGCATACGGTGAAGAAGGCTATAATAGAACTCTCTAAGCTTGATAGTGATGATCCGGCTGCCTGTACAGGAAGGGTGAAATACCTGCTGGAGAAGGATAGATTCACTTGCCCATGAAGGAACAAGGATAGTTTTTGCGGATTTCACCTGATTATTTCGAACTGTGGTAAGATTAAATTCATCTAATTTGTGACACAGTCTATTTCTCCTAGATTGGTAGTACGACAAATCTGGAAAGCAATATAAGTACAATATTACTCTAGCCCTATAAGGAAAGACATGATGGATGATGGGTTTCTAGGCAAGATCGATGCCTGGTTTGTCTGTCTGACAGCAGTCATATTGTGTCATTCACAGTGATGCTGGCGGACTAGAAACTTTATTGATAATGTCTTCACACATGCCATTTCCAAATGTAAGAGAGATAACGGTAACTTGTGGGTTTGAGAAGTATCCCCATCCCTTGGTGCTCAGGCGTCCCGGTCTCTGAATACTGTTTCAAACTTCAAGTACTCAAATGCGTAATAAGCCACTTAACAAGATGACACGCCTGCTAAAATGCCAAATACAGACACAGGAGGCAGGTAGGGGCGAGGTTTGGCAGGGACGAATAATCGAGCAGAGCAGGACAACATTACAGGCTAGAATCAAGCAGGAGTGAGGAAAGTGTCTTGAGAGAATGGACAGATATTCCAATAATGAGGATGCATTGAGGCAGGAGTTTGGAATCGATCTAGTGGTGGATGGATCAGAAGCGGCTGGCGGCCTCAAAGACCCTGGGAGAGGACATGCTCGACACAGAATACATGCGGATCAAGGGGCGAATATGGTAGTATTAGATGATGTAGCTCGGTTGCCAGAACCAGTAGACATGCTATCACAGGTTGAAGAAACTGACCAAGAGGAGGGGAATGCACCTATCAGTATTCTGTAATCGTATATGTATATTATGAGAGTGTAATAAGGAAAATAAATCATATATGGCAATAAAGTCCGGAGGTGACAAAATGCTAAAGTGTGGAGGCCAGTAGCAGGGTGTCAGGCAGGCAATTGTAGGCACGAAGGCATCGGAGGGCATCGGGCAGATGCCGATACGCTGGGCAGCCAGCAATTGTAGGTTCAGAAGGCAGGAGAATGAGCCGGGGAGACAGTCAGAGTCCCGGAGCGGACCGTAGAGCATCCACTGAATGATATGGATTGGGGAGAAGAGAGTGAAAGGTTCAGAGGGGGAGAAAATCCACCGGATCTGGGAGAAGACGCAAAGGGTTCAGGGGATGCGGGTAGAGGAAACGAGTGTGCCATGGTCTTTTCGGGTGAAAAAAGACTCAGAGAGGAACTGGGAATGTTCTCACCTCTTCTCCTTTTACGTCCACCCCCCCCTCCCACAGCCACTGTTCTTCTCCCCACATACCCCGAACCCTTTGTGTATTCTCCCACCTGTGGTGGACGAAATCAGGGTTGAACAGGGTATCATGGGAAGAGTGGTAAATAGGGATGTGTGCATCAGCAAAATGTAAAAACCACTCCTGGTCCACCAAGGGGGGTTATGGTCCCGCTGGTCCTCCTGGTCCACCCTGATCCACCCTGGTCCAGATTTTTGGTAAATTTTTAAAAAGTGTGCATCAGAGCGGATCGGTGTGGACCAGGTGGACCATGGGGACCACGACCCCCCTTGGTGGACCAGGAGCGTTCAGGACCACCGTGGACCATCCTACAACATTTTCCTAATGCTGGAAAGCGGTTGGGAGTAGATAAGTCGCAGCCGCAAGGTGCCTGCGAAGAGGAGCCTGTGAACAGGGGCATTCAGGGCTAGGGGAGGAAGAGGTTTTGCACTGGGGGCAAGGTTCATGGCGGGAACTGCGCCAAGCCTCATCCTATGCCTCTGAATATAAAAGGGCCGTGTCCGGACCAAGTGACCCTGGGCATTCGTATAAGGAACTGGAGTTTACATCATAACCGCCTGGGGCGTCCAGCGCACAGGGCCAACAGGATGTACCCGGATGCATGGCAATCTTATTGCTGCTGACGGATGGCCGCCCTGGCTACGGCACTCGTTGTACTCTCTAAATTGCCGAACATTTGTATAGAGATTGGCGCTGTAGGTTCGAAGAGGTTTGTGGTTCAATAACCTCTTTCGGATGACATACTCACAACTGTAGCTGTGCACGATTTGGCGTGTGGTATCATTTTTATTTAATTGTCACCTTCCGTTCTTTCTTTGTTCCATTTGCGCGAGCTCTCCAAATTCTGTTGAAGGCTAGTACGATTGCTATATTACTTATTATAGCAATAAAGATGTGTGGAGATACCAGTAATATCTGTAGTAATTCGGGAAAGAATCAAAATTCTTTTTTCGTCTGTTTTAATAGTGTTATATATACATCTTTTTTGTCTTTACTATTAGCATGAGAATTAAGTATTTGAATGGATAGTAAAGCCTATGGTCATATCATATATCATACCTTTCCTACCTTTGCAATATCACAAATAGGTCGCATATGAGCCCATCCACTCTACCACTGTGCCAGTCCTATCATGTTAGTAGGAATATGCTCCCTCCATAGTATCTTGAATTGCAAGGTTCACTATAGAACAAATAGCTTGGCCAATCTCTAACTTGGTCAACCCAATTTATGGCCCCCAGCCGTCCTCATTGCTGGGAAGGCAACTCTCACATACTGCATGACCAGTGGGCCTGGCCAAGAGGCTTTCTCTATATCCGAATACTCTAGGAATTGGAGTGAGGTGGTACGTTGACTGGTTGCGAGCTCAGCGAGACATGGCAAATATTTGCGAGAACCATAGGTCTGGTTGATTTTCCACCTTCAATTCAGCTGTAACTACCCATTACTCAGCCGCAAGGAAAGAGGAGTGCTAGTGCTAGTTTATTTGCTTCTTCTGCTGCATCTTACCTTCTTTTCCTATCATTTTATTTGGTTCTTGTTTGTAGCTTACCTTCATAATGTCATTGTTTACTGTTTTGTTAAGAGGGGCTCTGTCTTATCACCCCCCGGTTCGAAAAAGCGTGCCCCAAGTCCTACGATCATTTTTTAATCTTACTTCCCCTTCTTTGCAACGCTGTTCAGAGCGACTCTTCAAACCTGCTGAATTGCGCCACATCCCAGCAGTCGAGATAGGGGGGGCCACAGTATCCCTGCAATAGAGGCCCCCCTGCCAGCCTGCCGCCAAGGACTTGGTGTACCGTACATACTCGGGTGGCTAGGTAGGCTTCCACTTGCGGCTATACCACTTACGCGTCATTCATACCTCTGGGCTCATCCCGCGCTTTTTGGTATGATACCGCCCGACGATTGCAGAGACCTTTCTCGCCCAGTCCCTCTCTCGATCTCTGACGCACACCCTTTCTCAATCTCTAACCCACTCTCTCGATCTCCAATACAGACCCTTTCTGCAATATTCTTCTGTCTTGGGGAATCCACGCGAGTTATTTGGCGTCTACAATAACCCCACATCTACCGAAGTTCTCAGGAAATCACCGAAACTGTATGTTTACAGTACCGGTATTGATTTCGATACGCATTCCCTGTTCAATGGTTTACACAACACGTTACCTCTAGGATCACTGGGACCGTAGCTAATTGAGTAGAGGTGGAAAGTTGTGATATCAACCAGAAAGACCCCACGGGTGATACACCTCTCGCATGGGCCGCCGGGAATGGACACGAGAGAGCGGTGAAAGTACTACTCGCTGGGAGGATATCGACCCCGACAAGCCAGGTGAGGACGGTCGAACCCCACTCTTGTGGGCTACTCGCAAAGGGCACCATACATCTCATTTTGTACTTAGAATTAGTCTTAATGTCTAGACTATATTGTACTCAACTCCCAGTTCCAACAGTTATCACACTACAAGCCTCAGAAGTGACTAAAATTTCTAACAGCAATAGTCGTATAGAGAGCCTCTGCTGGTGTTATAAATGGGGCGCATGGCTAGCGTGGAAGGTGTCGAAAGGGATTATATCTCGGGGGCCATATGTCACACTGGGTGTCGCCATCTTTCGGGCCCGGAGTAGCCTCACCATCCCATCATATCCGTGATAGGAGACCCAGGAGATCGGCGTGTGACCCCACCTGTCGTGCCCAACGGGGCAAACATCTTCCCGTTCCAACAGTAGGCTTAATATTCTTTCATGCCCACTCTTGGCGGCAAACAAGAGCGGAGTTCTGCCATACTTGTCTTGCGTATTGGGGCTAACGTCTTCCCGTTCCAACAGTTGGCTCACTACTCCTTCGTGTCTATTCTTCGCGGCCCACATGAGCGGCGTTTGGCCGTCCTTGTCTTGCGTATTGGGGCTAACGTCTTCCCGTTCCAACAGTTGGCTCACTACTCTACCATGCCCATTCCTAGTAGCCCATATGAGCGGCGTTTGACCATCCTTGTCTTGCGTATTGGGGCTAACGTCTTCCCGCTCCAACAGTTGGCTCACTACTCTACCTTGCCCATTCATAGCAGCCCATATGAGCGGTGTCCGGCCATGCTCGTCTAGCCAATCGGGGTTCATGTCTTCCCGTTCTAGCAGCAGCTTCACTACGCCGTGATGACCACTCTGGGCGGCCCAGAAGAGCGGCGCTCGACCATCCTTGGCTGGCGAATCTGGGCTGATGTCTTCCCGTTCTAGCAGCAGCTTCACCACTGTATCATGCCCATTGCGGGCGGCCCACGATATGGGGGTTCGGCCATAATTGCTTGGCCAATTGGGGCTAACGTCCCCGCGTCCCAGCAGTAGCTTCACTACTCCGCCATGCCCATTCCCGGCAGCCAGCCAGAGTGGGGTTTGAAGATCTTCATCAGGCCTACTAGGGCTAACGTCTTCCCGTTTTAGCAGTAGCCCCACTGCCCTATCATGTCCATTTCCGGCGGCCCACGAGAGCGGTGTTCGGCCACGATAGTCTGGCTTGTTAGGGTCGACGTATTTCCTTTCAAATAGTAGACTGATTACTGGCGGTGTTCCCCGCCAACGGCCTATTATCCCAGGATTGACAAATGGCCGACCAAGGAATAGCCTAACGACCCCGTCACACCCACCCCCAGCAGCCCATGACAGTGCGGTTCGACCATATTGGGTGTCATGTGCATCGGGTTGAATATGCTTCTGCTCCAAGAGCAATTTTACGACTGCCTCACGCCCATACTTTGCAGCCCACATGAGTGGCGTCCAACCCACACTATCTCTTTGGTTCACATCCCATCTGTTGACCGTTATCAAATCAATCGCAACTTCGGCAATGCCGAAATACGAAACACAGTGTAGTGCAGAAAATGGCTTGAGGGAATTAAAGCACAGATCGACGGTTGACTTCCAAAGTAATTCAGCAGATATGTGATTGTGGTATTGGTTAAGAAGGTCGATGGCTAGGTATCTTGCGCGATCTGAGAACTCCATGCGCATATGGGTTCCCCAATATAACGACGAATATCCCAGCAAGGGGGTGCTTCGGGAGTCACCAATGAAGTTGGCAGAGAGATGCAGAATGCCCTGGAAATTGAGATACGTCAAACAAGTCTCCGCCATTTTCGCATGAGGTCTGTCAAACAAGCCGGCATGCCAGGAAAGATACTCTTTAAGCGTGGAATGGATTAGGCGAATAGTCGAGGACCCTCTATCGACAGCGGTAAGTCCCTGACAGCAGTCCAACACTATCCGTATCGAAGGCACATTGTTGGTATTAATGCTCGTTGATCCTATCTCAACTGATAGAGCGTGACATATCTCATCTACATTCAATGGCCGCTCGGAATGTGAAATCCACATTAGAGCTTCCATCCCAAGTCTTGATCTCTCCCCTTTCTGTGCCTTTATTCGTCGTATGGTTGCATCGTATGCGTCCCCTAAGCCCAAGCCGTTTGTCATTGTATCGAGCCTCTCTCGTCTCCGATAGAGTGTCGGTTCCTGCAGGATCGCCTTGATATTTAGAGACACTAGCAGGAATCTAGACACAGATCGATTAGCCCCTAGTTTCAGGTATCCCCCTCAAGGCCCTTGCTCCTTACACACATTTCTGAAACCTTTTCGGGAATAGTCTTTACAATGTCCTCCTCCAAGCTTTTGTCCATCGCGTCAGGTGTTGGGTCTTCTTTCAGTTTCGTGCGCAGGAATCTAATGATATCAGCCTTGGTAGGTGTAATTGACGCAACCGCTATCTGCCCGGCAAGATGTTTCTCCACCTCATCCCGGATATGCGATCTCGCAGCCAGAAATATCCGAGTGCTTGGGGACCTGGATAGAATTTGTTTCAATGACTCAAGCAGCTTTCCCCGATACTCCGGCATGCATTCGTCGAGCGCATCAATGCATATGAAGGTAGACCGTGAGGACGAGATATCCTGTAACATGTCCACAACTTGGCCCAGCCCCAGTCTCTGCCCCCCCGTCGTCTTCTTCAGGTCTCGAAAAGCCTCGATGATCTTTGTCGGAATCTTTTCAAGTCCGCCAACAATCTGTTTGAGGAGAGAACTTAGGACGGTGATTGGGGATTGCTCCTTCCGGGCCGCGAAGTCGAAGTAGAAGCATGCAACTACGGCATTTTGCCCCCTTGCCCAATCGCATAACCTATCTATCACCAAGGAGCTAGCGTCACCGTTTCTTAGCACCACCTTTACCTCATTGAGTATATGGTCTCTTACCTGATGTAGGTCTTGCCCACCCCCGGAGCTCCATAGCAAAGCAAGGCCGAATTATCGGATTCTCCCCCGTGAATACCATCGAACCAATCCCGATATCCCTCTGTTCGTAAGAGCCAGTCTCCCACATATTCGACTCGCTGGGCTCCAATATCGTGGTGCCGTATCCAGGGGTCAAGTGGAGATAACCATGCGAGAATCTGAGTCCTCTCGTCGGCACTGCCAAAGTTCACGTTGGAAACATGGCCAAACAAGATAGCATTATGTGTAATAGTATTATTGAATGAGTCGGTATTATTAAAAGAGTTGTTATTAAAGGAATCGATGTTGTTGGAAGAGCTGGTATTTTCGCTCACATAAGATTGTGACATTTCGCTGTTTTGTCAGTGTTTGGAAGGTTATGGGTTGGATGCTGGGGCTTCCGGATTCAGGGGGAGGGGTTCTTGAGTGCAGGGCGTCATTTGATAAAGTTTCTGAGGCTGAAGAAAAGCCGGTGTCATTATCTGGCCCTTTGTGGGTGAACACCTAGAACAGGCAGCTGATTCCGAGAAGTAATTACGTACCGTAAAATCTCGAAGAATTGGGCTGGCTTAGCAGTGCGGCTCAACCATACAAAACACTACTAAAATGGTAATAGATCGACATATTGGTGGTGTTTTGTATGGTGAATACTGTTAAGATCTACTGCCAAGCCAGCCCAATTCTTCGAAATTTTACGGCACTCGCGCGGCCGAATTGAAGCTGGGCACCCTCGTATCGTAGTGATCGCTGGGCCAATAAATTGGATATCTCCAAAGCGCCAAGCCAAGCTAATTGATTCCGTATCGTAGAAAATGGCTGGTAGAACCGGGTGAGCGCTCAGCGAGGCAGCACCCTCAGCGAGGCTCGGCATGGCTTGACACCAAGTTTCTCTTCTTGTCGACCAAAACCACACGCAAATATTCGCCAAGCCTCGCTGAGGGTGCTGCCTCGCTGAGCGCTCGCCCGGTCTAAACTGCTGTTCACTAAGTTCTGGCACCCTAGCAGGTATTTGTGGCGGTGTTGTGGCTGGTAAACATAAGGTCTTGGAGCCGAAGATCACCGAAAATCGCTTGCACAAAATCAGGGGGTTATACAAGTAGATAGGCATAGACAGTATGCCATCCAGGATACTAGCAATTGTTAATGCTAGAGGAAGTCATATTAAGTTGTAAATTTATTAAAGTAAATTTAAGTTGCCCCTAAAGCTTCTTGCGAGGAATCTGGGTCTTCGTTGTAGGATGATTTTGTGCAAGCCATTTTCGGTGATCTTCAGTTGCAAGACCTTATGATTACCAGCCACAACACCGCCACAAATACATGCTGGGGTGCCAGAACTTAACTAAAAAGGCGGGGATGTGACACAAGGCCGGGAAGTGACACAATGAGACAGTAGTCACAAAAGGCAACAATTCAGCCAATTCTTAACCAAATTAGACCAAACAAGATGATATCAATTGAGAAAGGATAGGAGAGCTAGTTGAATCTTGAAAAGTAAAAAAAGTAAAATCCCACTGAGAATAATACCAGAAAAGGAGAGGGAATGTACTTAAAACTTTCATAAAGAAAGAAAGAGAAATTAAGGTATACAAGGACACAAAATGAGATAAAAAGTAAATGGAGGTAATCTTCTACTAGTTGAAATAATATAAGAAATAATATTTAGCAGCTGGCAATACTTATAAAGTAAAGAGAAAGCTAAGAAGTAGGTTGATTTAAGAGTAAAATGATATGAATGATAATAAGACTCTTAGGAAGTGAGAGAGACAACTCTTTGGATAATCAGGGAAGTACCGAGGTAAGTCAAGGTCAGTGGACCTAGGGAGATTGAATTTGCCAGGATTTGTTGTATATTGTTAGTTGCTGGACTGGTTTTACAACGATTTCAATAGAGGGCTTCATAGCTGACTGTATTAGAAATTTTGTAACAGTTGGTTGTCTATATTCCATGAATCATATAACTGTAGTCAGGAGATGTTTGCTTACCATGTAGGGGCGAGAAATGTTGAGTTGAGGTCAATTTAGAACTACTATTTCAATACTTAAAGATAGATAAGTTATAATTCAATATTTATCAATTTGAAAATAAGTATAGTATGTGATTCATAGTTGGAAATTCTTCCAATAGTAGTGAATATTTTCTTAGCTATAGAGTAGTAGAAACCAGTGAGTTCTAACAGCTTGGTTATTTTAATATACCTAAAAGCTGATTACTATTTAATAGAGAATTATCAATTTATATATATTATATCAATTCTACTTTAGATATCCTAGATTCAAGTTCCAACAGGATATTGATAAACCAATTTTCATGATTCCAGTATTACTAATCAAGTACTCACTACTTGTAGATCAATTCTAGAAATCAAACTTCTATAACTGAAAACTTATATTGGATTCAAACAATTTCTAGAAAGTAGTATTTGAATAAGTTTAAACTACCAATATACACTATCAAATTGATTACTATATCACTACTTTTGAAATATATCCAGTGGGAATACATTATCTCCTAATGATTAATTAATTGACAATATATAAGTAGCCAAATGTTACAAAATTTGCAATATTGTCAGCCATACAGCTATCTATTAAAAATATAGTAAAAACAGTTAAGCCACTACCAAAATACAACAAATCCTGGAAAATTCATTTTCCCTGAGTCCACTGATCTTGACCCACCTCTGTACTTTCCTGATTATTCAAAGAGTGGTCTCTCTCACCCCTCTTGAGTCTTATTACCATTAGTATTATTTTACTCTTAAATCAACCTGCTTCTTAACTTTCTCTGTACTTTGTAAACTTTGCCAGCTGCTAAATGTTATTTCCTATATTATTTCAACGAGTAGAAGATTACCTCCCTCTACTTTTTATATTGTCCCACATCCTCCTATACCTTAATTTCTCTTCCTTTCTTTTCTAAAGTTTTAAGTATATTTCCTCTCTTTTTGTGGTATCATTCTCAGTCGGATTTTACTTTTTTTACTTTTCAAGATGTAACTTACTCTCCTATCCTTTCTCAATTGATATCATCTTTTTTGGCCTAATTTGGTTAAGAATTGGTTGAGTTGTTTCCCTTTGTAACTACTATGGCATTGTGTTTCACTTCCTGGTCCTGTGTCAGATCCCCATCTTTGACTTTAGTGAGCAGGAGTTTACTTGTATTATCCAGGAACTGCCATTCACATGATGTTGCCGAACCGGGCTCGGCCGCATCTGCAAGCACATCCTGATTTCAACTCCGGCAGATAATATAAGCGGAACTTCTCATACAAAGGATGACAACGTCATAGAGAGTAGCCTTATTAGGATATATGTCACGTGAATGGCAGTGGCTGGCAGTCCAGGGAATAGCCAAACAGGCAGTTGTGAGGGCTCGAAAGCCTTCCTCAGGCTGTAAATCACCAAAGGTGTTAGGACGTTTTTGGCAAAAATAGGACCCTTCTTTTAAGCGCCCGTTTCTGGAAGGAAAAGGCGATCCGTACAGGGGAACGGAATTGAACAGTTGTATCCAAACTGGCCTTTAAATATTTCTTGAGAATCTTCCAAGAGTAATACCTTTCGAACCTTTGTTTGTCATAGTTTATGAGTACCGGTATGCTGAGTACCAGTTTGATCAGGTAGTCTAGTAATGCAGAGCACAGTTGTCCACCCAATGTTAAAATCGTACCGCCTTCGGGTGATACTTGCAGCAGGTAACCGATAGTCTGCTAACGATCACTTCTTCTTAGCCTGATAGCTGTTGCCATAGCTAACTCCGTTGACTCCTATCTAGCAACGTCAATCGCTAGGCTCATATAAGACTGTTGTGTCATGATTCCCGAAAGCCTGGTAGTTAAAGATCGTTTGTATTGAAAGTATAGTTTGTGTATGAAAGAACTTAGATGGTTGCATGAAGAACCCAAATACCATGCCGGTTATTTTCATTTTTTTTATATCATGTGCTTTGTATTAATCAGCTACTGAGAACAAAGACTACGTGCAGCGCTAGCTATGGTAAAGAAAAAACCACATACCCTACTTTTATCCACCCTGGCGCCAGGGAAAAAGCCATCAACCCAAGTCTCTCTGGTACGAGGCCAACCGCACACCAGCCACGCAAAATAAGAAATTAAACTCCGACCAAGGGGGAGGAATAAGAAACATCAAATAAATAAAGGGAGAGGAATCAACAGGAAAACCCTTGCGGTAGACAGCAACAAAGTAAATAATTGATGAACCACCAACGAAAGCGGAAGTAACCGACAATGAATCAAGAAGAAAGGGGGTGCGAGGGGCACTAAAAACTGATGTGGCGTTGCAAACATTACTCTAGAACCCAAGGGATTGATATCCGCCACCGAGGTAGTGCAATACGACGACTGAGGGTAACTGAGGGGTGCGACCATGGCAATCGCTAGGGCGGTGAAGGCAGTAGGGTGCCATAGGACTGAATGGAATGTAGCTGTAACCAAGCAACGGGACGAAACCTAAAGGGGGGAGAGGCGGGGTGGACCAAATAACCATGGAAACTATCAGTAACTGTGTGCGTGTCTGCCTAGGCAGCCTCTAAAGGCAGTGAAGAGAACTGAGGAATCGACTGTAGCCTGTTGAAAAGTTTTCTCCTACTGCGCACTGTAGTCCCAGCCGTCTGTAATATGGGTGAGAGGGTGTTGCCGACTGTGCGGACACCAAGCGAGGCAGCGAAGTCCGAGCGGAAAAAGGAGGTCGTAGAGCCAAATGACCCCTCGCAACAAGGCGGCCAGGGCCCAAGGACATGATGAGGGGAGTAAGGTGGGAGGGGGGGGGGGCAGCTCATGGAGAGTGCAGGTGCAGCTCACTGAGAGTACGGGGGTGGTGGATGTTGATGATGAATTCTCATGGTGTTGAGATTTGAATCTTCGGGTGTGTAAGGGAGATGGTTCGTGACCCAAATCCCTTGCCTTTTATTTTTATTTTTTTATATCATGGGTTCATTGCTATTAGGTACAAGAAGCTTCATGCAGCGCTAGCTATGGCAAGAACAAAACCTATAAATCAAAACAAACAACAAGAGAAACCTCCTCAAAGCTAATCCTCCTCGGTAACTGAAAGTACAATAAGCCGAAACCATTTGCCTACAAAATTCAAACTGAACCTATTGCAAAAGGAAAAAATAATCCAAAGCATACTTCATATTTCTTGCAAGGAAATGTATAGGTAAGGAAGCTTAGCAAACAAACAAACAAACTACGTTACAGGGGGTGAAATCTCTGGCTCTCGGCCAGGGTCGGGGGCGGGGGAGTGGTGCGGGGTATGGGGGGAGGTCGCAGACCATGTCTGGAGGAAAGCCAGTTCTAGTGTCTGAGTTGTACTCGCTCAGGGCTTGTATCAGATTGTGATCTGTCCATTGTGCGGCGTCGTGCCCAAGGGAGGAAACCTCATTCAAGGGGAGGTTCCTGGTCTCTGATCGGGGAGGGGAGGAGAGGATGGCGTGCCAGAAAGATTCAGGTTCGATCCGGCATCGAGGGCAGGTAGTGTTGGGGTTCTCGTTGAACCAGGAGGAGTGGGCGGCCAGGTAGCTTTTCGCCGCTCTCATTTGGTGAATCCTTCCTGCTCCAAGCTTCCTCAGACCCATGAAAGGGTGCGGGGAGAGGGAGGGAGGATAGTCGTAGTATGGGGGAGTGGGTGCGTCGGTGGCCCAGTGTTAGAGGTGCATGTACCTAGCGCCTGTTCGAAGGACTTGGTAGGTTTTTCTCATGAGCTCGGGTGGGGGGATTTCCAGTCCCAGCGGGGGGGGGGGGGGGCGTGGAGAACCAGGGGGAAGCGCGTGAGGCCTT
>Ga0307507_10007407_pt1 | contig 15999 bp, 13 predicted proteins | sample 7_EM_MG_FD_207223 | JGI IMG/M metagenome (GOLD analysis project Ga0307507, IMG submission 207223) | Populus trichocarpa ectomycorrhiza microbial communities from riparian zone in the Pacific Northwest, United States - 7_EM | ecosystem: Host-associated > Plants > Roots > Unclassified | place... | reverse complement strand
ACCTAACCCAATTCATCTTCTACATCTTCGGCAGCCTCCTGATCCCATTTATGGGTGTGATATGTTTCTTCGTCATATTGTTTAATTTGAATGAGAATTTCGGAGGAATCGAATCACTCAATTGGGTGAAAGCAACATACAAGGCGATTCAGGGGATTATATTTTCAAGTCTCTCAGCAGCCTTTCGAGTAGCCCGAACCATTCGTCTGGTTAAGTGGATCAAGAGACCTTTTCGTAAACTCCGTAAGTCAATTATTCTCAAACATTACCTGGCTTATCCGACATTTCCAGTCCTTTTTTTCCAGCGTTTCACCCTCCACATACTCGTTTACGCATTTGGTGCATTACTGACTGGAATAGTCACCTTCAACATCATAGGGGTCCTCTCCATTTTCTGGTTTGAGGTTAATCCTTCACTATTTACCTACTTGTTTGCAACATACTTTACAATTATTGGTGCGATTCCGTTATCTATGGTGGGTTGCTTGTGTGGATATTGTTTGATGCTCCTTGTTGCACCTTTTCGAGCAGACTGGGAGGCGCCAGGGTACGAGAGGACTTTTTTCGAGCTAGGTGGATAGTGATTGCCCACTCTTCAATGACTCTCGCAAATCGATTATGTCACGTGAGCAAACAAATAGTATAAGTTAAAGGTTGAGATTGGTGGAGTTCTTGTGCACACCTTACTTCCTCGGGGCCGATCTGAACACATCACTGTATAATGTCCTCCAAGACTTCAACGCCTTCCAATACACTTCTTCTGCGAAAGCAGCTTGCAGAGCTCACGAAGCATCCTGTTGAAGGCTTTTCTGCTGGTCAGTGCCATCTTGTCCTTGATCCAAAAACCTAGAAGCATCCGGACTACGAAAACAGGTCTTGTTGATGAGAACAATCTTTACGAATGGGAGATTTTGATTATCGGGTAAGCGGTTGTACGATTCCTGCATTCGCCATCCACGTCCTCATCGTTGTTGGCTGCACCAAGACCTCCTGACACCCTCTAGTATGTTCTTCCCATTCACATCGACGGTAACCTTACCACATTGCGGCACAGTGAAGGAGGCATATTTAAAGCGCGTCTGACATTCCCACATGAGTATCCTATCCAACCCCCGACGATGCGATTCATCACCGAGATGTGGCATCCCAACAGTGAGCACTTTTTAATATCGCCCTCCCATAACTGAACACGTCCCTGGTAGTTTACGCTGACGGTACTGTTTGCATATCGATATTGGTATGTCATCTTACGTTTCTATGCCTTACGTTCCCAAACATGTAACGCGATCAGCATGCTCCTGGAGATGATCAGTATGGGTATGAAGATGCTGGAGAGAGATGGCTGCCTGTGCATACTGTGGAAAGCATTGTACGATCTTTGCACTTGTTCCAATATCTAATTCTGAGTATGCTTTGTAACAGCTCGTTAGCGTTATGTCTCTCCTATCTTCAGACACACCGAACCTCGACAGTCCCGCAAACGTCGATGCAGCGAAAGAAGTCCGTACAGATATAGCTGGTAAGTATTCACCACCTTCGCGACATCCACACTGATTGTTCCCTTCATTAAGCTTACAAGAAAAGGGTCAGAAGATTGGTCAGGAAGAGTGCAGAGGACCAGTTTGAGTGAATGTCATGTCACAGTACTTCCTCTATCTTCCGCTGTGTTGAAACCAGTATTTTCCGTGATTTTTTCGATAATGTTTTGTATTTGATTTAGTTAATCAAAGGTTTTAGGAAGCTTAATGTGCGTGAGAATTCGGCTTAACTACGCCTTCCTAGACCCTCGGACTTGAATATACCAACAGTTGTTTCTAACATCCATTGCAAAGCTGAGCCTGGGCTACAAGGTTTCAAGCTCGAATCATATACTGGAACACTGCCACTCAAGACGCGTCGGGACTCTGAGGAAACGAAGTGGCAACTTTGAATGGCGTTGAAAGACGCGTACTTGAAACGTCAATATTTCAATGTCTATCCGCACTCGGAAACATCATCTGATTACTATCGTTTATAGGCGGTTTGGATTATCAGACAGAACCACTCGGTGTGGATTTATCCCACTAAAATGTATCATTGGGCTTGAACCATCTTTCCAACAGAGGCTGACTCGGATTCCGACTTTATATCGGGGGTATACATTCCAGAACCTAAGACCAAGAAACGTTCACGGAAAAGTACAGGCAAGCGGAAGGAAGAAAGAGACAGCACCGACAGTGACTCGGAGTCACTTTCGCATCCGAAGAGTAAGAGGAGAAGGTTGGACCTGCTCAATCGTAAGGGAAAGACCAAAGCAAACTTTAAGAGTCAGTTCCTATTCACATCAGGGTTTGGACCACCAACTCTAAAACTTCCATGGTCATAGGAGTGAGGTCCGAGAAAGCTGTTGAACCAAATCCCCTCTTGAAATATTTCGGTGCATATAAAGAATTATAACTCTGGCCGCAGAGCACTCAAACCCCTTAGGTGACGATCTGGATCTCCACTCCGAGTCAGATGACGACGATGCTGAAGAGCTTCCCGTCATGGCTGAGGTTGATGAAAGTGAAGAAGAATTAAGTGAGGAAGACATTACCCCAAAGCGATCGCAAGTCGATATGCTTCTTGGAGACGGATTCCAACCCTCGAAATCCCAATCTTTGTCTACGCCCGTTGTACAGACAAGCCAGCAGACTACTGGTGATGATGATTCCGTGACTGGTATTTCGGATTCATGGAACACTTTACTCTCTCTGATAATGGTTTATACAGAGTCCGACACAGGTCCAGATACCTCACGAATTCAACCAACCCCGACTAAGAGGTTGCCAGAAGATGAATCTGTGACAGAATCAGAGTCAGAAGGGGAACCCAACGCGAGCATGCGTCGTCCATTTCCAATTTGTGAGGCAATGACCCTCATACATAGCTCTATTTGATTTGACATGGCTTTTAGCCAAGACGAGTCCAGTTGAGCCAGCAGAAGATTCACTCACAGAGTCCGAGTCTGAGCCAGAGGTTGAACTTCACAACCCAGTGTGTGCTTTCAATTTTATCAAACTTTCATATATAAATGTCGGGACTTTCGTCTATAGAAACTAAAAGCTCGACCAGGCTTCCCTCTCGCGCCCGGGCAACAATATGCCAAAGCTCTTGTTCTGGACGAGGAAGGCACAAAGATTCCGGCGGCAATCAACACTTATCTACGAAATTATCAGCGGGATGGTGTGAAATTTCTGTGGAGGCAGTATAAACAAAGAAGCGGCGGCCTTTTGGGAGATGATATGGGTCTAGTAAGCGGTGTTATTTATAGTCTTAAATTTCGAACTCTCATCGTTTCAATCAGGGTCAGTTCTGATTTGCCTTGACCGCCACCCAGCCAATAACGACTACTCAGGTAAAACGATCCAAGTCATCTCATTTTTGTCAGCTATTATGAAGAAAGATGGCGTCATAACCGACAGGAATCGTCGTCGAAAGTATATCTCCAAGTTACAAGACGGCAAGGCTTGGCGCGAAAGACGCGAGTTGCCACTTGCAAATGCCAAGTGGCCTACTTGTCTGATCATTGCCCCAAGCACCGTCGTCCATAATTGGGAAAGAGAGTTTGAGACGGTCTGTGCTTGCCTTGATCATAAATTATTTTTAATTGACCTAAATGGATGCAGTGGGGCTACTTTGAAGTTGGGCTCTACAACGGCGCACCTAAGGAACGCGAGGAGGTTATTCACGACTTTAGGCTCGGTCGCCTAGATGTTGGTAAGTATTGGCACTTCATATCACGCCTGCGATTTACTAGTTCCACAAAGTCATAACCTCTTTCGACCTCGCACGGCGCGACATCAACTTACTTGACGACCTCCCTTGGTCCTGCATTATTGTTGACGAAGTACATCGTGTCAAAAATGAAACTGCGAAAATTACAAGAGCCTACCATCAATTTACTTGTCTTCGACGCTTCGGGCTTACTGGCACAACCATTCAAAACTCCTACAAAGAGATGTGGACGATACTCGACTGGACAAATCCTGATAGGTTTGGGACGAAGAGACAATGGCATGGGTTCGTCGTTCGTCCATTGACGATCGGACAAAGCGCAGGGGCCACTGAAGAAGAAAGAGCGAAAGCGCTACTTGTTGCCATGATATTGAGAGATAAGCTTCTACCCGAGTTCTTTTTGAGAAGAACGAAAGATATTATAAAAGACCAGGTGATTCTCACCCTCAGTTGTGCTTTCCCTTGCTTATAATTTTAAACATAGTTACCGAAAAAGACCGATCAGGTTGTTTTCTGCCCACTAACGGAGCGTCAAATTGCAGTCTACAAGCAAATCCTCAATGCACCACAGATGGAGAACCTCATTCATCGGGATGGCCCTTGTCCTTGTGGTTCCAATAAGAGGTGACTCGTCCTAGTGAACCGGAAACTTACATTCATCTAACTTGTATCGCAGCCGAAAGACTTGCTGCCACCCCTTTGTCGCAGGAGACGTCTTTAAATACATGTCTATCCTTATCAAGTTGTCTAATCATCTCGGATTGATCTTACCTGGTGAGTTTAACACTTTTTTACTTGATATCTTGACTCAAAGTTACGAAAGGGCCAAATGACACGCAGGAACAAGTACGAATTCTTTTTCATATGTTCAAGTGATGTCCATTAAGTTTCGCAGACATCGAGGAACCGGCAACTTGCTGAAATTGCATTTCCCGACGGGAATATTCCAAAATATGGTACAGCGATGATGCAACCACAGTATTGTGGCAAGTGGGCTGTTAGAACATTGTCTCTTCAGGCTTTGATTTCCTGTCTCACTTTCGATGGTTTTGCAGGCACTCGAGGTTCTCTTGAGGGAATGGAAGAAGGATAACTTGAACAAGGTTTTGATCTTCACGAAGAGTGTCAAGCTGCTGGAGATGTTGGAATTCCATTTAAATTCCAGAGGTTTGTTTATTCTACCAAATTGGATAGTATAACAGGCTGAGAATAACAGGTTACAAGTTCCTGAAACTGGACGGGAATACCAAGCAAGGGGATCGTAAGTTCTCTATTCTATTCGGCCTGATTAATTTAATCGATTTTTGGGTATAAGGGATGCCAATGATCGACAAATTTAACAGAGACCCTGAGGTTTACATTTTCCTCATCTCGACACTTGCTGGGGGCACGGGCTTGAATCTTACTGGGGCTAACAAAGTTGTCATATTTGGTCAATTCATCTTTTCTTCTACTTCACTATTCTAGTCTAATTTTACCCTTTCCCCGACTTTATGTAGATCCAAATTGGAACCCAGCGCACGATTTGCAGGCCATGGATCGAGCCTTTCGATTCGGCCAGACGCGAGATGTTTCAGTCTGCCGACTTCTGGGAGCTGGATCTGTGGAGGAATTGATCTATGCAAGGCAGATCTACAAACAACAACAGATGGCCATTGGGTACGAGGCGAGCGTGCAGACCAGGTAATCCTACTTCTTTGGGTTGGGACGTTGATTCCATTTTATTTTCGTAATAGATACTTTGAGGGCATTCAAGGCGATACGAGCAAAAAGGGTGAACTCTTCGGTCTTGAGAATATATTCAAATTGCATGAAGGCATGTTGGCTACCAAGATGGCTGTGAGTCCTGTTCCCTTCTAATGGTATTTTGATTTCAACGGAGTCTCAGATTGAAAAAGCCAACCTTGCAGAACTTGACTGGGCGCTTGCTCATATGGATTCAAGTTCCACTTCAAGCTCAAAGGTTCAATCATCGAAGGAGCTCGTGGAAGCGGATTCAAAGCTCGGGAAAGAGGATGTGGGTTTCACTCATTTTTTGGTATTGCACGCTTATCCAACCCTACTTGTAGGGTAACCTGAAAGGTCTTGGTGCATTGCTCTTTGACGATGGTTGTATTTTTGGATTTGTATTCTTTACTTTATTCTTACCAAGAACAAATTTTTATTAGCCCCACCGCAAAGTGAACAGGAGGAAAACGTTATTCGTAATACACTGAGTGCTATCGGTGTTGCATATAGCCACTTGAACGATGATGTTTTGGTGCCTAGTCATATCGAGGCGGAGAGAACGAGAAGAATTTTGGTGAGTAATTTCTTTCTGCTACGCCATAATGATTTATTTACTTGCTCTTTAGAAGGTACGCCGGCGGAAATCCAAAGGCAACGACCCCAAACGCAAAAAGGAAGAGCCGCCCAAACCAGTATGGCCCCCAGTCAGGAAACATCACCATATGAAGGCCAAGGAAAGCCAGGACCCTCGAAAGCAGAAACAGCTAACACCTGAACAACAGCGCGTTGCGTTTCCTCCATAATTACAGACCGAGTGATTAACTGTTCAAAATAGGCTTGCAACACGGCATAGGGCGCTTGTTCGCCTTGGCAAGGTCAACTGCCCAGAGGACGTACCAAATTTTGCAAGAGACTTGTGAGTCTGTATTATTTTGCTTCCTCTACTTATCTCACTCCGATTCCTGGAATTAAGCGCTAGAAAATCTGTTGAAGACCAAAGAAGGATTATCGCAGAACTGGATAGTTGGGTAGCAGACCACGCGAATGAGGATAGTAGCAGTGGTTCAGAGTGAGACATTTACTGTATAAATTGTCTCAGAACAGTTCTGGAAAGTGGTGCGAATTATTCGATTTAATTATTACACTTCTTACTACATTCGAGAACGGAGAGTTGTAGCGAAGACGTAAACGGTCGAATGAAGAGGAAGCATTTATCATGAGACAATAGAAAGTAAAGTAGAAACACAGAGGCACAAACATGAGAGGGCGTCAATCGGAAGAAACACAGGTACAGGACAACAATACAGAAAGGGAAGAGGGTATTCTAAAAGTACTATAAAGTCACAAGCGACGTCGTGGTCATCGAGGATCACTCCTCATCGTCTTCGTCAGCAGGAGGGGGGCTATCCTTTTTTTCCTCCTATATCATAGCCGCAGTGTGAGCAGACTAAAAAAAGAAACAGAGGGGAAACTGACCACGACATCCTTCTCTTTCTCGACTCTGACTTTGTCCGCGGCGGCCATTTCAACGTAAGGCTTTTTCTCCTCATCTGACAATTCCTTCCATTTTGCGCCAAGAAGTTTGCCTATCTCACCTGTACGATTTGAGGGATTCAGTTTCGAAAAGAGAAAGGACAATCCAAGTACTCACCAAAACCTGCGTCAGGATTCTCGCCTTTGATCCTCTCGCGCCAATCTTGGCTAAAGAACATATACGCCGATAGGGCTCGTTTGGGTTTTCCAGTTTTTCCAGAAGTAGCTTTGCGGGCGGGCTTAGTAGTCTTTCGCTAATCAGAAAGTTGACATGGGTGAAAAGAAATATGAAACTTAGCGCATACCTTGGCCTTTGCTTCTTTACCAGCTGGTGCTTTAGGCATCTATATGTAACAGGCGTCAGATGCGTCGATTGAGACGTGGTGAGAGACGAGCGAAGAAAAGAGAGAAGAAAGTGAAATAAGATGGCAGTCATCAGTAATGTTGATGGCGATGACCGACATCATGGAGTGACGAGCGCATATAAAGCTGCTGAGAGCGACGAGAGGAACAGAGAACGATGAGCAATGGGACGCGTCGCGTGGGACCCTGTAAACAAACAAAACAAACAACGCGGGGTTGCGCGCTGGTATGGTATGCACGCATCGTTCTGGGGCTGGTTGGACTGTTCACGACGTCGGGGATGACTCCAAGAAGAGCGCAGTAATGCAGAAGGCAACGATAAAGAAAGAACAGAGTGGAATAAAGAAAAAAAAATAAAGACATACGGTAGATATTTAAATTCTTGTAGGAGGTTGTTGGCTGGTAGTGCTGCAGTTGGCTGAGGGGGGGTTTGGCTGGCTCAGTCAGACTCCTGCCTGATATCGCAACTTGCAGGTGGGAAAGTAAACCGGATTTCCCCGTAACGCACGGACATCACCCGGTCCGTCTGATCCGCCTTTGATCTTTTATATCTCCGTCAATTCCATATCATTCATAATCTCTTGCTACGGTAAACCATTGGCTATTTCCGACTTTCGGTCGGGTGCAATCCAGAATAGGGAGAGGGCCAATTCGCTTTGAATGTGTACATCTCTTCGGTCGCCGGGTTAATCTTAATAGCATGCCCGAGTCGTTCATCTGAACAGAATGCAGTTAATACGAAAACTACTGCACAAGTACACTTACAAGTGGGATCGTTCTCGTGGAGTTCAAAATGCTTGAATTCCCATTTAATTCCGGCCTGCTGCTCTGCCTTCCTCTTCTGCCTTTGTTCGTTTTCGATTCTGCTCTTCTCCCTACTTGCCAATTCAAAATCGCCCTCCTTGATTCCCTTCGCTACAAGATTCCACAACTTTCTAGTTTCATATTCTCCGAGCTCTTCGGTCCATTCCAGTGGGACAACCAACTCCTTCTGCACGCCCGAAACTTCATAAAACAGTCCGGATCCGCCCTTGATGTAATTGGAGGATTCACTCCACGTGCCCTCAATCACGACATCCTTAGGTCCGGCCCCCCCTTGTCCTGGAATGGGGACAGTTGAAGCCCTAAAGCTATGCGACTTTCCAGAGAAGTATCCTTTGCCTTTGTACTCCACGGTTGTAACGTATCCTTCTCCAATAATGTGGGACGAATCAGCGAGTTCGATATAGGGACTCCCGTACCAGAGACCGTCGATGCGCAATTTAGGGAGAGTGATAAGGTAACTCTCCGGTTCTTCTTGGGGCGCTTCAGGACGCTTGATAGTGAGGACAGCGTGGCCAATTTGTTTGACAATGACTGAACCAGCTAGATATCGTGTTAGATACAAGGCGATTGCAAAATCAAATTAAAGAACTGACAACTGAAACTCGTCTTCTGTCCGTTGTGTCCCATCAAAGTAAGACCCTTGGATTTGTTTTCTATGGTGTAGGCCGTGACGGGTGGGTGGTGGGAGACCTGCTCCACGATAAGTTCTGTGACACCACGACCATTTTTGTCTGGCCATGTTCCGTAAAAGACTCTGCAAAATGTTGAGCAAATGGAATGTGGTCAGGTGGAAGATAACGCACTCTCCGAGGACGGGATTTAGGGGTCTAGGAAGCGAGATCTGTGTGAGACAGAGGAAATCAGAGCCAAGAGGAACCCATACTTCTTCTCTGAACCCATTTCCTCGTTTCTGGAGGTATACTGATCCTTCAGAGTGCTCTGTGATGCGACACATAAAAATGGGTGAAACAGAAAAAAAAGACTTGACAGACGATGAACCAGCGCAGCACAGCAGCGGTTCTCTCATAACCAGGTTTGGCATCTGCAATCGCTGCAAAGAGATCCGGTCGCTCACACCAATAGGCTACGGATTTGAATGAGATAGGGATCGATGGAGAGTGATTTGGATAAGATACTGACCTGGAAATTCTGTGAGAGATGTTGGAGACAAAATAAAGGATGGCGCTGTGAGCGAAGAAAGATCTCCCGAGAAGGTGGCAATTCTAGAATGTTGAGATTAAGTCAGGCTCGATAGGAAGGGGAAAAAAAGGGTATATACGATTTGAGGAATGTGCTCCAGCTGCCACGCTGAGATGCTGGTACACCCTGCAGCAGACGTTGAGTGATGAGGGAACATTGGAAGTTTTGGAAATCATATAACCTGTCCGACTTCTTCAGAACCCATTGTACGTATAAGTTGTGGTCAAGTAATGTGACGTAGTGTATTTTGTTTTTGATTTAGCCTCGGCTATTTCCGAGCTTTAATTCATATGTAGAGACTACGTTTTTGAATTAGAGACCTGCACCAAACTTAAATCAGTATATCTTTCCATAAGTCAATGTTGCTGAACATCAGTGTTACTTTGGAGGCAAAAAGCACACTCATAAACGAAAACCCCCCTATAGAAATGCGATGGGGTAGCGACAAGGAGACGGTGGTGAATTGTCGCATCATGTCCTTGTCCTTGGGCCCATACAATCATGGATCACGAAGTAGAATACATTTGCGTTTGGTTATCGACTGCAAGTACTAAACCTTGCTAGGTAAAACGTCATAATGACCAGGACTGTGACAAAAATCAGAACTTGAGTGGCTTAAACAACAAACTGCTTACCGATACAAGAGGGAGATCGGGGGTGCCGCTTCGATACCATGACGGATCTTAATAAAGTCGACATCATCACTTTTTGAGCCATTCAGATATGCGACATCAACATTGAGATTTAACGCTCGACAAAGTGCTTCGACTGCCACGTTGTCTGGAGAATGGATTGGAAAAATAAATCAAAGGATGAAACCACAAACTTGCCTGCTTCTCTACCCAAGGGATAAACATGATTAGAACAGAAGGAATCAATGTCCAATGGTTCTTGCGTGTCTGGATGTACAATAAAATCCTCGTAATCACCACGATGGAGACGGATTTGAGATGACTGTTGAGAATTGAGTACGATACCATAATATCTGGAGAAATATACTTACTGTAAGTAATCGTAGATACATAACAATCGAATTGGAGACTGAGGATATATTCAGTACAACAGTTAAATAAATATGAGAAGATCAATAAATACCGTCATGATTCTGGAAGGCTGTTAGCAGAACGGCTCTCTTCTTCTTTGTGTCCAAGTTTGGATCAACCATAAGTTGAATAAGGTGCACAAATTCGTCGTAAAAGTCCTCATACACAAGCTGTTGTATACCAGCCTTTTCGAGTTGTTCCTTCGTGCTCTCCAGCATTGACAGACTGCTGGCAAACGCAAATTCTATGTCGGGACTAGTGACAAGGTTATCGATATAAGCAAAGGCAAGAGCTGTAATCCTAAGATAGATTAGTTGTGGTTAGTCGATATGAGGAGTTAAACATCACATCTATAAAAGCAGTCTCCGTCTCCTGCGGGACAAGGGAGTATAAATTAGTCTCCAAGCCTTTTCAGAATGGTCCGCACCTCTGGTTCTTCTAATTGAATGAAATCCGTTCTTCATCAGCCAGTCAATCTGACTAACGAATGAGCCATTTCCCTTTTCGTATTCCACGCGTAATTCAGACATAGGCGTAACTTCATCGATAAACTGGCGTGCCGGAACACTGTCGTTCAGCAGTTTCTAGAATAGATCGGCAAGAGACTGGAGGTAAGGACTCGGGACAACATACTTGATTCAACTCATTAAGTTGAGCCGATGTATATTCTGCGTATTGACCTTGTAAATCATTCAAAGGCGGTCTATTAGCATCTTCTATGACTCCTGTGGCGCTGTCCGAAAAGTTGAGGAGTGGCAGATTCGCAGAGGGTAGCTCGATGGGAGGCAGTGCAGAGTCAGAGTGATCATCATCCACAGGTAGTTCTTTCGGCCTCCTGAGGGCACCTGAGAAATATCAGACAGATATAGTGGTGCAAATAAAAGCTTACGGGGAGTTGGGGGCATTTTTGGAGTATCCATTACCACTGTACAGGTGAGGAGATTTAGCGCCTGGATACCGTAAGTTTGGCGCGTGCGACTTGGGCACGTGCATCTTTAACTTATGATTTGTCACAGTGACACATTGGATTCTTCGGTTGGGACGTCCATCATCCTGTCATCCTCATGGCCTCAATCAAGTATCGACAGTATCTGGGTGAAGCGGATCTTCCACACATCATGGCCTTAGTTCAGAGTGAACTGAGTGAGCCATATGTGGTCTACACCTTTCGCTACTTCCTTCATCAGTGGTGAGTGACCTTCCACCCGAGTTGGTCGTGTGATCAATTAAGGCTGTCAATCGTCGGCATCATAGGCCTCATCTCTCGTTCTTGGTGAATTTTATTCGTCTCCTAGTTTATAAGATTGTTGACCGTGCTGTAGGCTTATCCGAGCGACTCAGGTCTCGAAGAACCCGTTGGTGTAATTGTCTGCAAGCAAAGCATGCATAGGGATTTAGCAAACAGGGGATACATTGCAATGCTTAGCGTAGATAAGAAGTGGCGGAAACGTGGTATAGGTCAGTCAATTTCCTAGAACTCTTTTCTTTCCTCATTGGATCTCTTAGATTGGGAATAACACCTCTGGTGCGGTCCTATTTTTTCCCTTTTTGAATTATAGCTAGCACATTGGTACGCAATTCGATTGAAGCGATGAAGCGAGATGGCGTTGATGAGGTTGGTCTGGTGGTCTTATGATTTCGATGGTTGTCTAACTATTCGCCTTTAGGTCGTTCTTGAAACCGAGTACGACAACTTCGCCGCTTTATCCCTCTATGAATCCTTGGGATTTATTCGAGAGAAGCGACTATATCGTTTTTATCTCAATGGGAAAGACGCCTTCCGACTTTCGTTGGTCATCCCTCATGATGAGAAGCCTGAAGCTGCTTCTCAGTCGCGATCCAAGCGAACGCCGTACGCCATTTCGCATTACTCCGACGATGAAGATGAAGCTTCTGCCCGTTAATTCTTTGCATTTTCACTTGTAGCTTTGGTTCTTTCTTCTGCCTTTTCTTAGTAGCTGAAGTCTATTATTACCCACTCTCCTTCAGGATACATGTACTAATCTTACTTGTATGATTGATCATTGCCTCCATTTCCGGTATAATATTTGGACTTTTGGAGTTATCCTATCACCTAGTGAAGTTCCTTCTCACACAGATTCACCACAAAACATCTAGGAAAAATTAAAGAGGCCGAATGTCGGCAATGGTAAAATACCCACCGAAAGATAATAAAGACGAAGATTATCTCAACTTTCGCATCCTCCCAGCCTTCTTCCTGAGAAAATAGACATAAAAAAAGTATTGTTTCACGAAAGAAGTCGGTGTATCAGGATCGGGAGGGTATTGAACCGTGTTCCCGAGATGTTCCCATCTTTCGGTACTCCGCCCTCTGGCTTGCTCAATAGTTCAACCTGTCACATATGTTGTTGAAAAGAACCTCTGGAATAACGTCAAAATCAACTATCGATTTATCAATAAAATAGCATACCTTGAATTGGTTTGTACTTGGAAGGATTCCATGGAAATTCCCATTCGCCTTTCCTAGATGTCAGTATTCTCACTGTAGAAGCCGACGCGATTTTCAATCAGTTGCCTTCCTGGATCTGTCACCGTAAAGTCAAGCAAGACGTTGTACACCTTGGGCACCATTTTCGATTGGTACCCAGGAATGCCCTTGTCCTCCAATGTCCCCTTTCATTGGAACCTGAATTACTTCATGAATTCCAGTATACAAAATGATAGGAAGATGTTCCTGAGCTCCGCAGAGTCATCTTCAGGTTTGCCACTCGGTACGTACTGCAGCAGTATATTTCAGCATGCCAATCACAACTCGAAAAGGATCGACTCACATTGACGATATTACTCTTGAGATTCGTGCAGAGTTCAACGTAAAGTTCTTTTGTGACGATCTTTATGGCAGGGATCACTTCATAGAAGACCTGAAACGAACAAACAGTGAGATATAATGCATAAGAGTTGAAAGAGGGATTTCACGGACCCCTTGACAGTGGATATATTTGACCGTAACCTCCTCCCTCGCCCGGGGTCTTGGTCAGTTGAAACACATAGTAGAGAACGTGCCCGCGGATTGAGTTCAGACCAGGATCCATAGGTTGCGTGTACTCCTTATCGAACTTCTGCGAACCCCATTGTCCAGGGGATGGTGCTTCCATTACAGACGAGATCCCTGCCAGTAAATCGCTCGACGCCCACCCTGGTAGCAATCCACTATAAACAATCATACAAAATTTAACGAAAATATTTGCCTGACCTTTGACTCCTTCGTCCTTCACCTTCTTGTCATCATCTGCACAGCTTTAAATGCAGGTCAGTCACCTCGGCGACACAGTCCACGACAGAGCACTCAACTGGAAGAACTCATCAGCGATGAAATGGCTGATTTGATTCTTTGTTGTCTCTGCGTCCGCCTCTTGGAGATAATTTAAGGCGCGATTGCGAACAAGCGTTGCTGCCTCGCATTTGCAGAGTCGTATGCATAACCAAACTCGGTTCCACTGTGAGCTCGCATAAGTTTCAAGTACCCTCTTACACTGAAAGTAGGCGTAGAATAAATAAATAAACTCTTGGGGTAAGATATGTGTACACCTACAGGTTCTTCGCCGCCTTGTACGCCTCTTTCTTGACATCTTGCCTATTAGTGGCTTGCTGGGTATCCACGTCGTAATAGACTTGAAGTGCAAAATGATAAATAACCGGTTCAGTGACACGAGAGGGCAGCTTACAGTCATAAAGTAGATAATGCAGATCTTTGCACTGACATCCCCTAGCGATTCGACATAAATGAGGACATACAATGGAAGGCTGGTGCTCGGGGCAGGGATTACATATCAGATTGTAAAGTTCATAGAAGTTCCATACTCCAGGCAACATAGTCAGATAGTATTCGAACCCGTCGTATCGGAACCTTGAATTTCATATCAGAACGCCTTCATGATGCTAATTCTAGATTTGAAGTGACTCACATCGTTCTTGCGGCGAACACCTCGGCATATCTCTGAAGGACGAAGAGAAAACACGAACTTGTACATTGCACCACATTTGACATCTGTTACGCCTCGATCCCAACATGTAGTAGCCACCTGGACATCGTCTTCAGCATCAAGTGATCGATAAGTAAAGGTTCAGTGTCAATGGAGCATAAGTAATAATGCCTGTGAGGTTGGAGTAGCATTGAACGAGTTTGGAAAATAGAATTCGGAAAAACCCGAAGTCCTCTTTATCGTACACGCCGGTAGAATGAACGTGAAAGCTGCGGGTACATATGTAGGAAGGAAACCGACGGTGGTATGGTAGGTGGTAAAAAACATCGGGGCCTACACCCGAAGCGCCATGAGTGGAATCTGAGTTTGTGGACTGGCGGCTATCGGAATATCTTGTAAATTGCCTCTCGTCCGATTCGAATTCATATAGTAAAGCATCTTACGGAGTCCACGCCGACCAGACTCACACAGATGTAACAGACAGGACAGATTATCTGAATCTAGGTGCCCCGGTCAGAGATTTATTTCCGTCGAAACTCTCAAATTCTTCGAGTACTCAACGACCTCTTCCATACCACCAATCTCCATTGGCACCGTACCTCCAGTAATTGTCTTCGAGGTTAGTGCTGAGCTGTCCTCCCATGGAATGTCCAGCTACTTTGACCAAGAAATTGGGAGGGGGGATGTAAATCGTTTTACCAGGTCACTCTTCCGGAGAGTATTTTGAGAATGGAGAATACAGCAAACGCCGCACAGGGCTGGCGTCAACGTCCAATTGAATGGCACCCAGTTCATTATCATCCGAGAGCAGGACGTGCCAAAGGGGACCAAGGCTACGTTGAACTTAAGGTCTCGTGGCTAAATCATCTTATCGCTAACGATCCCTCAATTTGAATTTACATTCTTTCAGGACTGATGGTCAGAACCAAGTTATACGTCATGCAAATCAGTTCGAATGATTCTGTATTTCTTTAGCTTATGTACATCTGTTATGTAAATTGAAATTGTATGACTGTGGCGACATACCGCCTCGCAAGTACGAGTACATCGTCAAGGATCACCCCACTTAACAATACAGAAAATCCGGTGGTGTTAAAGGTCTAAGCAACGAGCTCATGCAGCTTCGCAAGCATCAAAACACTCTCGGCCACGCTGGGTTGTGACCTCCCTCACGGCCGCATAGAGACTTGCTCTTGCTTCTGCAAATCTCGTATAAAATTTAGGGCTTCTCCCAGAGGTTTATGCACATCCTCTGCAGAGAGATATACTTGGACATGGTCTTGCGACTTAGCCTGTTTCGTTGTTCTTGTGTCCCGAACTTCCCCCTTGATTGTTGTGGCTGATTTTGTCACTTCTACAATCCAAATAAACGTCGAGTATAACTTGATTCCAGGGAATCTCGACTCCCACTTCTTCCACTTGTTGTAAAAGAGCGCTTCGGAATCTTTGTGTTTTTTGCCGATCGTGACTTGTATTGGTATGATGTGCAATGTTTTTGTCTTCTTGTCGTACTCGAGGGCTAGTCCATCGAGGTCCTCGAATTGCGAATTGAGGGGAAGATAAAGTCCCGAGGGATCTGGGGAGGGAACCGCGTTGAGGAGATCATC
>Ga0307507_10007406_pt1 | contig 16000 bp, 18 predicted proteins | sample 7_EM_MG_FD_207223 | JGI IMG/M metagenome (GOLD analysis project Ga0307507, IMG submission 207223) | Populus trichocarpa ectomycorrhiza microbial communities from riparian zone in the Pacific Northwest, United States - 7_EM | ecosystem: Host-associated > Plants > Roots > Unclassified | place... | reverse complement strand
CGCGGATTCGACGGTAGCTGAAGAGAGGACGGAGGAGAGATAGTCTGGGATTGCGTTTTGGTTCCGTTTGGGTGAGTTCTTGGGTTTGGTGCCTATCAACTTGACGAGTACTGATTCTGTTCAAGTTCAAGTTGTTCATCTTTTGGCTATACATGCCACTGCCAGATCTCGCGCTAGGAGCTGGCCGAGCTACATAGTCACGATGCCAAATACGACGCCGATGCCGTAGAAAACGACGCGTACGTCCCCTCTGCGTCTTAGTCCCTACTCCGTCTCTGACCTCAACCTCTAGAAGACACGACCTACATGCTCTGCGTCGTATGGGGCAGGGCTCGATCGCTACTAGGACAACTTTCCGACATGCAACAGACAGTGTTTGGACGGCAACTCAAACATGCCGTTAGCTAGGGAACCCACTGGTGATACACACCCATGAGGCGGAGGACGATGCGTAGCAGGCTTCGAGGGGAGAAGATGCCGAAAGAGACCAAGGTTCGTTTCATTCCCTTTGTTATCCTTTTCCCAGTTCTTACAAGAACATACCGCCACGGCAGATCCACGTACACTGTTCCTCTGATACGCCAGAATTTGTAGCCTGGCCCACTATCTCGACGTCGACATCGGTACCACAGGTACCTCTATCCTCCTCCCCTTCCCTTCTTAATCTCATCCACCCCTCTCTTGACAAGCGTAATCCACCAAATAACCTCTATGACCTCGCCGTCAGAACCCCTCCAGATCCTCCTAAAAATTGACCTTCCTTTATGTCTCTCGAACTTAAACGAATCCCTCACATTCAGCTAGATGTCGTTGATATGCCATATGGCGATGAAACGTGGACAACCGAATCCGTGGGTTTGGCAGCTGAGAGAGGGGAGGGGCGTGGAAGGTGTATGTGGTTCCAGCTGCTTTTGCATGCTGCATATAGGCACTTGAGATGGAATGGCGATGCTATCAGAAGGATTGGTCATACCTTTGCCTCGGACTCGACGATGACATCTTCACTCAAGCTGGCCTCCTTCTCTCCGCACCCCAATTTGCCCATCGTCCATCTACTACTCTCAGTCCGGTGCCGTCCCCTGACTCGTTCAATTTGACGTTTCTTACAAATTCCCACATTCACACGTCCCAACTTTTTCCTCGCTTCGTTCTTGCGCCACTCCCACCCTTATCTTCAGATTGCATTCCGTGTTTGCAGTTTGGAACTCTGCCGCCAACATCATCTACATCAGACGACGAATTTGCGCTTCCTTCTATGCGACTCAACCCCCGCAGAGCAGCTATCAAGCCGCTCGTCATTGCCAAGCACAATGGTTCTCCATCAACGTCTCCATTCAACGAGAGCGAATCCCCCATGTCCGCTTCCCTCTTGCAACCATCAAGAATTCAATGGAACGGCTCATGCTGTCATCTTCATTCGAAGATTCATTTTACAAAACTGACGACGGGGAGGGCGAATCTGATTCAGAAGAGTACTCCAGAGAATTCTCCAAAATTCTCACCCCTCCCTATCACAAAACACCTCACGCCCTAAATCAATGTTCGTCCCCCGTCACTCAATCCGCTACTCCAAATCACTCTCTCTTACACCGTCTTCCACTTCCACGCTTTCCCCTGCCCTCCCCCCCGCTGTTAAACGACAAAGCAGAAAAAGCTTCATTCCGAATCACCCACCACCGCCCATCCCAACGCTCGTCCGCCCTTCGTCCGCTTCTTTTTCCATTATCTCTTCTTCTAGTGTTGAACCACCCTGCTCAATGACCCCTATCTTCTTCCACTCCCGCATACCACACACCCCAGCCTCAGCATCGTCTCATCTCCCAGACCCGCTCCTGCAGACTGCATCTTATAAACAGACGACCGTCCTCCTTGTTCTCGCTCTCCCTTTACGAGGATGACGTGGACTTGAGGAGCGCCTGTTCATTTTGGACGACTTTTGATTCGACGTGGACTTGGAGATGGACATGTACGCGGAAGGGGAGGCTGAGGATCCGATGATGCTATCCCTCTTGCGCCCTTTGAGCGCAACGTCGACTTTGAAACAGACATCATGATTCACCAATGGCCTTGAAGAATTCCGATCACGTGCTTCTATGCAGCCCACCTCATGTAGCCCATCTCCTCTGATGACCTCTCACACTCACCTTCTCCCTTGCCGATGCTCAAATCGAAGTGATCGTCCTTGACGATAAGCTCGATTCGCGAGGAACATGAACGACGTGGTCCTTCTGCAGAGTTAAGGTTGTACTTTGGGGGTGGTGGGAAGTGGGGAAGTAAGAACTCCAAGCTCCCCCAAACACGAGGATATACCAACAGCAACACACTCCCCGAATGGGGAATTGAGCGGAGTTTGAATCCCCTAACCGGTAACCTAACCTTTTATTCTAACCGAGGGCGTGCTCCCGCGCGTGGAGAATAAATATCCCTAACCCTAACCATCAACCTCCTAACCTTACCGAGAACGCGCTACCGCGTGGGGAGACCTGAGAGCGTGCTACCGCGCGAAAAGACATATATACACTAACTCTAACCCTAACTCCTAACCCTAACGGCACCTATTTGGCAGATACGTTGGAGTGTCAAAAGTAGCCAACATCAGTGACACATTGTCATGTGCCTGAGTGTGTTGCATGTCGTTGTTGGTACACCCTGCCCAAACACTGATGTTGATGAAGAGCCCCAGTTGTACCTCATACACGATGAAGATGCCTGCTCCCTCCATGATAATGACAAGGGGCCCCTGCGGATATGGGCATGGACCTCATTCGAGCTGCAAGTTGGACATTATGATTATTGGTTAATGCTATGGGAATGGAGTGAGGAGAAGGGGAAGCATTATGCCTACAATTAATGATGCGAGGGGCGATGATAGTGCATTGAGTAGCACTAGCAGTGGGTTGAGGGGGAAGCCTATTTCTCTGCTTCTTCTCACTGGGCCGACTTGATTGTTGGTCCCTTTTGTTATTCCTGTTTTTTGTTTTTGTTGCTGAACTCTGATCGCAAACTAACCCTATTTGTCCTTTAATGACCCTCCCTCATACACCACTTTAAACAAATTATCATGACTCTTAGCATACATATGTTACATACCCATTGTCATCATTATCTGTCCATGCTCCCTTACTGTACATACACTCCTTTTATATATACCTCACCCATTGTAGCCATAGTACCTGCTCTCAATGACTAAAAAATTGATGTTTTGTGTCTTTTTGAGTTTTGTGCAACATCTGGGTATTATCTGTACCCAATCCATGAATTTTCCCAATTGGATAAGCCACGGTATGGGTACATCCATAGCAGCTCAGAGCAGCCCTTCATCAGTTTTCCATGAAGTTCCCTTGCTCTCCCCCACACTGACATTTCGGACATCACCGAAGCCCTTTTAAGGTAATTAACACAACCACACTGACACCACACTCAAAGTTCAGTGTGGGCTTGTCAACTTGGAAGATAGTCATCAAATTTAAGAGTTTTCAGTGCTAGAATTTACATCACCTGAAAATGAATATATACAGTCATCCACCCCTTAATGATATGGTGAAATCATTAAATTCAATTTTCAATTCTGAGCAGGATGTCTTCCCCATAAAAACTACATAGTAACTCTCTGTTAATCAGTGTGATCCATCCCTCCAAATTTCAGAAGATTCTTTTGTGTTGTTGTGTAGAAATTTACAAAATACAGGTGTATCATTGGGGGGTGAGAGCATTTTTGGCAAAGTCCACAGAACATCCACTTTTGAACATTTTACTGTGGAACCACAACTTGCTCAATTGACTTGAAATTTTGTGGTTACAGTCCAGGGCAAGGTCTTCAGCCCAATTCTTTGCTAAAACACAGTAAAATCAATCTAAACCTCTTTTAAAAAATCCAGAGTGAATTAAACTGTTTTAAGTAAGTGATAAAGCTAAAATACTAATATTTTACTGATTTTTTCTGAATTTAGTGACTATTTGAATTCATTGTGATAGTAGGTTCCAAGGGTAAGGAGCATTTTCATAGGCCTCTGTGCCTGATGATACATCCAACTTCACAGCTTTGCTGAGCTGAGCTCTGCTCATCCCAGAGGTTTCTCATGTGCTGTTCTTCGTTGGTGCTAGGGATCTAGCAGATGCCAGTGTTAGATAAGCATCAGCATGTGGGGGATTCTCTGCAAAAATCTCACCATGTTGCTCCTGTCCTCAACAGTCACTCATCCTGCAACATGGTGATACACATTGCATGGGGATGAACATGAAAGTGTGCAAAATGCAAAACAAGGATCAAGTGCCTCTGGAAAAACCCTAAAACACCTAACACTCACTCACCAACACACACACACACTATCACAATCTCAGTACAAGAGTTTGAGGCCTTTGATATTGAAAAATATCACTTGTGTTCTCAAAAGTCTCAATAGTATTGTTTTAATATGAGTTTTAATGTATTTAATTGCAAATCATAGTCCTAAGACTTTGAAAACGATTTAACACAAGGGGTGTGGTATATGATAATTCGATAGAATGAAGTTCTGACTTTTCTGGGGCTCTGGACTTTCAAATTCTAAGTCTGTTCCAAACTCTTAATTTAAATGTCTTCAAGCAAGTTGACTCCCAAGCACACTGGCTTTATTCACACTGTACTATCTGACCACAAAGTAATCTCCTTATTGTATACAATTGCGCACCTCCTAAGTCTCTACTTGGAGTGCAGCTAACTGGTCAACATGGGACAATTCCTTGAGTATTTGACCTAGCTGCACACTCCTTAAATACAAAAATCCTTATCTACACATTTTACATGTGTTCCTTTGAGGTACAAATGTGAAAGCCGAATAACCAAATCATTTTACTAGGGTATCATAATATTTTGTAGCCTCTCTTGAGGGACACTACAGGTTTTGTAGTGTATTCACAGAATGCACCAGCATTGATGTGTACACAGTAATAGCTGGTGTAGCTATTTTTATCTCTCTTTGATCTCTTGTGTTTGTCTTCTCTATAGTTTGGTTACTATTTTAATATATTGTGTCCAAGTTTTGATAGGTATGCTGATGCACTGATCCACATTGCCATCAACCTCTGGCTCATGATTCTCTCAGTAGATTTTCAATAGAAAATCCTTATCTCTTGATCAGAGTATGATAGATCTCTCTGAAATATTGTATCATATGTCTTTTGTATGGAACGAAGACATTCTGTTGCGTGAGATGCAATCAGAACAGTTTTCTTTCTATATTTGTGTTTTCTCATGGTTGTGGTTGACAATGCATCACTTTTGATGTGTGTGTGGGAATTGCCATACATGACTTTCTATGGCCATAAACTGTACACTTAGTGATTTCTTTTAGTGTAGTGCATCATAGGACATGACACAATGTGTCTATCATGTTTCTCCTTCATTTTATCACAAGTTTTAATTTTAAAACTCTAGCTTTCATCATGTAAAATCCTGTATTCCCTCCTAAGCCCATGATAGTTAATGCAATTTTATATTTCCTGCATTGGGGTGTCTACTCTAGAGCACTTTTTATACTCTATTTCATGGTGGGTGAATCCTAGATAGGCTCCAAGTATAATGTCATGACACATGAGTTCTGCTGCCAGCTCCAAGGCCTTTGTCCTATTTCAGATTCTATGCATTTGCACTTTTAGTCTACTGAACAGGGCATGTTCAAAGACTCTTAAAATCATTGCAACTTGTAAATAGTGTCTACAGAGGTGTATGATATTAAAATCACAAAAATCGGATTTTATAGGGTTAAATTGATTTAACCCATATCAACAGTAAGTGCCCTGCACACTCTTTCTCATATCATCTGAGCTGACACTCCTCACATTCAGAATAGTGATCATCTCAGGCCTTGCCTACTCTACCATAGAGTCATCATAATCACTATTCTACTGTGAGTTACCCCTCATCCATCCAGACACAAACCTGATCTTACCCTTTCATATGCAGTCACTATCCTTCACTGTTGGCTTCACCATTTGAACCTTGTTAAGTGACTTCAGACAGTAAGGATATTTGACCTGGCTTTGCCACCCTTTTGTCTGAAATTTTACCCCTTTTTATGTTGACATAGATTTTAATCTCTCAACAACCTCCACTCAATAATTTTCATTGCCCACCCACCTTGACCCTTTTTCTTTGGACTAATATTTTATATGACTTGATTTAATTGTATTATCAATATGGTAGTTCTGTAGTTAGAGCCCTCTTGCTCTGTCACCCAATCAAAATCCAGACTTCTGTTGGGGCTAATCACTTGGATTGATCAAATGTGGCAGAGGCATCCAGAAGGCTTAATGTCAAGTAAAAATAAAAGAAGAACATAAGGCAAAATAAAATACCAATAAGAAGCAAAAAGTAACCAAAAACACATAGAAAAGCAGTGAAAACAGAGGTTAGAGCCCCACAAAAACAATACATACACCAGGAATCAAACATGAAGATCATGACAACTCTCAAGAATCCATGCAATCCAACACACATACTAACCATTACAGCACCTGGTCGATGTAAACATGCATGATTAATAAAATAAAAGGGGCTTAGGAGGCTTCACATGCACTTTATTTCTTTTTCAGGAAAGTCAGTGTGGGGGAGAGCTGAGGCAGCTAGAAATATGTGTTAGAAAGTCTCATTTAGGAGATTTCTATTACAGCAAAATTGACTGTAATGTTGTTTTAGTAGAAGCTCATTTTTTAATACAGTAGAAGTTCTCACAATGCATGATGTACATATGCGTAATTCTCATTAAGCATCACATTTGGAGCCCTTCCCCTGTTGGTTAGTCTTGGGCTTCACATAACCCATAATGCATAACAATCTGAGGGCGGGTATGCATTATAGGATGGGATATTTTGGCAGTATCTGAGCAACATTGACCAGAATCTAAGTGATCACTCAGTAGAAAATTCAGGACTGAGTCCTTTATCTTTCAGAGATTATGATTGAGTGTTATCTAAGCAATCTTTTGCTAGAAAATTCACTGTCATTACATATTGAGTAAGGAGAAATGGGGAAATTATTGCTCTCAAACACATTGCTTTACTTCCCCTCAGTCATAGACTTCTTCACCATCCACATGCCTGTTGGTTGCAACAAGTCTGGGCTGAAACACAAGCCCTGCACTGAGCAACAGGAGGAAGACATTGAAATAGGCAAGTTGATGAGTTCATGTGAGAAAGTGGAATGCCTCTCCCTTAAACATGGAGACTCCAAGACCTCTCTCAAAGTCTGAGGCTGTTTAGAATCCAGTCGAGGAGGGTGGAGACAGTGAAGGTGAAGCAGACATTATTGGACAATTGGTTCAGCAGTGCAGAGTCACACTGAGTTGCACAATATACATTTTATTATGCTTATTTACACTTGCATAAATCTAATGATGCATCAGAAATTGGCCCTTCCCAGCATTATGCATTATCAGAACTTCTACTATAACAGTGGAAAATGACATGATCAAGCCTCAGTCCATGAAAATATTACCAGTATCCACATGAAGAGCAAACATCATAATTTGGATGTAAAGTAAGTCTTTAAAGTAGTAACAATACAAAGATAAATACATTATCTACCTATCATCAGTAAAATTCATACTGTGTCATTCTCCTCCCATTCCCAGATGCTTGAAAACATCCAAAATTCTTTTGAAGAAAGCATTTATTTATTTATTTTTACCATCACATTAATTACATTTTTTTAAATATCATTCTTCATGCATACTGTTAAGGATTGGATGCCAGATCAGCATCAAATAGCAGTATAAAACATTGTGTGTCTCCCAGATGAATGACCAGTTTTTCATGTTTTCACTGTTTCTGCACAAGGTAGAATGGGAAATGGACATCACAAATGGAGTCAGAAAGCTCTGTGATCATATTCTCTTACAGGGACAACTGAGGGGATTGCACAGCATTGTGTAATACTTGTCTGATCACAAGAATTCTGGCTTGAGAACCACTCTAGCCATTGATAAGGTGTAAGTTACATCTTGAGCAATTGAGTTCACTCCATAAAAAAAATACAATGAATTTTTTGGGGATAGAAGCTGAGTAGGGGATATAGAAGAGGTGTGACTTTTACTAAGTTACCCTTTCTGCCAGGAAGAATCCACTCAACAAAATCATGCATTTTTTGTATATATTATGCATTTTGTCAAGATTTAAAGGATACATTTTAGATTTTATTAATATGTTGAGTAGTTCCTAAATTATTGAGTGAGCAGTTTTGCTAAAATTAGCTCAAATCATGTGATTTTGGCAAAAGCTGCCTCATCACTCACTCAGGTACAAACCCCCATACAACCCACTTCACAACTCTGTCACCTTCAAATTTACATTTTAAGTGGATTTAATAGACTCTCTAAAAAATATAGGCTGCATGCCATTCTGTTTCAATATACTGACTTATGGTTATCATTGGAAAGAGGTCTTTCATTTTGTTGTGCACAACAGTGATATGAAATCCATTGAGAAGAATGATTTTATAAAGGTGGAATATTTAAATGAGAAAAAATATTAAGTCCACAATGCTGTAGGGTGGTATTTCAGCAATCAGTACTCCATCTACACCTCAAGAGGCAGAAATTGAAAATGAGTACATATAGATTTTGTTTCTTCTCAGTGTATACATGTCTCAACCATAGAGATGTTAGAGGAATCATTGGTATGGAGGATGTATCAACAACTAAGGGGAATGGAGATAGTGAACAAGAAGAAATAGTGCAGATAAAGACACACACAAAACTTGACATTTTGAAAAGAAATAGGCTCATTAGAATATGGATAGCTCTGTATCTTTCTATATATTTGATAATGAATATTGAGTGTGCAGTGACAGCAAGAAAGAAAGCATACCCTCTAAAAATGGGAGAATTTTATGACACCAAAGATTCTAAGATGATAGAAAATGGAGTTGACTTGCCCACTATATATCTAACATAAGTGATCTGGTCAAATAATGCAAAGAAATACATACATCCTGATAAAAAGAATGGTTGTAAGGGAAAGTGCTAGAATCTAAAAATGGATCAAAGATATACAAGCTACAAAACATGAGCATGCTTCCATAACAGGAAATAAAAACATACAATCTTGGTTAAAGAAAGCACATGTCAGGGCAATGGAAATAAGAATATATGGATAACCTACAGTCTAATAAAATGAAACACAGAAATGTCATAAAGTTGGTCTGGGGGTTGCTGAAATTTGACTAACTCTCTTGAAAAATATTGATTAGAGATCAATTACCTGATAAAGAATAATGATAGAATACATTTAGATTGAAAAAATGAAAGATACCAAATAAAACTCACAAGACATGCAGGAGAGACCACATACTTTCTAAAGATAAAAATAAAATGAGTGCAAGAAATGGGTGAGGGAAGTGGATTGGGATAAGGAAGCAACTCACTTTCTAAAAAAGGAATGTCAAGAATGGGTTGCTATAAAAATATAGAGTGAAAAAAAAGTAACTTACATCCTAAGAAAAGTAAAGAGAGATGATGTGTTACAAGACTAATTCATGACCAAAAGCAAAGCAGCTCACCTCCTAAAAAAGAAGCACCAAAATATATGTTACCACAAGAGAGAATAATGAAAACCCAGGCCAACTCACCTCCTGAAATAAGACAGGCCACAGGATGTGTCACCAGAAGGGTGCACATTAAAAACCAAGCCAACTCACAAACTGAAACAAGATAGGCCACATTTTGTGTCATCAAAAGAGTGCATGTTAAAAACCAGGCCAACTCACCCCCTGAAACAAAACAGGCCCCAGTCTGTGTCCCCAGAAGAGTGCACATTAAAAACTAGGCCAACTCACCAACTGAATCAAGACAAGCCACAGTCTATGTCACCAGACAAATGCACATTAAAAACTAGGCCAACTCACCCTCTGAAAGAAGACAGGCCATAGTCTATGTTACAAGAGGAGGGCACATTAAAATCCAGGCCAACTCACAAACTTAAACAAGACAGGCCAACATCTCTGTCACAAGAAGAGTGCACATTGAGAACCAGACCAACTTACTGCCTGAAACAAGACAGGCCACAGTCTGTGTCACCAAAAGAGTGCACATTAAAAACCAGGACATCTCACCTCCTGAAACAAGACATACCACAGTCTGTGTCACCAGAAGTGCACATTAAAAACAAGGCCAACTCACCTCCTAAAACAAGACAGGTCACAGTCTGTGTCACCAGAAGAGTGCACATCAAAAACCACACCAACTCACCAACTGAAATAAGACAGGCCAGTGTCTGTCACCAGAAGAGTGCACATTAAAAACCAGGCCAACTGACTGCCTGAATAAAGACAGGCCACAGTGTCAACAGAAGGGTGCACATTAAAAACTAGGCCAACTCACAAACTGAACCAAGATAGGCCACAGTCTGTGTCACAAGAAGAGTGCACATTAAAAACCAGGCCAACTCACCCACTGAAACAAGACAGGCCATACTCTGTGTCACCAGAAGGTGCATATTAAAAACCAGGCCAACTTACAAACTGAAACAAGACAGGCCTCTGTGTCACAAGAAGAGTGCACACTAAAAACCAGGCCAACTCACAAACTGAAACAAGACAAGCCACAGTCTCTGTCACCAGAAGAATGCACATTAAAAACCAGGTCAACTCACCATCTAAAACAAGACAAGCCCAGTCTGTGTCATCAGAAGAGCACCCATTAAAAACCACACCAACTCACCCCCTGAAACAAGATGGGCCACAGTCTGTGTTACCAGAAGAGTGCCTATTAAAAACCAGGCCAACTCACCCCCTGAAACAAGACAGGCCATAGTCTGTGTCACCAGAAGAGTGTGTAGTAGAAACCAGGCCAACTCACCCCCTGAAACAAGACAGGCCATAGTCTGTGTCACCAGAAGAGTGTGTAGTAGAAACCAGGCCAACTCACCCCCTGAAACAAGATAGGTCACAGTCTGTGTCACCAGAAGAGTGCACATTAGAAACCAGGCCAACTTACTGCCTGGAACAAGACAGGCCACAGTATGTTTATCCAGAAGAGTGCACATTAAAAATTAAGCCAACTCACTTTCTGTAAAAGAATGGCCAGAGAATGTATCTTCAGAAGAATGCATAGTAAAAGGAATGCTAACTCACCATCTAAAAAAATGGCCAGAGTATGCGTTTTAAAAGTGTGCAAAACAAAACCCAAGAAAGCATACTTTCTGAAATGGGTAAAAGCACATCATGATCACCAGAAAGTGCACATGAAAAGGAATGGCCAGAGAATGAGTCACAAGGAGAGATAATGATTGATAGGGCAATAACTTACCATCTAAGAAATTGTAGGTTCAGCAGGGGTTAAGTCAAAACAAAGTTATTTTGGAAATTTTATAATCACCTACCCACTGGAAAAAATTGTTATAGGCATATAGAGACAATGTGAATAGACTATATATTACCTTCTGGATTTATAATTAAGAACATTAGCTGTAAAAGTAGCAGGATCAACAGATCATACTTACTTCCTGAAAGAAATGGACAGCTGAAGCTGTGAGATATTATGCAAAATAATTGCCTACAAACTAATGACAACCATTAGAATATATAAAAACTTGAACAATTTGTAGACATACATTCTGCAAGAGGAAACAACAACAATAATAAAAGTCTGCTTTGCTTGGTAATTGTTTTGTTCTCACTTCCTGTGCCTTGTCAACAGCAATAAAATGTCATTATGTCTTAGCTTACATTCTGTAAAACAGGTCAATATTTTATCTTGATACCCTTTAGTTTCTGTTTATTACCACATACCTCCTATTCATCTTACAGATCAACTTTTGAACAGCATTATTCTTCTGTTACTTACTGCCTATTGGAAGATCTAGACAAATCAGTGAACATCTCCTAATTTTAATCTCTTACTTCACAGAATTGAGTAACTTTTTCAAATAGCTTGGTCAAATTCTTTGTAATACTTGACCCCTGCAGTGTTTTATACATGTTAAGAGGGTGATGACCATCTGAGAATTGCAACAACTGACCTGAAACAAATGCTTTCCATCTTTCACACAACTTAAAATCTGTTTCTTCTCAATAGGTACAACAGTTAGCATGGTATTATACCATATCTTATCCTGAAAAGTCAGTAAATTTTCAATGAGGGTTACCAAAGAGGTTGTAATTGTTTCATCAAATTTTGATTCTTGCATCTGAAATCCTAAAAGAATATGGTGTGCCAATTCAAGCAAGCATAGTTGGCCACATCACCCTCAAAAAAGTCTTTTGAAGGGTATTCTGCCAGATGCTTCAAACAGTGTATGGCTAGATGCAGGTGTTGCAGAGGAGGATCAATGCAATATTGCTTTGATGGTGATTTGATGGTGAGAAAATCCCAGAGGGATGTGTGATAAAGCATGATGGGCTCATCATCATCTCCAGGAATTTTAATAATGGACTGTAATTGCAATAGCTCACAGATGACCTCCTCATGCTGAAGGGAGAGGAGGGAGCTGAGAAAAGAAATTGACTTATTATCCTTCAGAATCATAATTGTTCCAAGAATCTGACAAAAGTCTTCTCTCCAGGAAGCAGAAGAAAGAACTTGTTCATAGAGTGAATCTAGAGCAGTAACTCCTGATGCCAGAAGTTTTTGCAAGGCCTTGTGTGGCATGCAATCCCCACCAACACATTTGATCAATGTAGTAGCAAATGCAAATGAACTGCCAGCCTTGTCAAGAAGAGCAGTGAGATCTTCAGCTGATGGCCAGGGCTTTGGTGTTCTTTGCATGATTTGCCAATTTTGGTCATAGACACAATCAAATGCCCTCTGAAAATATACCTTGATGTCCAGATGAGCATCAAAATTCTGTAGCTCCAGGCAGTGCAGAAACTGAGCTTTAGAACTATCAAACTTTTTTCGAATATGTTCCTCTACCCAGCTAGTGAGGAGAATCTGGAAAGGAAGATGAATACCCCCAGAAGATGCACTGAGCAAGACATCAATGAAGTGTGCCATCTCATCTTTGTCATCACATTCATCAAGAGCATCAATAACAACAACCTTTTTCTTCATGGAACGAGAGATGGCTTCAGAGCTGTGGGAGAGTTGTGAAGTGTTGAGATGGATTGGCTCTATGATGAGTCTTTGAAGTTGATAAGCCAAAGAGACAGTCAACCCTAGCAGGGCTGGCTCATCCTGTATAGCACTTTCGATCAACAGCTTTGCACCAGGAATGGTGAGAGCAATCTGATGGGCAAGAGTAGGAATAAGGCGAGATATATGGCTGTGTTCACCAGCACCTCACAAAAAGAAGAAGCTTCCTAGAAGGTGGCTCTCTGCAGCATAGTGCTCCGCAATGGTCTGTGCCAATGCCGATTTGCCATAGCCAGCTGGTCCATTAAGCCAGCAGACAACAGCTCGCTTATCATTAATGTGGCCATCGAGCCACTGTCGGATCCAAGCAATCACCCCTAAACGAGTTCCAGGATCACATCGAGGGACATGACCTGCATGAGTATGTGTAGCATTGCTGACAGGCATAAGCAAGGTGGCTAAACCTACATGTCATCAATTATATTAGAGATATTGATGGATTGTAAAACCTTGACGTACCTGCAGCAGGCAGAGGGCCATGAAGAACAACATCACAGCCAGCGTTTATGATCTGTGCACTTCCAGATATGGTGGTTCCGATAGTGTTTTGCAGCAGTGTGGTTGACGAAGATTCCATGAGTGGAATGATGTGTTGTAATATGAAGACTAAGAAAGTTTGAGGGCTAAACTTGAAGATGTCGATTGGGTGGTCGTTGTGGTCGATGAAGAAGACGTGAGATCTTGTAATCCAATTCATTGTCGGAATCGTAATCGGATGACGAAACTCCTCTGCTCCAACAATGCCGCTCTCAAATATCGAGGCAGATCAACGTCAACTCGCACTACTGAGCCAACTCTTGCAACCAGCCCCTGCAAGATTGCACTTTCCCACCAGCTCACTTCAAAAACAGCTCTCAAATCTTAGCTGCGGTGAGCTTTCTGGGACGAAATCCAACATTAGCATGGCCCCAAGTATGGGTTCACAATTTTCAGGGAATTACCAGTTCATCCAAACAAGATCACATCCTCCTCCGAAAATGTTCTCTGTAAGACCTTCTATTTTCTCACCACTATAACCCTCTGATTCGCATCTAATAGTTTGAATAGCAGCCCACATCTCAATAACCATAGCTCAATGTCAACCCTCCCACAACCAAAAGCAAATCTTGTCAAAGGCATAATCTTAAACCAAACGAAACGATGGTTAAGAAGCCTGATACAGAACAGTGCACTTACACAAAATCACTGTCTCCTTGAATCGATATGCGTCCCTCACCCCATTAACAGCCATCCAACCACATCCCCCTCACACATACATCCTCCACCCTCCCAGTTTACGCATTTCTCTTACGCGAAACATACGACCAGAAGGTGAAGTACCATCCATCCCCATCTCCATCCCTGCCCCCATTCGCTCCTCCACCTCCAACTCTTCCTCTATCACCATCTCCCCAGCAATGGCTCAAAAACTCCATCTTCCCTTGCCAAACCTCAGCCCTACCTCACCTCTCATACATCCCAGAATCCTCATGCAGACAACCACCGTACCCTGGCATCCCTGCGGCCTGCGTTTCTCAGACAGATGGCCAGATCCCTTTGTTAGCCATATTTTCATGGGATTGGAACGTCGACGAGCCTCAGACTCAGATAGCTTTTGGTTGGAAATGGTGTGGATTGAAATGGAGAGTCACCATCGAGCAGCCGATGATGATATTCCCCCTCTCAGATCTCCTTGAGCTGAAGTCGATTCGCAATGTGAACAGACTGGAGAAGCTCTGATCCAAGCACTGCGAGACGACTTGCAAATTCTCACCCTCCTTAAGCCCGAAGTTGATGCTGACGTTGAATTGGAGCTTCTTGATGATCGTCACAATTCGTGAAGATCGTGAATGATGGACTGTGGTGAGGGTTGAGTTTTTTTCTTTGTTGGTGGGACAGGAGATGTAAGAAGACAAACTCAATGGTCTCACGGACATCTACATCCCCACGAATGGATGTTGATCCCTCAAACCAAGCAGATCACACCTGCAAGTCTCTCCCATCGCAATTCACACCAGCCCATCTCTCCATCTCCTCCCACTCATGCGGCCTCATCTGTGATGCTCTACGAGCACAGTCTGACAGTCGTTCTTGGACCTTGATCACTGTACTGTTGACTCCTTCCATCGTCCCCCCATTTGTGCCTTAGTCATACCAGCACCTTGTCAGTCGTTTCTTTTAAAGACACTGGGATGCACACTCACAAGAAAGTCGACCTGTAGCCTGATATACTCTTTGATCCAAAATTCGGCGTCCATATCCTACCTTTAACTGCCCTTCATGATCCAATTGATGGTGTAGCTGCTCGCCTTGTACACCTTGCAAAAGCCTTTAACAGATCCAAGTGACTCTTTCACCCGATTCCACCGCAATGATGGCCCATTTTGGCAGAGCTGGTTTATGGGTGCAGTTGGAGATGTCGATTGGGCTGAAGTTTCGACAACACATATGTTAGTCACCCCATGCCTTACCCAATGGAGTAACCGGATGTGACAGCCCACTGTGTCACATGGGCCCAGCTGGCCCGGCCGGATTTCTAAACTGTGCCTTAAGTAATGCTCCGGCCTGATCCTTACAATCACTCATCAGCTTGACGCAGCCATCCCTCCCAGTGGGGACATGCAGAGGATACACTATCATCCGGCGGCGCCAATTGCGGCGGACCTTGTAAATATACTATGATGATTTTATGCAATAATAGGGCTGCAGAGGACAGTTTAATAGGGCTGCAGAAGTCCATTAAACACTAAGAACATGATATCATCGTCTGGCGGCGCGAATTGCGGCACACATTGTAAATATACTACAATGACTTTACTTAATATGGCTGCAGAAGTCAGTTAACGAAATAATAGGGCTGCAGAAGTCAGTACAATAGAGCTGCAGAAGTCAGTTAAACACTATGAGGACATGGG
>Ga0307507_10007405_pt1 | contig 16002 bp, 24 predicted proteins | sample 7_EM_MG_FD_207223 | JGI IMG/M metagenome (GOLD analysis project Ga0307507, IMG submission 207223) | Populus trichocarpa ectomycorrhiza microbial communities from riparian zone in the Pacific Northwest, United States - 7_EM | ecosystem: Host-associated > Plants > Roots > Unclassified | place... | reverse complement strand
CTTCGCCACCAAGTACATCCCCCTTGGCAGAGCGACGTGTCCAATAGGAAGTTAAAGAACGCCAACTCCAGAAAGGTTTTTTCCTGAATGTGCCTGAGAGAGACTTTCCCAAGACCCACATTGTCGAGGACCTTTCCTTCTCTCTCAACACCAAATTCCTAACAGTCGCAAAATTATACACGGAACAGACGAGAGACACGAGCGAGACGAAAAACGACATCCAATCGTACAACGAGAGAATGAGGTGGGAATCCTGAAGCGAGAGAGTAGGTTTCCCGACCAGTCCAATTGGAGTGGAGGTGTAGCTTTGACCCAGGTCGATAAACAGATATGTAGAGAGGGTGGATATTGACAGCGCCGAAATGTCGAGTACGTGGATTTGTTTTAGACGGACAAAAGAGCTGGCTAGGTTGAGGAGGGCAGCGAGGAGCGAGAAATAGATAAAAGCGGGAGGAAACGAAGGACCTGTATATATTTTGCGTGTAGAAAGATACTGCGAGGGTGGTGGAGGGGTTGAACGGGAAGAAGGGCGAGTGGGGGAGAGGAATGCGAAGGACTTTGACTGTGGACGGGCATGGGAAGGAGGTAGAGGTGAACCAAGGGAGAGGTGTGTTTGGAGGAGGTCAAGGGAGGTTAGGTTGTAGACTAGAATGGAGGCGAGGAAGTTCATGCATGCTAGTAAACCTTTTTTGCTGGAATATTAGTGGAAGCGATTGGTAATTTGTGGGAGCTTACCCCAGCTGTGAAATGGGTTAGGATATAGGACATATGTGTACTTTGGGACATACAAGAGTAGTTCTGTGAGTAAAGAAGACATTCAAGGAACGAGGAAGGAAACAAAAGATGGCCCACCGCAATCGACTTTGTTCCCTTCATTTTCCGTTGAACATAAAGTCAAGTTCCGAGAAGGGTGACAGCTACGATCTTATGTCAGCCTCCTCACAATATTGGCTGGCGAAGCTGCAAAGAGACTCGGAAGTGTTCATATGTCGAGGAAAGCTGTGAACGTAGAAACGAAAAACGGGCCGGCGGAGATCCAGGCGCAACTTATCGTAATCGCATCATGATGTTGGCTGTCCATAGATGCCCAAGGTATCGAGCCTCGGTTGTGCATTTCCGACTCTTCAGCAAATTTGAACCCGTATCTCGCACCAACCTCAGAGGTTACTATGAAACGAATTCCACCACCAACCAGTCTTCATGTTCTTCCCCTACCCCATCCACACATACTCCTCCCGGGAAATAGACTCGCTCTTCCTGTATCAAAAGAGACCTTCCATGAGCTAATTGCGATGATGGAAACGTATGAGGAGAAGGAAGAAGAAGAAGGGTATGTTCCTCCACAGACCCAGAGGAGGACAGTCGGGAAGAACAGAAAGTCTTTCTTGGTTGCTGCTGTGCCCATTGTACCTGGTACAGAAACTCCTTCATCGACTGCGTCTACGAAGACAGACACACCAGCTCCAGGACTAGAAGGAGGTGGTTATCTCCCTCCAATACAACCAGAACCTCATTCAAATCCTAACCCTGCTTCCGACGCAAACCCTCATTTCTCAGAATGGGGTGTTACAGCACGCATACTGAGATTGATCAAACCGTCGTCTTCAAATCGAATTGAGACCACAGACGGACATGGTCCACTCGCTATGGTACGAGGGACCGGGACCCCGCCTGCAAGCTATGTCGTATTTTTGCAGGGGCTTAGTAGGGTCAGACTCCTTGAACCGTCGAAAATCACTCCAAGTCTATCCTCTACGGTCCTACCTCTCTTCTCGGTCTCGCATACTTCCTCTCCCGCGCCAGGTTTGGAACAGCTCGATCCTGAAGCTCTCATTAAATTCAAACAAAGTGCCCTGATCTTCCTCGACAGACTAGCTCGTGATTCAGTCAAGAGAGACGAACGTGAAGCCCGTATCAAGATTGCTGAGATGTTGGATGACCCCGATCTCCATTCATCTTCGCCAGAATCACTTTCACGAGCCGCTTGGATTGTTGATGTGCTCGTTGGGAAGATCAATGATTATAACGATAAGTTGGGTAAGTTGTTATAATCTGTACTCGTGTATTCTGTTCATTTCTGAACAAAATGCAGCTATATTACGCACACCGTCCCCTAGCAGTGCCCTATTCACACTCGCCTCGCAACTTTTCACGAAACACGCAGCTATAATGGACGTATCTCAAAAGATTGCCTCAGCAGTTGACGAGTCTCTCTCTCGCGCGCAGAAACAATTTTTCCTCAAACAACTACTCGAAGCTATCCAAAGGGAACTTTACAACCTCCAACATCAAAGCAGTGATTCAAACCCTGGGGTTGCTGAAGGCTCGATCGGTCCCAGCACTGACCCTGCCTCTTCGCAAAACAGTGACCTAGAAGACGACGATCTCGATGCTGACCCTTCGGAAGATGCTTCCCTTATTGCATTGAAGCGGAAGATTGAGGCCCTGTCTCCTGGGTCTGAAGAACGAAAGATGGGTGCGAGAGAATGGAAAAGGTTGAGGCGCATCCCGCCAGGGAGTGTCGAGAATGGCGTTATTAGGAGTTATGTGAGAGGCATAATAAGTTTACACGTTGCCAGAACTGACCCTAAGCTATCTCCTTAGCTCGAATGGCTTACATCGATTCCATGGCCTTCATCTACCCTGCCTACCGAAATGATATCTTCGATTCCATCCTTGACTCTTGCCAACGCTCGGGTGCAACTGGATGCAGACCATTTCGGTCTGGAGAAAGTCAAGAAGCGGTTAGTGGAATATCTCGCGGTAGTTAGGCTGAAGGGAGGGAACATGTCATTTGAAGGATCGAACGGCAATGACGAGAAAGATGGAAAGGAGCTGGTTGTATCCGATAAAAACGGCCAACAAGAATCGCAACAAATACGCCCAACCCCCGGCATAAAGAGAAAACCTATAAAAGGCCCAATCCTTCTCTTTGTGGGACCGCCAGGGACGGGCAAGACATCACTTGGCCAATCCATTGCGCGGGCTTTAGGTCGACCTTTCCAACGGATTGCACTAGGCGGCGTGCGAGACGAAGCAGAGATTCGAGGACACCGAAGGACCTATGTTGCAAGTGGACCAGGGCTGATCGTCCAGTCCTTGAGGAAGATGGGACGGGCAGACGGTGTGTTACTTTTGTGAGCATCTTGGAATTAATTTATGAGGGTTGTGGAGTTGCTAACCGGACATTGTATCTGCAGGGATGAAGTTGATAAAATTGGGGACAGTAACTTCCATGGAGATCCTGCTGCGGCGTTGTTAGAAGCCTTAGATCCTGAACAGAATCATGCGTTTAACGTGTGTTGGATATCATTCGTCTGATTCCCTCTGTTAATTGTATGTTTGAACAGGATCATTATATCAACGTCCCTATCGACCTTTCACAAATCCTCTTTATTTGTACTGCTAACACCCTCGAAACGATAGCTTTGCCATTCCTAGATCGCTGCGAGGTTATTCGGTTAAGCGGTCTGTCCCTTTTTTTCCTCTTTTTATTCCAACATTTAATGATGTTCAAATTTTAGGTTACACACCCAACGAGAAACTATCCATTGCCAATCGATTCCTCCTTCCCAAACAGCTCGAAGCGAACGGTATGAATTCCCCACAGATTCAAATTACGGATGCGGCTATGAAAGAAATCGTCGATCGCTATACTCGTGGAGAGGCAGGTGTACGCGGTCTAGAAAGGAAGATCGGGAATGTGATAAGGGCCAAGGTGGTTGAATGGGCGGATTGGACTGAGAGTCAGAAGGGAGAGAGCAACACAAGTTCAATTTCGTATAATCCACTCGTCGAGCAACACGATATCGAGAGGATATTGGGTATTGCTCCGTGGGATGAGAGTATTGGGCTTGCTGGTGAAGGAAAAGCAGGTGTGGTATATGGCCTTGTGGTGATGGGTGAGGGTGGAGGTGGAATTCTGCCCGTTGAGACTGTTATGGTGCCTGGAAAGGGAAAATTAAGATTGACGGGGATGCTGGGCGATGTAAGTCATTTTTATTCCTTAGTCTACGGACAGTACTGATTTGCGTTCTCATTCAGGTCATCAAAGAAAGCGCTGAGTTGGCACTGAGCTGGGTCAAGACGAATGCCTACGACCTTAGGATTACAAACAGTCGCTCGGATGACCCATTAATGACCACGAGATCGGTAGACATTCATTTACATCTTCCGTCTGGTGCGCAGAAGAAAGATGGACCGAGTGCGGGTATCGCGATGGTAAGTTCAGCGTGTTAGAGATCCTCAAATATTCATGTTTCACCTTCCAAGGTCTGCGCTCTCGTATCCCTCCTAACATCCCTGTTCGTCCCCTCAACCACGGCACTAACCGGTGAAATCACACTCCGAGGGACCGTCTCACCGGTAGGCGGTATCAAAGAAAAGATCTTGGGTGCCCATCGGGCTGGAATAAGGAAGGTCATTCTACCTTGGGCGAATCGGAGGGAAGTGGAGATGGATGTGCCAGGGGAGGTACGGAAGGAGGTAAAGTGTGTGTTTGTGAGGAATGTGAGGGAGGCTGTGGATGAGGCGTTTGGGAGAGGTGTCGTTGTTTGGCGGGGAGGTGGGGGTGGTAGGGAGGGTTTAGAAATGCTCGTTGAGAGTCGTCTGTGAGCGGATATGGCGACACACTATAGATTTCGTTTTTATCAAGCTTGATTTACTTTGATGTTTTTTATTTATAACACATGTATTTTGCTTCGCCAGTCGTCGTACCAAAAAATTGCCAATATATCATAATATCAGTATTTCGTTTCCCGCCTTCTTAAGTATAAGTTACTTCTATATGGCTTCAGTTGACATTTTATGTGTGCAGATCATTAATTAGTGCGGGACTATGTAAATGTCAACTCATCCTCTACGCTGCACAGGTCGGAACCTCATAAGTCGTCCATAATGCGTCCAGCAAGTAGAACCTGTTCACCATCTTCGACAGGTAGCCCATGTTCACTACCACCCTCCGCTGCTGCTGTCTCCTTTTCGTCGGATGCATCTTTTGTTGCCGTTGCACTCTCGGTGGTACTTGACTTCTTTGGCTTGACTTTGGGTACCTTCCTCCTCCACAATCTCTGTAAATGCTGCTCCAGCACCTTTGCCCGCGCCTTCATTTCAGCTGTCTCAATCACTGGGTCTTCGTTTGATTTGACATTCTTCTGCTTCTCGACCCACTCTGCCAGCCACCGTTCATGATCCTTCAGCGTCTTTTCGAGTGCGTCCAACTCATCTTTCGTCCATCTAGATGGGAGGCCTGCAGATGCTTCGGCAGTAAGGTTCTCTCGAGCTTCTGTAAGGAACAGACGAGTTGACCAGTTCCACATCTGAGAGTTGTTGAGTGCTTGAGGGAAAGCCTCGATTTCCTGGTACCGATGGATGATAGGTTTTTCAAGCGTTCTTTATAGACATATCAAGTCAGGGTAAATTGGAAGGCAGCATCCGAGAAAGACTTACTCCAGAGCAATCCTCTTATCCAAGAATTGAGAAGTTTCCGCCAATTCACCTCTATCATATAACCACGCAAAACTTTCTTCGAGCTTCTCGACGATAGCTCTGCGCTCTTGCTCTTGGGAACATTTCTTGAACGGAGTGTCCTTGTTATCTTCATTCAACAAATCGCGTAATCTGTAAAGATAGCTCTCAAAGGTGTTTCTGGCTTCCTCGCGACGTGCTTTAGCGGCTTCTTCAACATCAATGGAGCGAAGTCTATAATGTCCAAAGTTGAGCATAATGCAACAAGAAATGCAACAAAATTTGCATACTTGCTCCTTGCTGCCCTCTTTTCCTCTACTGTCATTGGCGCTATCGTCGTGAATGCAACATGAATACCCAGGGGAATAGTGTTCTCTAAAGTAGTGGCAGCTTTGTCTTTCTTGTTTCTCTTGTCCTTCTTGCTCGACTCCGTTGTTCCACTCGGCTCAATCACAGAGGCAGTGGAAGAAGAATCCGCTTCTTGTCGAGGAGGGACATTCTCATTATCTTGGGCTAGATCTTCATCACTCGCAGAAGCACCTCCGAACAGACCCTTTAGTTTGCCTGGAATGAGAGGATAATCAGCTACAACTTTGGGTTAAAAGAGACATCAACGAACCAGAAAGGCTATCGTCCTTGACCTCTCCAAATGCGACAGCTTCTGTTACAGAGACAAAACCGGATTCGGATAACATTAACGTGGCTTTGACGACTGGATCCACGGCACCACGTTCGGTGAGATTGGCTAATGCCTCTGCGACATCAGTCAACTCGACCTCCATCATGAGTGTTGGGAATCCACTGGTTAAGTATATGCAATTTAGGTAAAATTACGGAAAGACAAGCAAGGCAATACTCACGGCACGGGAGCATGCTTGTAGTCCAGGTAGATAGAGAAGTCTTCCTTGCGCTTGAAGGTCATCACCTTCTTGGTACCGGTTTTTGAGCCGGCAGGGAAGACGACGGTATTAATTGTTCGTGGACGGACATTGGGAGCGGTAGCAGAGGCAAAATACGAGGCCTGGATGTCATGAACCCCGATATCGGTGATCTTGATGGGCTTTGTCTTAAAAAGACTCGAAAGGCTGGCTCCGTGAAGAGCAGCGCCAAGGACGGCCGCTTCATCTGCATTGACATTCGTAGCGACCTTCTCTCTAAAATGACATTTGTCAGAGTATGATCATATCGTGCACGGCAATACTTACTCTCCAACGACTGCTTTTACTGCCGACTGAATCATTGGCACTCGGGTGGATCCGCCAGTAAGGATGACAGAGTTAATGTCATTCTAGAAAAAGAATGAGAATTAGACCACGAACGCAAAATAGGACGGCGGAGTTACTAGTGTCAGACCAGCGTTCTGCAACGCATCTAGAATCGGGTTTGCAAATTTGTCCCCGAGATCTTCGCATTCCGCCTCGAATTCTACCCGTGTGACTTTTGTCTTGAAGTCAATATCCCAAGCCAAGCTCTCTACTTGTGATACCGTCTCTAAATTGGCACTCAAGATAGCCTTGACCCTCTGTGCTTCCTTCCAAAGTTTCGCCATCCCTCGTTTGTCCCCTCTAATGTCCTTCTTATGCTTCGCGTTGAAAGCGTCCACTAGGATATCTCGCATTCGACGATCCAGTTCGGTCCCACTTATCGATCGATCATAACCAACTCCAGCAACATTAATACGAGTTTCTGCTACACCCGACTTGGGGTCGTTGATGGTGGTAAAGGAAGCGACAGTAGCTCTTATGCCAGACGCGCCCGCATCATAGATTATGTGGTATTCAGGGTTTGAGAACGTCCGAGTTAAGGCGTAGTTCACAGCAACTGCTGTGCCATCGTTGATTAAGGCCAGGGTCTTGAGACCAGCAATCTCGATCGAATCGACGATGGCGTCTCGTTCAAACTGGCTGAAGTAGGGAGGGACAGTGACGACAACGTCGATTACTTTTTCGCCGGCTACATTTTCGGCGAGCTGTTTAATGTAGGCAAATTTCATTGCGACGAGTTCTTCGACTGACCACTGCGTCCCGTCGGATTGAACAAAGCCTACGGTACTCCGCGACGTTTCTACCAGGTCAAGAGCTGAAATCCGTTTGAAGTATGGAACCGGTTGTGAATCAAATGGAGCGCCTTTAAGAAGCTTTAACGAAGAAAATGTATCGGAAGGGTATCTCGACGCCTAATCTTGAGTGAAGCAAGTGCATGTCAAGGGGTTCAACAAATACGTACAAGATTGTATGCATCCTGTCCAAATAATCTCTCTCCCCTCTTGAAAGCGACCACGGCGCTGATTTTCCGCTTTGAATCCTTGTTCAGAAGAACATCAAAGGGGACGCCGGGCTTCATTAATGACGCTTTGATAAAATCGCTGCCATAGTCAATAGCGAGAACCGACGCGACGGAGAGCCGGGGTAGGAAGAATAAAAATATAGAAAGCAAGCTCCCAAATTCCAGGAGCCGCATGTTGGTCAGTACCAAGCCAGTATTCCTTGTTAGATGACGGAAGAGGCTGGAGAATCTAAATGAACATCAAGACTTGTAAGAAATGGATCTAAGTCGAGTCGTGGCAGACACGTCAATTACCACGTGACTTGACGGAGTTCGTTGTGCATACTTTATCTAGATTCGAATTTCTAATTGTAACGCGCAGATGCGCTTGTATAGGGTGTACTCACTGTATACTGTAAGACGACTTATTTGACTAAAAACTTTAGCAGCAATTGGATTAACGGAGAGTCCTCCGATGTACCGGCCCGCCAGACCCAATGTCACGGCAAATGTCACAATGTCGGTGCCCCATGAGGCTGTGGATAGTCAGTATTATCTCATTACTTGGTTCTCTAACTCTTATTTCTTTTCCTTGTTCGATACGTCGGTGGTATTCAAGGATTTCTTGACCCACGCAACCGGGAACTAGATCCAGGCCATCCAATCTAACCCTGTCATGTCTCGTCGGAGCTACGACAGCCTTCAGCACGAGAGGAGACTGTCGAAACACAGAGTCACGGATGAAGACTTATTCGAGTAAGTAGCTATGGTCATATGCGTCTATCAAACTCATCTGCTGCAGTTATGCTTTGCGTGTAGCGTAAGCTCTTTTATTGCTCTCGGAATGCGTCTGAAATACAATGTTCGGGTCCCATCCAACAGTGTGCTAGCCCATCTTCTGCAGCCAAAAGTCGTGGACCCGAAACCTCCAGGTATTGATGTACGCGACCGTGAACAGTCGTCCCGTCTTTCCGCACTGTCTAATTTCTCTATCGGGGACGTGTTCGCTGGAGGGGGATCGAAAAGTACTAAATTTCCTGAGAGATTATTGAAGGTCCTGGAACAAAAGCTGCAAGATGTTGCAATGGGAAAAGATGCTATGTCTGTTATTTTCTCTTGATCTCTCTTCATCCCTTACTCTTCATGATAGGTATTCCGACCAACTTGTTCGGCGAACGATGGGAAAGTTTTACGGCCAATTCATGGTGGACACCTTCAAACGTCAGATGAAAGAAAATCGTAAAATTGAAGAGCTGATATTGATGTTCGCAACACATGCTACCCCCGTATTAAAGAAGGAACCCATGCTAGCTGGCGACGGTTGGAAGTTAGAGCTGAACAACCAAATCGCTCTATTCATTAGATTACTGAGGGAGTGTCTTCGGAGCGTGAGCCATGTGTCACCGGAGTTACTATCTCGATTGGATACATATGCCGCTAAACTGGCACCCACGCTTACAACGTCGGCCAGACCTGTCCCATCTGGTGATTCTGGTTATGATTCAGCTTCGACGCGAGGAGATAGGGATTCGCTTTCTTCACCACAGCAACCTGGCACTGATGTAGCCAACATGGCATTGGTGAAGATTGTAGCAGGGTTGTTCAAGATCCCGGAAGGTGCAATTCAACAGGAGGTTGACAAAATCCGGGGAACAACAGTGACTGAGAAGGTGCGGTTCACCCTCATCCCCATGTTGAAATACCTGATAAATATTGCAGGCTGCGGTTGCAGATCTCAAGGTATGTTTACAGGTATCGATCCTTTAACACAATCAATGACCAAAGACCTTTCAAGACATGCCTAAAATACATAAGTAGCGGACATTCCTTTCCTGGCAGAAGAGAAGACTTTGAAAGTGAAACCGCGTGGCAACATTGGCGAACATCGGAAACAAATCAGATTCAACAGCTCATCGTGACTATGTTGCAAGCAAATCCCGAATTGGCCAGAAGCTCTGCTGATCATCATCATCACTCTTCTCTTCAAAGTTCTGCTCGGCCTGCGTCCATTTATTCAAATGAGACTCTGCTAAGTAGGCACCCTTCCGCTGGCAGTCGGATATCTTTCTATGGCGTGAACGGTGGTGACGAGCACGATAACCTTCCAACAGAAGAAGACATGGACGAATTTACATATGTTCCTCCAAACCCTAAAAAGTACTACAGGCGACTTGTGGAGTACTGTCTTAATGCGGATTTGGAAACCATGCTATCACCCGAGGTAGACGACAACGATGAAGTTTCGCTGGGAATCCTATCTGCACCGCATATCGAACTGATTAACGAATGTGCATTACGATGGAGGATTGGTCACCCGTATCGGGCAGCATGTTTCTTGGATTTGGTTAAGCAATTCTTTGAAAGGAACCACGTACCAATGGAGTGTATTCCGGAAGCCTTGCAAGCTGTGGCGAAGGTCATCGCTGACACGGACTTAGAAAACTGGCCCGTACAAGATGTCCGTATTTTGTTGCTTTTGAAATTTCAGAGCTGAGAACCACACAGGTCGATTTCCTGGCTAATGTATACGCCGGTCTCTTCAACATATTTCTTTCTTCCCTTTATCACGCCATGGACTCTCTACCTGGGATCAAGCCGTCGGACATTCAATCCTTCCTATCCATTCTCCAGACCGTGAATGATTCTGGTCTGCTGATGCGATTTGATATTGATATTGAAGCACGGAAGCAAGACGTGAAAGACCGGATTCGTCAGGTGTCAGCTCAAAGGTTTGAGGCACTCTTACAGGAAAAGCAGAGTGCGCCTGGTGTTAATAAGGCCTTACCTCTGCTTTTGATGACGGATGAAATTGAAAAGCACACCAAGGGGCTGGACAAGAGATTCCCTGAACCTTTGCTAGGGTCAGCCTTATTCCCTCTAGAATCTGGACGATTTTTAACATGTTTCTTCTCCTCGTAGGAAAATTGACCTCGTTTCACTATTTGTGGAAGTGGTTATACCATTGCTGTTTGGGAATATTGAGCTGTCACAGAAAAAATTGTTCGAAGCATCCATGAATGGTCCGACACCAGATGTTCCCATACAGGACATCTTCTCTCTTTACAGACGGTCAAAAACGCTGATGAAAATGTATCAGGCGTTTGTACCTGAGTCAGTATTGTTTACATCTCGACTTACTATACTGAAGTATGGAACAGCGGGACATTCCGATTCCAAATCTCGACTTTCTTTGAGCCATACGTGCGGCAGTGGCTGGTCAACACGGAAAACACGACAAAGAATTGGGTTGACGCTGCTATTTCCCAAGACAAGGTAAAAATTTTTGACTAGTTCATGGGATCGTCGACTTTACTATGTTCCCAGTTCGAAGCAGAAAGCACAGAGGGCCACAGCTCTTCCATTGTCGACCTGTTTGATTCACTGCGAAGTCCGATCAATTTCTTGCAAGACCTTGAATGGGAGGATGCATACCAGGAGGCCCGGTTCTTCACTAGCCTTTCCAAGGTACATTTTTCAGTTAACGCTCATAAATTCTTCTTTTGATACGAATTTGCACTTAACTAGACTGTCTCCAAGGCTATGGAACAATATTGCAGATCTGTGGAGAGTCTATTTCTTTCAGAGATGTATCCGCGCCCCTCAGAATTCCTCCAACCCCAAAAGTCGTCGGCATGGTTAGAAAAAGCTCGTCACATGGCCATTTTGACAGGCGAGAAACGCGTAGAACCTTTCAACTTCCTCCCTCAATCCTGCGTTAAACTCAATAACGTCGAAGGCGCCCGCAAATTGCTCGATAAGATGTACGAACAGATGCAGGCGGATAAAATGGCTGATGTGTTGATTAAATCTGTGCCCCCTGTGCCCGAGAAGAAAGAAAGGGACAGATTTTTGTTCTCGGTCAAAGTTTCTATTGCGGAAGGATTGGTTCCTCTCGATAGCTCTCCGAGTTCGAAGTTGGACACATTTGTGACCCTCAGCGATGAACAAGGGAACCGACTGGCGAAAACTAGAACAATTTATGAGAATTTGAACCCCCGATGTATGTTCCTCTTTGTTTCGGGCTTCCTGTGTTAATAATATCTAGGGGACGAGACCTTCGATCTTTCGGTGGAAAAACCCCTCTGGCTAATGGTTTCAGTTCGTGACCGCGCTTTGGTCGGAAAACATGATATCGTTGGCAGGGCCTATTTGTGTCTTGACCCTCGGCGATTCAATGACTTCTTTACGCATGAACTGTGGATGGACCTAGACACTCAGGGGAGAATTCTTGTTCGAGTAAGCATGGAGGGTGAAAAAGACGACATTCAGTTTTACTTTGGTCGGGCGTTCCGAAGTTTGAAGAGGGCAGAAGGAGATATGTTGAGAATTTTCATTGACAAGGTGTGTTTCAAGGACTCTCGTTACTTGGACAATTGTGTGTTTATCGTTGGTGTAGATGGCGCCATTCATCGAACAATGTCTCTCGCGGAGTGTCCTAAAAGCACTCATTAAATCCAAAGAGCCAGGCATGGACTATAACAAAGCCCTGGCTGTCTTCTATCGGACCGCCGTCGGTGCCCCTTCGTCCGATCCTCAGATTCCTTTACCTGCCTCCGAAAAACCTCGAGTGAGGCCCGAAGACCTCACAGATGTGGAAATTGAACAAGCCATATTGCCACTGTTTGACTACTTCGACGCAAACTTACAGACTCTGAATACCTTTTTGAGTGATACCGCAAAGCAGATGGTAATGGGGAGGGTATGGAAGGAGATACTGGGCATAATAGAGGGACTGTTGATACCCCCTTTGAGTGATGTTGTTAGCGATATGAAGCCACTGAGTGACAAGGAGGTAGACATTGTATTCAGATGGCTGAAGGTCTGTTGCTAGCCTTGTTCGGCTGCTATTTTTTTGGCTGACGCTTGGCTCAAATTGCAGTTCTTGAAAGACTACTTCTACGCCAATGGAGAGGGTCCTGTGCCGATTGAAATGTTGCAAAACCAGAAATACCGGGAAGTGCTCTCGATACGACTATATTATGACTGGCATACGTATGTTGTGTTCCTGTTGCTCATATTTTTCGATTGACTAGAGTCTAGGGACGCGTTGATGGAGGAATGCGTTCGTATGATGCAACAGACCTTCCGCGACGCCCCCTCTATCAAGAAACGTGCTAAGAGCGTTTACACTCAACGGAATCTCGGTACGATCAAAGAACGAAAAAAGGAGAAACGACAAGAGACGGAAACAAGATCCACTTCTGAGCAGACAATCATGCGAATACTGAGGATGAGGCCGAGGACACAAGAATTTATTGCTCATCACCTTCAAGTCATGGCGACAATGCAGGCGGAACAGGAACAGAGGGTGAAGGAGGCCGAAGAGAGGAAGGCGAAACGACATATGAAAGACCCAACTCCTCCATTGCCATCATTGCCCAACAAGTAATCGATTCTTTTGACATTTCATGTACTGCAATAGATACATATTTTTCAATGACTCTTAATATTATTGGACTCTCCATGGAAACCATTGTACCCTTGTTCATCTTGTTGAGCATAAATACATAGTCATCAACCAGATCTATTCAATTGACAATGATTTGGGGAATAAATACCCCGCCTCGTCGCACGGATGATCATGGTGTTGGACGAAAGGAATTCCAAGACGCACACGAATAGTCATTCAGGGCCAACACACCATGTGGCGATGACTCGGATGATTTGAATGTATTTTACCCATGGTGACTACCATTAAGCCAGGATGGCAATAGTCTATGGAAAAGTTTTGCATTGGCTGTCAAGATACGGGGATCCACCTGAAAAACAAGCTCCATGGAAGCGGACTTTGTATTATGGACCGTGTGACATGACGCGTGACTCGATTGATGGGCCATAACAATGAACAATGTCGACAAAGAAGGGTTGGACTCGGACCAAGTTGGGCGTATAAAGACAACGATTCAGTTCGTTGCCCGCACTTTACTCACCATCCCCGTAATCGACGGTTCTGAACGACTACCAGCGAGTGCAGTGAGTTCGGCGGTTAACGTCTTTATATCCCACCCCGACGTTCCCAACCCAATTGCCTGGAGCATATCCCTCCCTTGGTTTGCAAGACCTTTACTTGGTGACTCGAACGCTTCGACAGCGGGACACTTCTACCAACCTCCTTCCTTTTGACCGTTTATATCCCCTCTCCACTGTGAAAATGATCCCTTCTCGTGCATGTCAGTGATCAGATGAAGCCGTTCACGCCAATTTGCGACTAACAGCGATCATTTTAGATGTGTTCATCGCGTTGAACATCATTCGCATTATTAGTATCACTGCTCTTCTGCTCGTTTTCGCGAGCAGTATCTTCACACTGGTCCAGGACATATCTGCATGGAATCGCTTTGTCAACGCTGGTTACAGGAATATGATTTTCGAAGGGAATGATCTGAACGGCACCCTAATTGATATTGGCAACGAATATGCCTCGTGAGCTCCTATCTACTGAGAAGGTTTAAATTTTGCTGATGCCAATCTTTGCGCAGGGGAAGTACCGTACCAAATCAACCCGGGGGTCCCTTTTTTGCCGTGCTCAACAGGTTGTTTATCATCTTCCAGACTGTTGTTCTCGTCATGGCCGAACTGGAATACCCATCCGAAATCTTCGATCGCTTCTTTCCCGTTCTCGGAAGTAAATTTGGGGTTGGCGCGCTTGGCCTCTTCCAAGTTTTCATTGGTGCCGCCGTCCTATCGCACCATGTCAACCAATTCACACTTGGCTCAGCCTTTTTCCTTTTTGTGATTGGCTGTGTCAATGCCATCGTGATTGGGATTTGGCTCCGAGAGAAAGCCAAGTCAAAGCGATCTATTACGTCGTGGAAGGAGCAGTCAAGGAGTGTCCTGCCGTCAGTTAAGGATTACACTTCAAGTCCTCCTACGTTTGTCTCTCATTTGTATACGGGAAGTTCGGTGAGCAAGGGAAGTTCTGGATGTAGTGAGAGATTCGATGAGAAATTTGTGGGACGTGGCTTTGGTAGGCAGGGAGAAAAGGCAAAGATGAGGGACTTCGATCTTCCAAGGCCCGATCCGTCTTTGCCAAAGTATCCTTCGAGGCCAGGTAGTACCCGTCTGTGAAGAGGAAGATGACGACCTTCATCTGGTGGACTGTTTTTTTGTGGGCATGACCCTTACGATAATCAACATCATGAACTTCTCCCTTCCCCCTTCTTTGGACCCCTACTTAGTCTTCGCGCTTGCCTATATGCACCGTTTCGCATAATGAATATGCACTGTCGTTCCTTCTACCATACACCTCGTCTTATTCTTTCACTGTAGCACTACAACTACCCACGGTCATTCTGTACTTCTATGAATTCGAATCAAACTTGCAGAGGAGATTTATGCCATATGAAGATGCTGTTGCAGGTTTAAAAAAAATTATCAATCGACCCGCAAGCTCCGAATTCGTGCCTTTTGACTGATAAAAACAGAGAATATTTTCTACATAACTTGCGTTCACGAGGTATGTTCTGAGACACGCCTTTCGACAACAATGCAGCTTATGGGTCTGTGTCTGTTAGTCTGCAAGGCTTTCGCTGACCCGACACGTTCGAAAAAGGAAAGGCTCGTCACGATCATGATCGATCACAGTTTGACAGCTTGTCAATGCGCTTTGGCTTTCGATCTCGTTATCCAATGATTCTCCAAGAATAAAATTTACAAACATTTAAAAGCTTAATACCTGTCACATTCTTAGTCTGCAGGTAATCGCGAGATCCAGAGAATATCTCTCAGCTAAATGCTTTGGAAAGTCACTTAGCCTCAATTTCCAAAGCGCTCTGAAGTCCTGGACATCTGCAGAATGTTCACGAGTAGCACCATGTTTTTTTCACGACGGTCATTCCCTCTTCAATCACCAGGATGTCTTTTGCTTCTGAGTCTCATTAGCGCAGCTCACTCACAGACTTCTGTTGTGCCAACATAAGAGTATGATTGGCCGCAGATGTTCATACAAGGTAGGGTCCGAGCGTCGCAAATATCGAAGGACTCAAGACGGATCGAGACAAATATTTTTTGCCATTGTGACTTATTCGTATACTCTGTAATTATTATTTTCTCGGAGCGTTATCATGAATGAGCCTTGGTGAAACATGTTGCATCAAACAAAATAAAATATAAAGCGGGGCAGAGGGTATTTAAGGTCCATTTGTACAACCGTCACCAATTTCATCATCTACATCGTGTTCCAACGGCGGCTTTAGTAGAAGTTTCAACGGATCGTCCTTGGTAGGGGTTCGGGGAGAGGCAAAGGCTCTCGTTTGGTGGGTGGATCAACGT
>Ga0307507_10007404_pt1 | contig 16002 bp, 11 predicted proteins | sample 7_EM_MG_FD_207223 | JGI IMG/M metagenome (GOLD analysis project Ga0307507, IMG submission 207223) | Populus trichocarpa ectomycorrhiza microbial communities from riparian zone in the Pacific Northwest, United States - 7_EM | ecosystem: Host-associated > Plants > Roots > Unclassified | place... | reverse complement strand
AAGGCTAATAGGGATTTAGCGGTAACTAATATAGTTTAGTTAAATTAAGATAATAATATAGATAGAATATTAATAAATACCTCTCCTACTCTAGATTACCAGTTCTCTAAAATCTATAGTTAAATTAAATCCTTAATATAACTGTAATATAACCTTAATATAACCTCCTAAAACTTACCTAGTCCATATTATTACTAAGCTCTTTTAAAATTATAATAAATAGTAAGTAGTATTTAATAAAAGCTTTTATATAACTCTATATACGTTATAATTAAATTATAATAGCATTATTAAGTTAAAATGTAATATGGTGACAGTTGAGTTGAGGACCAAGTAAAGTTCTGTCGGAGTCAGAATATCAACACTGCCCGAGGTTTTAGCGCCTTGGCAAGCACCAACGGAGCTTTCGGCAACACTGGCCGAGCTGTATGCTCCAATTTTGACGGGTTAAGGGATGGGCGCCTTTTGTGTACAGCCTCGCTAGTAGATGACAGTTCTATCGCCTTTAACGTTGTATATCGCCCCCTAATATAGCGCTGCTTAGCTCGCCAATACCTCTATTTAAAAGCTCATCTCTTACTCTACATATTGCATCCGCAATGGAGCCCGATCGTGCCCCTAATATCTCTACAAACGTCTGTGCGAACTGCACGAACGCCTGCACGAACGCCTGCACGAATGCCTATACAAAGCTCTGCTCAAAGCTCTATACAAAGCCGTTTATAATGCCTTCAAAAACAAGCCCAAATACAAGGTCTATATAGAGAAGCTCTCTACTTAAAGCTCTGCTCTGCTCGAAGCTCTGCTTGAAGCTCTGCTTGAAGCTCTGCTTGAAGCTCTGCTCGAAGCTCTGCACGACGCTCTGCTCGAAGCTCTACTCAAGGCTCTGCACGGAGCTCTGCTCAAAAGCTCTGCTCAAAAGCTCTACGTGAGGCTCTGCTCGAAGCTCTACTCGAAGCTTAATACGGAGCTCCAAAGCTCTCCTAATACGCAGCACTGATATACTAGGAAGGCTCTATCCCTTAACCCGTCAAAATTGCTCAGGGCAGTCACTGCCGGTCGGGTATGAGCGGTGTCATTAACCAAAAGTGAGTTCCAATTGGATTCCTGAACAAATTGGAACATTCTACTAATATCGTGATAGCTTCAACTCCCCCAACACCCTTGCCGCTTACAAGCTCAAGGCCAATAATACCACAACTGTTATTGTCGATCGAGGTGGCAATGACGTAACAGTCGCCATTGTCGACGTCAGCCTTCGCCACCTATTTCATGTATATATAGTCTCTTTTCTTCGTAGTTTAATCTACACACGAGTCCTTTTATGACCTAATTTTTGCGGTCGACAGTTATCCCTCCCGTTGCCGGTGCTGGTGGTTTCATTACCCCCAACAAACCTTTGTAAACGGTTTGACGAGTTAAAGAGCAGGTGAAGAGGACAACGATGGGCGATAATGGAGACACATGATAATATGAGGCTCGCATTTTGGTCTTTAGGTTGCATTGTTTGGGAGTTTATGGTTTTGCCTTTTTTTTATTTATGCTATAGACTACATTCTTGGTACATTTTTATACACTATAAACCCTCTTTTGAAAGGTTCTGCCTTTTGGGTGAAGTCAGCCTCGCGTGAGCAGAAATAGAGTGGGCAGAAAGGGTGAAACGCTCTGATTGGTCCGCTCGTATTGTTTGATATCTGCACGTGATCTCTCCAGAGACGCTAGGCCTGAAGATGTATGGCCCCAAATTCTTCTTTTCTCCACACTCACTACCTGCTGCGTATTTCGACCTCAGCCTCAAGAAGCCATGGTGCATATCATTACAATTTCATCGCTGGAGCGGTTTTCGATACGTTCAACATGTTGTCGGGCGCCTCCTCTATGGTCCTGGTCAAGAGACCACGGAGATCTGCTCCTAAAGTGAAGACGGGCTGCACAACATGCAAGTACGTTCATCAGATATAACCACAAGCGGTCAAGCTTGATATGCTGCTAATCCTTAATTGAAAGAATCCGACGAGTCAAATGTGGTGAGGAGAAGCCTTGCTGCATAAGGTAACATGGCCCATGTACAATCATTCGTCTTCTAATCCAGCCAGATGCACCAGCACGGGTCGCAAGTGCGACGGCTATGCTCAAAGCACCAATGACAATCAGTCTGAAGCACTTGCTGTGAAACGAGTATCTGGTCCTCGACATGGCGTCCCAACCCTTCAAATTTTGGGCGACAATGTCCATTATCTGGAATTCTACCACCATTGCGCCGGCCCGACCATTTCCAGCGAATTTGATAAAGAATTTTGGTCTCGAACATCTCTCCAAATGGCCCAATCGGAACCTTGTGTCCGGCACGCCTTAATTGCTCTCGGTTACCTCAACAAGACCGAGACGGGGAGCTTAAAGGATGCTCGCTCAGGTTTTATGGCCGCCTCTGAGCAAAAGACCTTGCTATTCCACTACAATAAAGCCGTTAATTTTCTGGTTCAAAGAATATCTGAATCGTCTTACTCTCCCGAGATTGGGCTCGTCTCTTGCATACTCTTCATCTGCATAGAGTTTCTACGTGGAAACTATGACACGGCCTTTGCACATTTCAACAGTGGTCTCAAAATCATATCTGCATTCAAGAGAAGTCAGATACTATCTCCCTTTAAGAGTTTAGGCCCTAGTATGATTGAAGAATCATTGATACCCATGTTTATTCGAATGATGGCAACGGCACTGTTATACGGCGTACCTACAGAGCATGTCTTGCATACCTCTTACTATCCATTAGAAATTCAAGAGCGTCCATTTACCTCGGTATTAGAAGCACAATCGTCGATTCACAACATTCGAAACATGGCCATGCTTTTCATACGTAACATAGGGCAGAAGCTCATTAAGCCGAGACTAATCACCGAGGAAGACTTGCAACATCAGAAAGATATTCTGGAATCTCACCGTGCCTGGTTCCGCGCCCTCGAAGAGCTTGAACGTAAGACGACGCTCTCGAAGGAAGATGCAATTACGGCAAACTCTCTCAAAGCAAACTACTACTGCACCTACATCTTTACTGCCTGTGCTACACACACGAACCAGATCGCGTACGACCAGCATCTCGATGGCTTTAAAGCCTTGATCAACCACGCCAGAATCGTCCTTGATTCCATAGGAAGCACCTCGTCTAGTTCTCCCGTCGCAAACTTTACTTTTGAAATTGGCATCATCCCATACCTCTACTTCGCCGCTTCCCGTTGCCGCTGCCCCGTTACCCGCCGCGAAGCCATCTCCCTCCTCGAGCGCAACCCGCCTCGGGAAGGCCTCTGGGATGCGCAGCAACACGTCGCCGTCACCAACCGCATCATCGAGATTGAGGAAAGCGAACCGGATCCTGTCACGGGTTGGCCGGTGGAGCGGACGAGGATCTGGAGTACGATTATCAATGGGGATATGGATGGGAATGGGAGGTTTCTAGTTTATTTTGCGGTGGGGATCTGGGGTGAGGGGAGGGGTGTGCCGCCGTTGCCGCCGGGGATGGTGCTGAGTGGGAGTCCGGAGGGGAGGATGTGGAGGGAGTGGTTTGTATTGTGATATCGACAACGAGATGAGTCGGCATCGTGAAGTTTATAGAGAATGTTATATTAGTATATATACAAAAGTAATTTATTTGGGAGTTATAAAGGTAAGTTAAATAAGGACTTAAGAGGTAGGGTTACCTAAAGAGAAGAGTAAGTTAGTATTAAGTTAGTGGTAGATAGTAAATAAATATTTTAAGGCGCTTTAATACCGAAGTACTCCAAGACATACTACCGCATAGTTAAATTGTCGTATTTAACGAGTCCTACTATACTAATTTATAACTTAGATATACCAGAAAATGCTATATTATTTATACTGCTATAATTAGGACCAAATATTATAATCGCCCCAATCTTGCTAAATAAAAGAGTAAGCTTACCTATTTTAGTATTAACTTCCATATAAATATATAAGCGAGTATAGAAGCTGGCTTATTAGAGAGCTAAATAAAGCTTTATAAATTACTTCTACTTTATCACACCTCCTATTTATTTACTGTCGGAATGTTAGTTATGTGACGTGGTTATGAGACCACGAAGCGAGGCTAGCTAACCTGACCTTGGAGCAACCCCTTACTTCTAGATAACAATAACTACCAACTTCAACACCGCATATGTATTGCAATACAGTGATATTTGTGCACATTAATAAAGCGAGTATACTAACACTAATCAGTAGATGTACAGATTAGGAAATACGCAATAAGCTAGAGCTTAAGAACCGTACTAGAAATAGTATATAGATTGCCTAGCCTTGTCTATTCCAGTTAAAGGAGAAAGCTATATTACCCTTAAAGCTTAAGACCACGTATCAGCTTAACTGCTGACGTGTCAGATCGCCTAGAGAATTATATCTTTACTTAAAGAAGATTGTGACCTCCCTTAAGCTTAAGAGAATTTATACTGGCCTTACAGCTAATATAACAGATCACTGAGAGAATAGTAGTCTTGCTAAGAACACTTTATAGGCCTAATAGCTATAGAGAATGTACACACCAGAGAGAGCTACGCCACCCTTAAAGCTTGAGATGAACGTGTTAGCTTAACTGCTAACGCGTTAGATCGCCTAGAGGATCGTACCTTTGCTAAGAATCTTCAGTCTTTAAAAACTGTAGATTTGTCAAGGGGACACGCACACACCCTTATACCCTTATACCCTTACCTCTACATCCTCACCTCTTGACCCTCGACCTTGACCCTCGACCCTCGACCTTAAACCTCAACCTTGACCTTAACCTTGACCTTAGCCCTTGACCTCGACCTTAACCTTAACCCTCGACCTCAACCTCTATTTAAGCCTCAAGCCTTAAACTCTTACACCCACCCTTATACTTATAATCATGGAACTAATGGAGAAAGAATGGGCCGTAATAGCTAGTAAATATGGATATGGAATTAATGCAAACGAGGCTATAAAGGACAAACTGGTAGAGTTTATAGAAATAATAATGTATCTAACACAAGACCTTATAGATAATAGCTTGTGGGCTGTCTTTCTAGAGCAGTTTAAGGGATTTATGGTGGAGAGCTTTAAGAAGATATGCATAGATATTAGATCTAAGCTGCGAAGACATCTCCTTAAAAGAGGTATTTATGTAGGCAAACATAACAATAGAGTTACTATATCTAAACAGTTATTTAAGGTTATATAATGGGAAGAGCTGCATTAATAAACAGATAAGGAGATTATAGCAACTATTAAGGAATTAGCAGAACCACTAATTATGGTAATACTGTAAGATAGGTTAAACCACACCCATAACAGTCTATTGGGTCAGCCTATAGCTATAGTTGTAATACTACCTAGGCCTACCCTACCACTAGCTACCCTACTAATTCCACCAGCTATTCTAACTACTATACTACCAGTTATCCTAATCGCTACACCGCCAGCTACTCTAATTGCTATACTGCCAGCTACTCCAATTACTGCACTGCTAGCTACTCTAATTACTGCACCGCCAGCTACCCCAATTACTGCCCCTGCTACTCCTACTACCCCACCTAGTCCTCCTCCTACCTAGTATCTTTACCCTAGTACTGCTAGGGATAGACTAAACTATACTCTTAACAGTTTAGCTATTAGCCTGGAATTAGCTTAGCCTATAGCTATAGCTATAACACCGCCCAGGATGCAGACACCTACCCCTATAATACCTCAACTATCTATTGCACCTATACCCCAGTAAGCTGCACCAACTGCCTCTACCTTCCCTCTATTAGCTGCTTTAGCCCTACCACTAGCTGCTCCGCCAATTCCACCAGTAATTCTAACTGCTGCACTACTAGTTATCCCAATCGCTGCACCGCTAGCTACTCTAATTACTGCCCCTACTGCCCCTACTGCCCCTACTACCCCTCCTAGTCCTTAATCCTCCAATTATAACTAATTGCTATAGTTAAGAGAGCAGCAACTATAGCAGCCGCAGAAACTGCAGTAGCTATATATATATATACCACCTAAACTGGCTGTGCCTAGTGTGGAGCAAGGATTTAAGCAAGGACCTAGATATAGTAAGGAGGTGGCTATAGTTGTAAAGATCTATATAGACAACTAGAAGGCTTGCTAGGGAGTCCCTACCTATAGAACTGCCGTCTTAAACCCTAGAGAAGACTTGTCTTAGTAGTAGTATAACCCTTAGCAACCTAGCTAATAGCAGCATACTATATTATAATCTACCCTACTACAATCTACCCTAAACCTACGGCCATGGCGGATATAGTAGATATTTTAGTATACCTGTAAGAGGACGTTCCCTTACTATAATTAGGCTATAGGGGTGGGTTAAATAAATGAACTATAAAGTATTGCCTGGGTGTATGGTAGGGAGTAGGCAATACCCTTATATAGAAAAGAGAGATGAACTAATAGGGGAGGAAGAAGGCTGCAAACCTAAGGAGCTTATAAGGGGTGGCTAAGGCCTAGCTAAAGGCTACCCTTAGTAGCCCTAAGAGCTCCTAGGATATAGCTAAGTAATACACTACTAAGACACTAGTGTCTGATATCCACAATATCTAATATCCGCAAGATCTGTAAGATCCGCAATATTTACAATATCCGCAATTCTCTGCCAAGTTAGCTAAATTCTGCTATATTCTGCGGACCCTGAATTTAACCAGCTAATTAGGATTTTCCATCCCCAGGATAGAAAATTGCTATTGGCTTACTTACCACTAGCGCCTTGGTGGGCCTCGCGATATATTAACCTACTACCCCTAACAATTTCTCTTCTTCTTCTTCTTCTCTTTAGCCCAGTATCTTTACAATATAGTATTCTATAAGCTTCAGTCCAAAGGCATTTATATAAGCTATAACATAGGTTATTGTTACGGAACACCCCTGTAATACCTTATACATGTCTACCTGTTTCTACTAACTTAGTAATTGGAGACTGACCACAAGACGGCAGTCTAATAGCAATCTATGGCAATCTAATAGCAACCTAATGGTAATCTACGGCATTCTACTATATTCTGCTAAGTCTACTAAATCCTATTAAGTTCTGCCAGGACTACTACCTAAATCCTATTCTACCCCGTATATGTGTTAACTAAGCAACTAAGTTAATAATATATACCCTTTCTTCCCGTTTTTCTTACCTTCTTTCCTTACGCAATGTCTTAACTTTATCACATAGTTTATTTATATAATTACGGACCTGTAAAAGGAGCGTGGAAGCTATTACATATTAATTAGATCTCTGGCTATTGTGTATATGCTATAAATAGTCTAGAAGTAAACTTGACTTTAGAGTATAGATTAGCCTTCTTTTTAGAGTTGCTCCAGTATCAGAATGTTAGTTATATAATATAGTCACAAGACCACGAAGCAAGGCTAGCTAACCTAACCTTAGAGTAACCCCTTACTTCTAGATAACAATAACTACTAATTTTAATACTGTATATGTATCGCAATACAGTGATATTCGTGCACGTTAATAAAGCGAGTATACTGATATTTACCTTAATATACTTACCCTCTTATATTTTAGTACTTATAACTACTTATTAATAGCAAGTTGTTAGTAAATAGAAGCTACTATACCTTTTTTATAGATATATTAGCAGCCTAGTGTTTAAGGTCTTTCACTATAGTTGCTATATATAGTGGCTAACAGTTCCTATATTTTGGAAAAGAGAGAGAATTTAGTGTAGCTGCGTAGGTATATATACCGTTATTAACTTTTATAACCTAGGTAATAACTCTTTTACTTACGCGCTTATAAGTGTCGGAATATAAGGACAGTAGTTACGTGGTTATGTGTCGTTGTCGTGTCTTTAATTAGTCATCCTTATAGTGACTAATCAGCCCCCTACTTAGGCACTGCGATCCTTATAATCCTTTGCTTTTGAAAGAATAAATTAACCATTATTATACTATCTACAAACCGTAGCTATGTGATATTACCTTGTGTTACCAACACTGATTAGTAGTTAACTTTACTATTATACTATAGAGCAGCTAAGTATTTCTAAGAAGAGACGAGCCACTATATTAGTGCTACTTGTGCTAAAGGAAGCTGTCTTTTAAGGTCAGAACTGGTCCTAAACCTTAAATAGAACTCTTCTACAAATCCAAGGATCTAAAGGCCAGAACTGGTCCTGAGCCTTTCCCAAATTACAGATTCTTGTGTCTATTACGCAGAACAATACGCTTTACAAGTCTTCGCGATTTAAGGCCAGAACTGGTCCTAAGCCCCATAATCGCAGATTCTTGTCTAAACGCGTACTAAACAATAATTGACAATCCCTACACCAATAACACCTCCTCTCCTACAACCTAATAACACTTCCCTTCCTCTGAAAACATAGCTACGATTACTCTAAATAACTGGAGAGATTCCTTACTACTAGGGGTAGCTATATATGCAAAACTCATTAATAAAAATTAGGACGAATTTCCCGTTTTTAATACAATAACCTATACGGCAAAATAAGTCAATGGCTTCCTCCTACACTATATTCTCTTCTACCAAAGTAGATACTACGCCGATATACAACTATGGGAATATTTCAGGGAGGATTTTATAGGATGGACCGCTGACACCTAGGCACTTGGCAATGTTAATATTATTTGGGATTTTTAAGACTTTCTTTGTAGGAATAGGGTATATATTGCTAAGAACAGTAACCCAATTACTAGTAATATTCAGGCCGTTATTATTAGCATAGAGGAACCAGTATGGACAGAAGCTGAGATTATACGTTAACTACGGAAACCCAAAACCAACCTATATTCTTTAGAAGGTAACTGTCGGTACCAATTTAATGGTATAAGTGAGTTGTGTCTAGAGGCACGAAATACGTATAGTATCGTATGCTCATTTAGACGGTGGTGACTGTCGATTCTATTGAGGTAGACTATGTGGTCTATATACTGACGCACCTCCCCCCTAATTAGTCAGTGCTTTAGGGGTGCACCAGACGCGTAAGCGGGTGGTTGGTGCACCGAACGCGTAAACGCGTACTCGGCGTACCGAACGCGTAGGCACGCGGTTGGTACGACAGGTGCTGTAATTATACACTAGCGGTACTTGGAAAATAAAACCACTTGTATATAGCCTCCGTAATTGCCTTAATAGAACCATAAAACATATAAGAAAATACATAGGAAATCCCTCCTAAGGTGCCCTCTAGGTTGCCTTCCAAATGGTGCTCCAATCTGGCCGTAAGTCCTGCTTACGGTCCGTAAAATGAACTGTACGGCCTTTTAACGGGCCGTAAATGTACCGTACGGCCCTCCGACGGGCCGTAACTAAACCGTAAATGCTCTGTTAGTCTCGCTCTACCCATTCTATAACCTTTAGGTTGAGCTTGTTCGTGTTAATTAGGGTTTTAAGAGCTTAACACGGCTTTGCCTTAGTTATGGCGTCTACTAGGTTGTCTCCGCTGCTAATCCATTTAACTTCCGTAATCTCGCGTTGTTTATAGGCCTAACGTAAGCATATTAGGTCGACTATAAGCCTCTTCTCCTGTATTGTGCCTAGTTTAACTAGGCAGTTATAGAGGGACTTTAAATCAGTGCATAAAACTAGGGGTAGCTGCTCCAATTGTAGGATCTTCTGGATTATTAATTTGATTATAGCTGCTATATTAAAGCCATGGGCTAGTGCATATAGTTTAGAAGCTAGTACACTGCGGGTTACTCGCTTACATTTAATTAAAGACTAGTGCAGTATATTTGCGTCCTGATTATGGTCCGTAAGTATAATTATAAAGCCGATTTGCGATGACAGGTCCCTATTATTGGCGAAGGAGGCGTCCGTAAATACTATTACGCTAATAGAATTTAGGTCTAGCGGTACAAAAGTAAGTTCTCTTGTTGCATTATTAATCTGCTATTGAATGCGCTTATTAAGCTGCTTGATATTTTCTTCTTGCGGATCTACTGTCTGGGCCGTAAAGGACAAGTTATAGGCAGATTTGGGTTGGCAAACTGTGGCAATATAGGCGCCTCTTATACGCTATGCAGCGTATTAGTCCTTTGTATTTACAGTTTTATAGGTCTCTCTATGGGAACTGGTGAGGTCCGTAGGCTTTGCTATAATAAGCTTTAGGTTTTAAGCTTAGCGTTCCTGGGTTAGCTAAATTAAGTTGCCCTTTTATGTAATTAAGCCTCCGTTAAACTTAATTAGAGTCTGCTCAGTTAACTACTCTTGTGGCTTTGCTAGGAACTTAGCTTCTTATAGTTTAGTCTCTTTAGTGTCCGTAAATGTCTGGTCTACTAAGAAGAGGGTATTGTCTGTTTAGAGTCCAATAATACCAAGGCCGTTTAATAGGGTGTATAGGAGGCAAGGGTTATAGGTTAACTGCTCCATCTTAAGTTTACGGATATGGTGCTGGTGGTACGTCTTAAACCAATGGTTTCCAGCTTCCAGTACTCCATATAGGGGTTTTACAACCCATAAAATTGTTCCTGGTTGTAAGTTAAGCTCATGGGGTGGTCGTATAAAGATATCCCTACTTAGGTAGGTATTAGACTGCATATAGGCTTGCGAGATGTCCCGTAAGTAAAGGGCTATGGGTTTGGTTTGCTGTAGCCCCAGCATAAGTGCAAGTATGATCCATTAGCTGACTTGTTGAATTATAGGCAATTATATAAGGACTAAGTCCTTTCCTTGGTCGTTATAGGCTTGTATAATAAGCCTTGATTTTTTGAAGGCTTTATTAGTACTAGGGTGCTTAATTTCGTTAATAAAGCGCGAGTTAAATATACGGACGCCTTGTGGAACGTCTCTCTCTGTTACAACCGTAAAGACGCCCTTCTTAAGTAGTCCGTTAATCTCTTTGTGTTATAAGTCCGTAAAAGGGGTTTCCTATACTAAAACTAATATATCTATAGGCGGAGATTGCTTTACGGATGTGCCTATGGAGGTTAGGTAATTCTTTATTATAGGGTTTTTACAGGGGCGTCCTTGGCCACGCTTTACAGCAGGTTCTGTAGGTTTATTGGGTTTCTGGGGGACCTCTAGGGTAGGTAAGGGTGCTTCTAGTTTATCTAATTTGGTGGGTGCTTCTGGTTCGTCTAGCTTAATATTATAGATGTTTTTAGACCAAAAATAGGGTTTTACGGACGTGCTTTTGAAGCTTGTTAGTCCGCTAGGGAGCTATATATAGTAGGTCTCGTCTTCTACGGCCAGTAGATGGTAAGGTCCAGTCTAATTGCCGCTTTTACGCCACATAAGGACTTCAGAGTTAAGCGGGAGGTTGTATACTGGGGTTGTATTAGGTCCGTTACAGTGGTGCAAAGTGTTATTAACAGTTTGTTTAGCCTATAATTTAACTATTTCGGCTATTGCCTTCCGTATTACAGCTGCTTAATCCATAATAGACGGGGTAGGAGGGTCCAGTTTGCTTATTCTTAGGTAGGCTCCGTAGACTAAAAGGGTAGGTACCAGTCTATTAGGGCCAGCGGTATTATTAACGGCTTTTATAGCCATCTGTAAAGCTAGTTCTTTTTGGATATTCTTACACTCATCTATAATAATCTAGTAAGCTCTCTGTAAAGCTAGGTAAGCTTATTTAACAAGTCTAACGGACCAGTGCGCCTTAACTAGAACAGCTTTTATTGAAATAGCTATGGCTATAGCGTACTGTTAGAATTCCTTACTGATGAAGTTCCTACCAGCGTTATGGGTGATATACTTAGGGGGTCTAAGGTATATATCAATCCAGCAGGTCCGTAAAATATCCCAAGTATATTTTGCGGATATATTTTGCAACCAACGGGTGGCTTAATAGCGGGTTGCCTCGTCAACTATATATAATACTGGACTGCCGTTAATGTACATAATATCTATATACACTGAGTGGTTGAAGTCAAGGTTCTTATAAAGGGTGAACTTAAATCTGCCTAGGGAACGTCCATATTTCTGGCAAAAAGAGCAGTATTTAGTTAGGTGGTTAATTGCCTTTCTATTAACATTATTATATCCAGAGCGTTTAAGAACTCTATATAGCTTTTCAGCTAATAGGTGGCCAAAACAGCGGTGTAAACGGTGGATTTTAGTACTGGTAAGGTAGTATGGGTTATAGTTAAAAGATTCCTAAATATAGGTCCATAAAGTCTCTCCCTATATAAGGAACGGGTGTCCAAATTGTTGTGTAATTAGTAGGGTAATATGCTTGCTTCCTAGGGCAGTTATAGGGCTAGTTAAGGTGTCTATAATATTATTGTAGTAGACCTATAACCTATCCATATCTGCAAGATAGAGTAGAAAAGGGGTGTCCGCTTTTACTATATGGAAGTTAACTAGGCTAATTGGGGTCTTAACTATAACTGATCTAATTAATGCGGTTAAACCAATGCTAAATTGGACGTTTACGGCCCTAGCTTACATAGTGTTAATGTCCGTATTATTATTTACGGTAGTCTTATATATAAGGTATTGTCCATAACCTATAGTAGACTTCTTAGAGGCACCTATATCAATTATAATGCCATAGAATTCTTTAGGGGTATAGCGTTCTGTAGTAATATATGCAAATGGGTCCTATTCGCGGTCTATAACGTCTATAACGGGTCCAACGGGTATACTTGCGGGCCAGTTTTCAGGTGTAATTAAGTGTATAAAGGAGCGGTCGGCTAATACAGTTATAGTATTAAAGGCTTAACTGTCCGTAAAAGGTCTAAAAGTAGTTAGGAATGTCTCTAAGGTCTCCTGTTCCTAAGCATTTAAGTTAAAGTTAATTATAAGGGCTTCTATTAACTTGTTAGGGGGCTCCTCTACTTCCTTTCCTTTATACTCCAAAATAAACTAGTTAATCTGGTTATTAAGTCTCTTCCTAGACTTATTATGTTCTTCCTAGGTATACCTTGTAGACTAATATCCTTCCTTACCGTACACAAAGCACTTCTAACTGGTTTGTCTGCGGGGGTATGTTTTTGTATAGGGGTTGCTATGGGGGTTACAGGTAGGACTTGGTCAGTACGGGTACTGCTAGCGGTAGCGGCGGTCTATAAAGTAGACGTCTAAGTTTATTTACGGATATTAAATATCCGTAGCGAAGGCTTAAGTACTGCTCAGTAGGTTTAAGACTTTATATATTATAATAGAGGAGCGTAGATTATTAATAAGGCCAGCTAAGGTATCTATAGGCTTATAGCAGGTATACTTGCAGAGCTCTACTTCCTGGCAAGCCATAATAAGTTTGTTGTATAGGAAGTCGTCTGTTCGAAGCTTAGCATTAAGGCCATACTGTAGGTGCCAGAGGTCTTTAATAAGGATCTGCAGATACTCTATAGTCGATTTTTCAGTATTCTTATCAATTACGGTCTATAGCTTAGTCACATTCCATTAGGTAAGAATATCACGCTTATATTCCGGTCCTTTAAAGTAGTTATATATAGCTTTGTATAGCTTATCAAAGGGAACACCAAGGGGGTTGCTCTTAAGGTTGGTGTAATAGTGGTTAAATGCTAGGCCGCGCAGCATGGTAGAGTAGGCTTAGCTGAACTCCTATTTAGAAATATCAGCCTTTTAACAGAGGTCCGTAAAGATAGTCAGTTTAAAGTCAAAGTTATCATTTTCACCGCTGTACTTAGATTCGTCGGTATAGAGCTTAGCTAGGTTAGCTAACTCCTTGCCATAGGTCTTCGCTTGGGTAGGTTGCGGATTTATAACTTAGACGGGTTGCGGATCTATAACTTGGGCGGGTTGCAGATCTATAACTTGGGCAGTGGCGGAAGGGTTTTAGCCCATATTTTGGTTTACAGGGGTATTGCGGTCTGTGACTTAGGTACTAGGTATACTCTGGCCAGTAAGGTTGATTCCAAAACTGCTTGGGTTTATAGGACAAATTTGGTTAAGAGGGTTAGGTATAAGGCCAGCAATTATATTAAGTTTGGAAGAAGCAAAGAGTTCTTTAGTAGTGTTATACTCGTCTAGGATTTCTTCCTTAGTCTATTCCGTTTGGTCCTCCTTATATATTATATTGTATAAAAACTGTGCGACAGTGACCCATTTATTCCTTTTAACCTATACGCCTTGGTTACGTAAAAGGGTCCATAGGTTATAGATAGTAGTAGGGTTGCATTCCTTAAAGATAGCTTCCGTAAAGTCCGCAAAGTCTTCCTGGTATTACTCCCATAGGTCAACGTTTATAAGCTTAAAGTATTTGTACTTAAGGATTTTAAATTTAATATAGTTGTTAACGTTATCTATAGACGTAACATTAACTCCTTATCTCTACTTCTTTTAACCTTTATTAACCTGCTTGCTAATGTCTACCATACTGTATAGTGTAGTATGGTGCGTAGTAAGTGGAAGAGGTCTTATAAGGGTCCGTAAAATCGGTTAACGGGCCTATAACAGTTTGTAGAAGGGTAAGAGGGTCTCTATAGGGTTTTAACAGGTCCGTAGTGGTTCGCAGGAGGGTAAGAGGTCTCTATAACAGTCCGTAAAAGTGATTAATGGGTCCATAACGGTTTGTAAAAGGGTGAGGGGTCTCTATAAGGGGTTAGAGAGGAGGCCGGGGTATTTTGGTAGGGTATAGTGGTCGCGTTCTTGGTGTAATCGTGTTCTTAACGTGGTTGCGTTGACTACTAGTACAGTAGTTAATATCTCTAATTAAGGTGGAGCGTAAACGTCTTCTAAAACCAGGGTAGATTTAAGGTAATTCTAGGTAAGGTAGAGCGTCAGATATCTTCCAAATCTAGAGTACTTTGATTCTCTTTAACTAAAATAGGGGCTTATAAGGTGGAGCGTTGGACGTCTTTTAAGCAAGTGCGTATCTCCTAATCTGTGCGCGCTCACTAATTAGTGTTGGTACCAATTTAATGGTATAAGTGAGTTGTATCTAGGGGCACGAAATACATATAGTATCGTATGCTCATTTAGACGGTGGTGACTGTCGATTCTATTGAGGTAGACTACGTGGTCTATATACTGACGCACCTCCCCCCTAATTAGTTAGTGCTTTAGGGGTGCACCAGACGCGTAAGCGGGTGGTTGGTACACTAAACGCGTAAACGCGTACTCGGCGTACCGAACGCGTAGGCACGCGGTTGGTACGACAGGTGCTGTAATTATACAGTAACTTTAATTTGGAATGGAACCCCTAGAACGCTAATCCTCTATTCTAGCTAACTGGTGAGCCTACACTACCAGAGACACTATAAGAACCTCTACAGGAATCTCCACAGCAACCTCCGCAACAATCTCCGTAACAATCTCCGCACTAACCTCCGCAAAAGCCTCCGCAAGAGCCTCCGCAGCAGCCTCTACAAGAATCTCCGCAGCAACCTCCACAGCAGCCTCTATAAAAGCCTCCGCAAGAACTTCTGTAACAACCTCCTGAACAACCTCCGCTTTAATATCCGCAACAACCTCCGCACCAACCTCCGTACCAACCTCCGCACCAATCTCCGTACCAATCTCCGCACCAACCTCCGCACCAACCTCCGCATTAACCTCTACAAGAGCCTCTACAGCAGCCTCTACAAGAGCCTCCGCAGCAGCCTCTACAAGAGCCTCCGCAGCAGCCTCCACAGCAGCCCAGATCTACAAACAGCATCTTTAATTAGCAGCAACAGTCACCCATTTCTCCACAAATATTTAACAAGCTTTGGAAGATTTAGCGTGGAGGATTCCAAGACTCCTGCGGCCCCTAAAGCAGCTACAGAGGTGGCTACCAGCGTAATTCAGACAGGAAGTTCTCGTGGAGGGTACCATAAAGGATAGGTGAAGAGAGAGATATAGGGGGAGCGGTTGGAACGGCACAGTCACATAGGCAATCCATAAAGAAGAACTGCCAGTATCTGCGGCAGCTATAAACCCGATAACTGTTGCAACTGATATGCCCTGCCTGCAGCTAATTGACTACTTGCTGCTCCGCCTGCAGCCAACCAATATCTACTGCTTTTACCTCCAGCTAAACCGACACCTTGCTGCCTTGCTGCCTTCCTACAGCGCCACAAGCATAAAGAAAGAACTGCCAGTGTTAG
>Ga0307507_10007403_pt1 | contig 16009 bp, 8 predicted proteins | sample 7_EM_MG_FD_207223 | JGI IMG/M metagenome (GOLD analysis project Ga0307507, IMG submission 207223) | Populus trichocarpa ectomycorrhiza microbial communities from riparian zone in the Pacific Northwest, United States - 7_EM | ecosystem: Host-associated > Plants > Roots > Unclassified | place... | reverse complement strand
GCCTCCAAGTAATAAGACTATATAAGATTGTATAAGATTATATTAGATAATATATACTAGTTAAATATATAATTGCATATCAAGAAATATACAGTTACCTTTTAAAGTTGCTAAGTAGGTTAACTGCATATTAAGGAATATACAGTTAGCTTTTAAAGTTGTTAAGTAGGTCAACTGCGTGTTATTTAACTTTTAAATATGTTAAGTTGGTTAATTGCGTATTAAGTTAGTTAAATTGCATATTAAGTTAGTTAATTGCGTGTTAAGTTAGTTAAATTACATATTAAGTTAGTTAATTACGTGTTAAGTTAGTTAAATTGCGTATCAAGTTGGTTAATTATGTGTCAAGTTGGTCAATTGCGTGTCAAGTTAGTCAAATTGCATGTCAATTACGCGAAACGCGAAAACCAAAGTCTACTTAAATCTCATCCTGCGAATATTTTCCCGATGAGGATATACTGCTCGCAGAGCTTGTGTACCGTTTTGGTCTTATTGTATACGCTAGGCGGGCCCTGTCTGCCTACTCGCTCCGTACTTTATATCTGCTTAACCAAGCCGGGTGGCTTAGGTTACAGTTCGCGTATTAGTATTTTATAGGGTCGTTACAGAAGCTATAGGATTTATTATTGTGTCCTAGCGCCGCGCAAAGTCCGTATTTCTTTTAGCTACTACAGAATCGGGCTATATAGCCATACTTTTAATAGTTATAGCACTAAGTAACCCAGCAGTCCCTATAATAAAGTTCGCAATCCTTTAGCTTACTCTAAAAAAGGAGCCCTTTATGTATAAGCGTGTTCGCTTGTTCGGGGGTCGCTACATTAATAATAAGGTATATAGTTGTTTTCCCTAGCCGCAAGGGCCTCTTTGGCCACTATATACGGAGGATTTTAATTTTGTTGCTAAGATGTTTATTCTACCCTAGTATCTAGCGGATTGCTTCGTCCTGTTTACTATAGTCTACTAATGTAATTCTTATTCTATGGACTATAATAGGGAACTTTCTACGGTTTACTTCTGCCGTTAGACTAATAGCGGAGAGCTATCTATTATCTTACTTTAGTTGTTCCTTTATCTAGGCAGTATCCGCTATTATTATAATGTCTCCGCTTGGCAGCTTCCTCCCTACTAATATCTTACCTGTAATCTCTGGGCTTCTACTCTTATTAATCTCTTCTATAATCTGGCTAATTGGGCGGTCGCAGTCCTGTAGGGACGCGCCTGGGTTTCGTATAACGAGTTCGCAGGTTAGACGCGTGGGGACTTCGCGGACCGGCTATAGGCCTGTCCAGGGAGGGAGGCCTGCCTGTAAAGCTGCAGCATAGGTCGTCGGCGCCAGAGGCTTTGCTAGCTGGTTTTATTTTTTAATTAAGTCCGCAACGGCTTCTATAAGCTTTTAAATGTGATTGTTATCGGCTATAACTCGTGGAGGCAAGCAGAGCTTGCCAGCCTCTGCCTTAAGCTCCTCCCAAAGCTCGAGTTCTTTGCCATTTAGAAGGAGTAGGTCATCTAGTTTTTGAATCAGCTTCGCCACCTTTTATTGCGGTGGCTCTGTGGGTACGGGCTGCGGTGCTAGTGCCTCGCGTGCTGCTGCACCCTGCGATGCCTGCGACCTCGCAGCAGACCCCTGCGGGCTTATTGCGGGTAGTACGCAGCTTCGAAGGTGTATTCGGACGTATAGACGCGTAAAAATGACGTGTTCTGAGCGTGTTTGTGACTTTTAACTTTTGGGCGATGCGAGTGTGTAATCCTTAGATTATATTCCTGTAACCAAGGTATTCCTAATATTGCCTTGTCCTTTCCCAACGGTAGGATATCAAAAGATATTTTAACCTGCCTCCCTTTAATAGTTAACTAAATAGGTCCTGTTTTAATATTAATAATGCCTCCTCTATAGGCTATTTAATCTCCTGAAATTGTTATAAGTGGATATAGGTATTTTTTTTGTCTATATAGTAACCCCATCCTTTCTACTACTGCTAGTAATATATAGTTTCTTATTGCTCTACTATCTATTAGTGCCTTAAACTATTAATCTTGCCACTAGACTTGTAAATTTAGGTGTCGTCCTTTAAGGGTCTAAGGCTCTACTACTGGTTCCCTCTAGTCCTGTGGGCCTCCCCTTTTCCTAACTGCTAGCTACTAGATCCTGTTTATACTTAGTCCTTTTTAGGCCAATACTTAGTTCGTTTCTTTTCCTCTACGTACTATAGATAAGTGTTTTCTGGATAATTCTACCACTGTCTTCTATTTAGGCATTCTTCCGTAAGGAATCTTCCTAGTTAAAGTATTAGGTCCCCTTAACTCTATACTTCTACTAGGTGCCATCTATATATATACTTAGTGTCTCTGTATTTCTTCTTATCTAGTGCCTAATATATTCTGGTTGGATACTTCTGGTTCTTATCTTTTAGTGCCCTATACATGTTATATATATCATCTATATTGTAACAGGACTAGCCTAGTTACAGTAGGAATGTCTCGGTGAAACACTTAACAGATAAATTCTGACGCTTTAATCAAATTCTGCCAAATTCTGCCGACTTAATCAAATTCCACTAAATTCCACTAACGTAATGGAATTTGGTCAAAACCTGTCAAAACCTGCATGCGTACGTGCCCACGCGTCTACTGCTAAGACTCCTAAATATTTAGTTACAAGCTTCCTATATTCCTTTCTCTTCTTTACGCAACATCTTGTTCCTAGCAAGAGCTATATACCCTTAGATTTAGATAGAATTTATACTATTCCTTTAAATCTTCCCCAAAGTCTCTTTGCGCCCTTATGTTATGTCTAAACAATTACTATTAAAATGGCAAACAAACTCGAATCCCCTATATTAATAAGTATTATGGCCCTAGTTAGGGAACAGTTAACTATAATGCAACAGTCCTTTATAGAAGCCTTAGCCCAACAGCAAGTAATATTAGAAGCTTAACACTAGTAATTAATTAGAGCAATCCATAAAGAACTCTATAACCTTAAGGCACTTACGTTAGAGACCCTAATAATAACACCTGCAGATAAGATTGAAATAACTATATATAAACCCGGCCCGTTAAATGCAAATCCTAAACTAGTAACGGTAGCTTAACCTATACCTATAACGAACCTAGTACCTACTATAAAATTAGAAAAGCTTCCTAACCCTCTAATATTTAATAGAAACCAAAATAACCTATATCCCTTTATAACTAAGCTCTGTTTTAAACTTTTAACAAACTACAACTAATACCCTACTAAAGCTAGCAAGGTTAGCTATAGAATGTTTTATTTAAGTAAAGACGCTGCATAAACCATAGACCTATTCTTCTGTAACGGCACCTTTATTAATTTTAAAATCTTTATCTCTCTATTAGAACAAATATATAATAACACCAGCCGCAAATATATAGCTGTTACCAAACTTAAAAACCTATAATAATGGAACCGAGATTTTACTAGCTTCTTTTCGGAATTTCTAGGCCTTATTAGCGAACTGGATTGGAATAAAGCCGCTAAAGTTGCGGCTCTTTAACAAGCTATTTCAGATAAAATTAGAGCATAGTTAGTAGGTATAGAACTGCTAAACGACCTACCCAAATTTGCTATAATATATTAACAAATTAATAAGGACCTTTAATATAACAAACAAACTTATTCTCTAAAGCCAACTACGCCTCGTATTTAAGACCCTATAAAACCAATATATACCCCAAAGCGCGACCCTTCTCCAAAACCTATACACGACCCTATGGACCTCAACGCCACTTAATCCTATGCACCCTTAGGAACCAACAAATAAAGAACCCAAACCACAAATAGAGAATGCTTTAGATGTAGTAGAAAAGGACATATTTAAAGAAATTGCCAAACTTACCCTTTTAAAAAAGTCCGCCATAGTTCCTCCCAGTCTTTAAATTACACCTACTCCTTAAATCGCACTTATTCTTCAAGCTATACTTACTCCTTAACTTATACTTATTTTATAAATTATACCTGGTTATTACAAAGCATCTTACCCTTAGCTAACTTAGAAAACAAAACAAATTATCCTAGGGCCAAGTCACGCCTTAAGATAAGAAGTGGAAGAGCATAAGTGTCTAGGCTCTTCTAGCGCTAATATACAACACAACTCCCTTAATGTACTTGGCAAAATTTAAATACTTAGAAAATAGAAGGAGGTATAAATCCTTATAAATAGCGGAGCTACCAGTATAGGCTTTATTAATACGAACTACACAAAAACCTAACACCTAAATTTAAAGAAACTTAATAAGCCCTAAGGCCTATAAGGCTTTAATGGTAAACCCTTAATATATAGTAAATTAACGCACTACACTTTTATAAAAATGTAGATAGGTAAACACCTTAAATATATTTCCCTATTTATAACACCCCTAAAGTAATATAAGATAATACTTAGATATAGATGGCTAAAATAATATAACCCTTTAATTAGCTGGATTAAAGAAACACTAAAATTCCGTATAACATACTGCTAAAGTTATTGCTTAAAACACCACCTACCCTACAAATATGTATAAGATTATTTAAATTTAATACAATATAAACTGCCCCTACTATAGACCCTAAACTAAAACAATAAAGCTATAACTGTTAATTGTAGTAAAGAATACGAAGATATTACGCTAAAACCTCTTAAAATTTATATAATACAAGCCGTACCTTTATTTTGTTAGCAAGAAAATAAGATTATAAAATCTTTTCTGTAATAATAGAAGACGTTAAGAAAGCGCTAAAACTAAAGCAGTATATTAACCCTTAACCTCTTATACCTAAGGAGTACCATAATCTAATTAATAAGTTTAAAAAATGATTTATAAACCAGCTGCCCCCATATTAGGATAAATATAATTTTAAGATAGAACTTAAACCTAGTATAACACTAAAGTTTGGTCCACTATACGGAATATCACAAGAAGAACTGCTTATAATATAATAATACCTTAACAAGCATCTAGAAAAAGGATTTATTCGCCCTAGTTAATCTCTATTCGCCCCCCTATACTATTTATTAAAAAGCTAGAAAGAGGCTTAAGATTCTATGTTAATTACTAAGCCCTAAATATAATTACGATTTAAAACTAATATCTAATCCCCTTAATCTAAGAGACGCTTAACCGCCTAGCAAAGGCATAATATTTTATAAAACTTAATATAGTTGCTGCCTTTAATTAAATTCGCGTCTAAGAAGGAGATAAGAAGTATATAGCCTTTTATATATAATGGGGACTCTTTAAATACCTAGTAATGCTGTTTAGTATAAAGAATGGTCCTAGTACGTTTTAGCAATACATTAATAATATGCTTTATAAATTCCTTAATATATTTGTTACCGCGTATATTAATAATATCTTAATCTACTTGTCTTTGCTTTCTAAGCGTCAAAAATACATCTAAATAGTCCTTAAACGTCTGTGAGATACAGGTTTATAATGCGATATTAAGAAATACAAGTTCTATACGTCTAAAGTCATATACCTAGGCCTAATTATATCCCGTAATAGAATTAAAATAGACCCTAAAAAGGTCACTGCGGTTATAAACTGGGGAAGCCCTAGTAATATATAAGACATTTAAGGATTCCTAGGATTTGTAAATTTCTATTATTAATTTATTAATTAGTTTTTAAAAATTACCTAACCGTTAGTAAACCTAATAAGAAAGAATATAAAATTTAAATAGACTGCTAAATATAAATAAGTTTTAATAACTTAAAACAACGCTTTATAACTATTCTAATTCTTGCCCACTTTAACCCTAACCTTAAATATGTTATTAAAACAGACTTATCTAATTATGCCTTAGGGGGAGTGTTATTGCAATATAATAAGAACGGTAAGCTGCATCCAGTAGCCTTTCTCTCTTAAAAGCTCGCCCCTACTAAATTAAACTATAAGATATATAATAAGGAACTACTTGCAATTGTTAGATGCTTTAAATAATGGCGTCTAGAACTTAAAGGATTGTTATTTCCAATACGCCTGTTAACGGACTATAAAAACCTGCAGTATTTTATAACTATAAAGCAGTTAATACAGCGCTAAATTTATTAGGCTAAATACCTCTTATAATTTAACTTTAAGATTATATACTAACTAGGCAAACTTAATTAGAAGCCTAATACATTAACAAGATAATTATAAGACTTATCTGTAAATGCCTTAGACAAATGGATTACAAATTAATTATAGATCTTATTGCCTCCTAAACGTTTTAAGAAACTACATCCTATATTCCTAGATATAGAACTTAACAGAAACAAATTAAAAATTAATAAATAGGAAATGGAAATTAATAAGCTAATAGAATATAAATATAAAAATAATATATAGATAGCAGATATAATAAAAGTAATTTAAACAGGAAAATAACAGTATAAAGATATTATACTTGCTAAATGCGAAATTTATAATAATCGACTATACTATTAACAGAAGATGGTAGTCCCGAATTCTAAACCCTTATAATTTAAGATACTTAAATTTATATATAATTCCCCTTGTCTGTACGAGTAGAGGTTGTAAATAACGTTACGCGTAAAGCGTATGCGGCAGGGGCCGCATGGCGTAGCGTAGGTTACCTGACTACCTACGGCCCGATAGATAGCCCGACCTTAGCCCCCCCCTATTTAGGCACCGCGATCCTTACGATCCTCTGCAAAGGAAGACACGAATAAACCAAGAACCAGAACTACTTATTGCAATTGCAGTACCCCCCGGGTGATACCGACACCCCTATAGTAGGACATCCTAGCTATGCAAAGACTTATAAGATTATTTAACAAGTATACTACTAGCCTATAATATATAACTATATATAAAAATATATTTAAGTATATAGAACATGCATGCGTGGAAAGATCTCTTATATAAAGAAGTAAGGAGTACTTTAACTATTGCTAATTCCAATGCAAAGATAGCAAGATATCTTAATTAACTTTGTAGTTAACTTGCCTAATAGTAACGGGTTTATAAATGTTATAGTAGTTATTAACTATCTTATAAAAATGCGATATATAATTCCTATGGACTTAATTAATGCGATATTAGTAGCCGAATGTTTTATTAAGCATGTCTTTAAGCTATATAGACTTCCTAATATAATAATATCCAACCACAGAAGCTAGTTTATTTTAGACTTCTAGCAAACTTTATATAAATAATTAAGTATTTAAATATAACTCTTAACTACATTTTATCTAGAGATAGATAGCCAAACTAAAAATATAAACGTAATTATAAAATAATACTTATAAATATACTGCTCCTACCTATAAGACGACTGGGAAAAATAGCTGCCTTTAGCTAAGTTTACCGCGAATAATATAATAAATATATTAACAGGCGTAACGCCGTTCTACGTAACCTACAAATAAGACCCTTAACTTGGATTTAAACTATAACCTAAAATTAATATAATAGGACCTATAATTAAACGGATAATCCCCCTGTTCTAATTAATAACGCGCGAAAGGAGCTCTTGCTGCACCTGGCCCAAAAAGACCAAAACCAACCAAAAGAACCCTGAAAATCACCTAGAGAACCCCCCTGAGATGCATGCATCGCAGGGGAGGCACATGTTGAACGACGGTGGTTTACACTTGCGTGTAACCGCCAGAACCACGCCCAGCAATGGCCCTCTATAATAAAGACGGGCGAATACCATACTATAAAGCGGAAATACCTCTATTAAGAAAGCATCTAACAAAATATAAAGCCTATTGGATGTGTCTAGTATCTAAAATTGCGGGGGAGTAACCGTTAGCTATAATAAACTAACGCAGCTAGCAGAATGGCTCCGCCAGTCTAGCGAACCTTAGGCGCCCCTTTAGTAAACCCTTAATTAAATCCTCTAACGGCTAGGCAAAAATAAAAACAAATAAAACCCCCCTTTACTAGCGAACCGCACCTGGGCCGCCGTAGCTGCGCTTCTATAGCATAGGGAACCCACCCCCTATAAGATAACAACCGGGTATATAATTATAATATAACTAAACACAGAAAAAGCAGAGGGGCTTAGGGGATAATCAGAAACAGAAGTCCTTATAGAGATTTATAAAGAGGTCTATAACGCTGTTACAGTCCAACACCTTAGGAGCGGAGATATTAGAGTTACCCTAAAGGACTAATAGGTAAAGGAATGAGCCGTAAGGGTAGGGGATAGGCTAGGTAAATATATTAGTATAAAAGTACTCTATAAGGATTACCTAGTTGAAGTCCTAGCGGTTCCTATAAGCTTTAGGGTAAAAAAGGGACGCTAGGCGGATAATACAGTAATTATATAGGAGATAGTAAGATAAATGGAACGCCTTATTCTAGGACTTGAGATCACCCGAATCCAATAGCTTTAATAGGAAAATGTAAACTAAGCATATAACGAGAATAATAAGAGGATATAAGGGTCGCTAGAGACTCGCTAGGGAGACGCTAGATAAATGCATGGCTCCCTTATCGTCAGCATATATATACCAGGAATGCAAAAACTCCTTATCTAAAAAGGAATAATTATAAATGGCCTTATATACAACACAAGACTCTATAACCACAGACTACACCTAGAACGATGCTATTGCTGTATATAATAGGGATATACCTAAACTATATGCGCAGCATAGGTGTGCTATGGCCACTGTGCAGGCCCCTATAATATAAGACACTGCTTAAACCAAGACTAAATAAAATGCGCAAACTGCCACCAAAGCACATATAAGGCGTGGGAGAGAGAAGACTGTATTAAATATAGGAGATGGAAGGCAAGGGCTTAACAGCTATAGGAATAACTGCACACTAGGTTATACGAATGGAAATAATAGGTAATAAGCTAGGGGGACATAGGTGCCTTCCCAGCGTTTTCTACCTTTAGTAATAGGGGGCTAGGCCAGCTATCCCAAGCCTTAACGGGCTAGAAGCGGCGCCACATAATATTACCAGACTAAATAGGGACATAAGGGTTACAGGGGATATAAGGGTTATAGGGTACACAAGGGAGAGGACGCCCCGTAGGAAGACCCCTATGGATATCTATAGTAAGCTCAAGACCAGGACAATTAAGAATTAGACTTAACCGGCAAATATAACATTTGTAGCCGACCTATAAAGGGCACACAGCCGACTAGTAAGATTAGGGGAAGAACTGGAGATAATAATAGATTTAGATATAGAAGCGCTAGTAGGAACACAAGACACGGGAATGGAAAGCTCTATATAAAATAAGTAGCGACCAGGGTATAGATACAAGAGATAGAAGTTCTGAATATCCTAGAGAAAGTGGAAATAGAAGAAGCGAGGAATGAAGGAGAGACGAAGGACCTTTACTGGGGGTCCGCTACCTATCCATTATATAGTATAACTGCGGCAATACAAACCACCGTCTTGTAAGGCCCCTACTAGATAGTCTAGACCTAGAGAAACACTATATCCTTGCTATACAAGAGCCGTATTACAATACCTATATATAATTAATATACTGCCCCTAAAGATTTTAGCTCCTGTATAAACCAAAAGCAGCTATACACGTGTGCTTTATAATTAGTAAGGCTATTAGCCTGTCCTTATAGTTATAGCAGGCAATTAACCTAGATATTGCAGTTATAACAATCTAGATATATAGGGGACCGGTATAAATTATTAATGTGTATAACCCTAGGGTCAAAGGCGTCCCATAAATAGAGAATATTATATTAGTAATAAGCTTACTAGAAACCAAAGACATAGAGTTTATTTTATTAGGAGATATAAACCTCTACCACCTGCGGTAGGGAGGTATCTATGTTGCTACTAACTAATAGGTAGAGTGCCTATTAAGAGCTATAGATATCTGGGGCCTTAAGCTAGCTACCCCCCTAGGAGCAATTATATGGCAATAAGGCACTACTAGAAGTATAATTAACCTTATATTTATAGATGAAGGCCTATACTAGAGACTCAAAAGGTGCAACCCTAAAGAAGAATAGGCACTTGCCTTAGACCATATCCCTATCTAGATATAACTAGATCTGGATATTAAGGCGCAACTAAATAGTAAAAGATACGTAATAAGGAAGCTTAAGATAGACAGTTTCCTTAGTATAGTTAAATAACAACTTTAAGACCTAGAAGAAATCCACCTAAAAAAATTAACTAAAGACTAGAAAGGATCTAGGCAGTAATTAAAAACGGGCTAGAAGAGTACTGCCTAGTCTTAAAACTAGGCCTCTATATGCAACACGCGTGGTCCGTATAATGCGCGGTTCTTATTGCTAGCTAATAATAAGCAAGAAGGAAATACACAAGCAGCCATAACCCTAAAGATGAGAGATAATATAAAGACATAAGAAACTAGTTAAAGAATACCCTAAAAAAAGAAGTAAGGAACAACTGGAGATAGTTTATAAATAAGCATACCTCTAACCCGAGCCTCCCCTATAATAAGGGCCTTTGGGCCATGGCGAAATAGTTAAAGAAAAAGGTAGGGTGCCTAGCAGAAGACCTATACCTACTACCTCTATAAAGAGTAGGGGAAATATAGGCCACTAATAATAATAATAAGAAGGTAAAAATCCTTATAGAAAGGTTCTTCCCCTAACCAGCTCTAGCAGACCTTAGTAATATTATAGGTGAAACACTAGTAACTCGCCTACGGGTTAACGGCGATATAATAATAGAGGAAATGGCTAGAACTATTAGCCGCCTTTTAAACAATATAGTACTAGGACTAGATGGAATTCTAAATAAGGCCTTAAAAACCTATAGACCACTTATAGCACCTTAGCTTATAGATATAGCCAAAGCATGCTTTACTATAGGCTACTACCCGCGACTTAGAAGATCTATAACAACGGTTGTCCTATAAAAAGAAGGTAAAGTAGATTACTTAATCCTAGGAAGCTACCGCCCTATTACTTTAGAAAACACCCTTAGCAAAATCTTAGAAAGGGTAATAGCGGACTATATAGTAGATACGGCTAAGGAACACGCCCTATTACCATAAAGTTAAATAGGGGCAAGAAAGAACCGCTTAATACTATTAGCACTTACGCTACTCGCTACCACCATTAAGTCTATATAGGTGATGTAAAGGGACTTTATAGTATTAATGCTTAGCTTAGATATTAGTGGTGCCTATAATAATATACCCTATAAGCGCCTCCTATATATCCTTAGGGCAAAGGGCTTTCTAGAATAGATTATATAATTTATTTAAGGGTTTATAGGCCAGAAAGAAATATTACTAATCTTTAGCGGATACCAGAGCCCCCCTATTGCAGTTGCAATAGGAATACTATAAGAATTACCCCTCTTGCCTATACTCTTCCTTTTCTTTGTAAGCAACCTACTTAACTCCTTTAAAAAAGGGGCGACCTAGGGGATAGGCTTTGTTAACAATATAAACCTAATTATATACGGCCTAATAGCCGTAGAGAATTGCAGAATACTAGAGAAAGCCTATAACACCTATATAGAATAGGCAAGATAACACGGAGTCTAATTCTTACTAGAGAAATACTAGCTAATCTACTTTATAAGAAAACACAACTAATCTATAGATCTCTAGCATGCAATTTATATTTAAGGCTTTAGGGGTCAACCAGTTTAAGGCCTAAGGGTATTAGGAGTATGGGTAGACAGCAAGCTCTGGTAGAGTGTATATGCGTTATAAGCGGCCTATAAGGGCCAAGTATAGTATATTGCAATGTCTAGGATTGTTAATTCTATATAGGGTCCATGCTTTTAGAGGTCACGCCTACTATATATAGCAGTTGTCCGGCTAACCATAACATATAGATCTAGTATTTGGGCCATAGGAGAATCTAAAAAAGGCCCCCCTAAATCACTCCTTAAATTACTCTAAAAGGTCCAAATAGCTTGTCTCTAGAGTATAATAGGCGGGTATAAGTAAATGGCTATAGTACTGCTTAAGAAGGAAGCTAATACCCCCCCCCTATAATTATATATTGAAGCCGCTATAACGCAAAGGGTGTAAAGGGAGCGCAACTTTAATGTTATAAAGTATATTAAGACACGCCTAAATAAACTATAGAGTAACTTTAGGGTGCCCTATAGGAGAACAAACCAATAACCCTAAAGTAGGGAAGATATATTAGAGAAACAGGTAAAGAAAGCAAAAGAAGAATAGTACCGTATTAGGGCCCAGGCCTATATAGAGGAGGAAGGGAGACGTGTAAGAGATTAGCAAAAACAATAGCAAGAGAGAGAAAAGAGCTAAAGTAGAGTATAAAAGAGCACTGGAAAACCATCTACTGTAATATAACACTAGTTGGACCAACACTGGAGAGGCATATAGGAGTTAAAGGTATAGAGGCTATCTTAGGCAAGAGGAACCTAAGCCATAGCATAGTTAATGCTATGGGGGGTAAATACCTAAGGGCTCTAAAAAGGCCTAATAAAGGCGGAAAACATAATAGCAACACTTTTAAGAACAGGAATAATAGGACTAAAAGATTGGCTCTACTAGGTAGGTGTCCTAGTAGGTAGCCTAAGATGCAAATATAGCTGGCTAAAATAGACACTAAAATACATAATACTGCTATGCCCCCTACACACCAACCAAGAAGCAATGCTCTTAGTAGCTAGCATAGAGAACTATAATACACTACTCTTAATATAAAAAGGTCTTAAGGCGGTTACCTAGTGGCTTATTAGCTAAAATGTACTAGACCAGTTCTGGGTTGTAAAGGAAATAGTAATAGAAGGTAAAGGGGCAAGTACTAGGCGCCCCTTAATAACTCTACAGTAGTAGAGTTAAGTTTGCGATACTAGCGCGTCCGTAGGCTTATTACAGCAGCAGTAGTTCCCAAAGAGGTCATAAAGTAAGGTAGTAGAGCACTATAGGTAACTTACAGGCGCCCCGCATGCGAGTCCTAAAAGGCGGGGAGATGGATTATAGGGTTTTCTTATTTTCTTAAATAGAGTTTTCTCCCTATATGTAAATAAGGAGTAGTCCGCGTGGGCCCAATAGGGATCCGAATCGGACGTTAAGCAATGAATAATTATTAATTAAACGGATTCAGTTAATTAATGCGTATAACTTTATTAATTAAATAAAGTAGTTAATGGAACTATTATAAAGTAAATTAACATACGCTTAAATATTATAGGAATAGCATATAAATAAAGGACAAGCTCCTGTATGGGACTTTAAGGAAGGTAATTGTCGGAATATATGGACAGAAGTTACGTGGTTACGTGTCGTCTACGTGTCATTGTCGTGTCTTTGATTAGTCATCCTTATGGTGACTAATCAACCCCCTACTTAGGCACCGCGATCCTTACGATTCTCTACTTTCAATACCTATTTGCAATAACATCAGAACAAGAGTATACTCTTAATAGGCCACCCCCCTGTGAAACCGACATTGATCAATGGTTAACCTCACAGGTTACACCATAGATTAACAAGGTCTTTTCAGAAGAGATAAGGCTTCTATGACTTCCTTACATGAACCTTAAAGAATCACCTTATGCTAAGGAATATCCTAGCTTCTTTCCCTCCTTATACGAGCAAAAGAGTCTAGAGATATTCAAGGAATTAACTGCCTTACCCGCCTTAATTCTACGTCCATCACGCTTACCGTAAGCTTGCCCTTCGCTTTCTTACACGAATACGAAGAAGACCACGCGTCCTTAACTTCCCCTTAGCTTTCTTATATGAAGCCGCCTTCCCTTCGTCCAAAACCTATACAACTTGGCAGATATGATATGAAGCCTGCCCTTCCTACTCCTCTCCTTTGACAGCGCTCCCCTTTTTCCTTTAACAGCGCTCGCCTCCTCCCTTTAATAACGCTTGCCCTTCTCCTTTAAGATGCAAGCCTCTAAAGCCGACAATTATATTAAGCGGCAGATACAAGCGCTTAAGGGTGCTTTACAAGATAATATTTGGAAGAGATTTCAAGAAGGATTTAAGGGATATACTGTTAATACGTTTAAGTTAGCTTACTAAGTTACTCTATGGGATCTCCGCAACCTTCTGGTTAGCTATGGAGTACCTATTAATACACCAAGGAGAGATTTCTCTTGTGTAGACGCTTTACAAGCTTGCCTAGAGAAGAAACTGCCAGAGGAACCTACCCTACCTCTAAAGCCTTAGCCTATAAATTAAGCACTTCTAAATTCTGTAAATTAAGCTTTCTTGTAACTTTAGCAATATTTGTAACCTTAATCGCAGTACTAAGCTTCTCTGCAATCTTAATATATTTAGCCACAGCCTCAACCTCTGCTATGGCCTCAACCTCTAAATCCTCTAGGAACGCTAGAAGATTGGATGCGTATAGGTCTGCCTATCCCACCTTCTCTGCGACCTCCGAATACAGACGCATACGGCCGACCTTTACAGCAACCTCAATACTTAATTCAACCTCCCTTCGTTCAGCCTTAAGTTTAGCCTTAATCCCAATATCAAGCTCCTTATGTTCAGCCTTAAGCCTTTCAACGATTAGTTTAGTACGACGATGATAATAACTAGTCTTGGCCTTTAAATAAATAAGAACAACAAGAGACTTCTAAGAGCCACGAACAGCCTGATTTCAGCTACGAAGTCGACAACGAAGATGGCCAATCAGAGGGCGAGGATTGGGATAACGATGGCTATAGCGATAGCTATAGCGATGACGAGTATGAATAAGCAGATGCTTGGCAATGCCTAGGGCATAGGGGAGCATGGATTTTATAAGGATTTTGTATATAAAAGGATATCACAGCTCTGTATAGACATTTCTTGGCATAAAGTAAAAGTTGCCAGTGTTGGAATACAAGAATTCGTACCGATACGCCTACAAATACGACCTCGTTGCTAGCATTATACTGCCACCCGAACGACCCTATCGCTAGTACCGTACTACTACCTACACAGACAATAATCGTGCCGATATGCATACGATATATTAACCAACCGGTAGCGCTAATACGCCTATTATCACAACCCGACCGAACAATTGTGCTGATGCGCCTGCGATCTACTGACCGACCGATAGACGAGCTCTACGTTCAACCACTATTACCACCCGATGCTTACACCGTACTACTACCTAAATCTAACAACTGTCGCGCTAATACGCCTGCGACCTAAACACAACTAGGTAGAGCTTTGCTCCCTAGAATACAACCCCGTCGCTAGCACCGTACTGCTAGTGTTGGAATATATGGATAAAGGTTACGTGGTCACGTGTCTTAGGATAGCTATTTTACGCACAAAGAAAGAACTGCCAGTGTCGGAATATATGGACAGAAGTTACGTGGTTACGTGTCGTCTACGTGTCGTTGTCGTGTCTTTGATTAGTCATCCTTATGGTGACTAATCAACCCCCTACTTAGGCACCGCGATCCTTACAATCCTCTGCTTTCGATACCTATTTGCAATAACATCAGAACAAGAGTATACTCTTAATAGGCCACCCCCCTGTGAAACCGACAGTAATATAGCCTACCTAAATATACAAAACCTAAAGACTTAACGGCCCTTAAAGAAACTTAATTAGAAGTTTATAGACCTATACTAAATTAAGAAGAAACTAAGCCCATACGCCTATAAGCTTAAACTGCCAACTAAGATAAAAATACACCTAATATTTTATGTAAGCTTATTATAACCTTTAAAAGATAATCCTATAACTTGTAAAGTGCCGCCACTACCTCCTATAATTGTTAACAACGGTAACAGTTCTTACTTTATTAACTTAATTAACGATATATAATAGAAACCACGATCTAAACAATTTAAACTTCTTATTAAGTGGAAAGGATATAAAATATAAACCTAGGAAACCTATAACCAGATTAAGGCCGACGCGCCTACCTTAGTAAAAGAATTTTATAAAGACTATCCTTCGCAGCCTGCTCTGGCTAGATAGATATAATATAAAGGTAAATAATTGCCACCTAATATAAATATACGAAACATAATAGCAGGAAACTTAAAATTGAAAAGAACTTAAAATATATTATAACGCTTATAACGCGATAAGTTATAAGTTCTTAACTAAATTAAATTATTTTGGACCTTTGGCTAAAA
>Ga0307507_10007402_pt1 | contig 16010 bp, 23 predicted proteins | sample 7_EM_MG_FD_207223 | JGI IMG/M metagenome (GOLD analysis project Ga0307507, IMG submission 207223) | Populus trichocarpa ectomycorrhiza microbial communities from riparian zone in the Pacific Northwest, United States - 7_EM | ecosystem: Host-associated > Plants > Roots > Unclassified | place... | reverse complement strand
AAGAGAAGGGAATAGAAGTGTTGCCATAGCTTGCGCGTCCCTTGACTAGTGCGTACGACAACCAGTGCGGCCTTGAAGACCGGGCACATCCCGCATCAAGTGCGGCCATCAACCGCAATTTCCAACAAGAATTACTACTGTATTGGTAAAGTCAGGCACAATTCCCTAGATGAGACCTTAGTAAACGGAAAATATATCTCCCTGTGGTGGCCATGCGCTGCCCATATGGATTACACCACTCTCAAAAAAACCCCGGCGCATCTTAGGACCAAAAAAAAAACCCCCACTTTTCATTGCTGATTGTTCTACCCAAACTATCCCCCTGGGTGTGACTTAAGGGGGGTGCTAACACTAGTAAACAGAAAGCAATATCTATAACCCGGGTTCTTGAATGTACATTAGCTCCGATACCTGCTGTGAGGCCCTGAGGCTGCTTCACTGACCTCACACTCCTCCTCCTCCTCCTCCTCCTCCTCCTCCTCCTCATTCCGCCAGAATAGCTTATTCCTATCACACTTATTACTACCTACATATCTGACACTCTTCAGTCCTCTGTCCCACTGACATCTTATACAAATCCTCAGAGCCCCTTTCCCGTTGGAAGCCGGATTCAGATATTTCCCTGCTGCGCAGAGCCTATGAACAGCTTGCCAGCAGCAAGCCGCTATAGACATATGTACCCTCTCCCTCCTGTGGTTACGTTCCCCCTCAAGTTACTCTCGCTCTATCCAAATTCGCTACAATAGCCGACACCAGAAAATAATAAACTCAAGGCATAGCTAACAAAGAAACATGAGCTTACAACAAGAAAAATTTAAAATTAGTGAAGCATTAAATTAGGACTTCAAAAGCGAGGCGGCGGCGTTCAGCTGTTCGGGTGGCCATCCTATGTGCGGTAATCATAAACGGCTTCATATTATTCACACCTATCCTAGGAGTCCATAACCCTTCAAGTCTACTTTCTAATGACTAATTCGAGCTCCTCCCTATAACCTTCTCTACTCCCCTTCTCTTATTTACACATATGCCGACCCATTCCGCATTCGTAAGGATCAGGAATCTCTAGCTCTTCTCTCATGCTTCATACAATTACCCATGCCCCCCCTTCGACCCCAGGCTTTATCCTATTCATTCTGAGCACTCGCCATTTATCAGATCTAATAGCAGAGTATATTATACTAGCCAGGTTACTATCCAGATCCCTTATTGTTCGCCTCCTCCACATAGACAGAAGCACTATACGGCACAAAATAAAAATGAGACACCCAAAGAAAACATTATGATATAAACTAGGCTATTCCACAATGACCTCCATCCCACCCCTCTCTGTATAACTCCAGCCATTTCCCTTCCATTCCTCTATACTTGCAGGTATTCTCAGATTTAGGCTGATAGCACCACGATCATAAGAATCAGTGCCGCGCCAGAATCCCGACTCTATATAGAATAAGATGTCCTTCACCTCAATCATGTCCCATGAGATGATATATGCAATTAACCTCGGGAGCTCAATCCACAGCAAATGCTCCGCCACTGGGCTGGAGGCTTTGACCTCCCCGAACAGCCTCCAAAAGGATCCGCTTCCAGGATAAAGCGAAGAGGAGGTGTACGAAACATCACCCACGGAATCATTCTTACTGAACAGATCAAGCATTTCAGAGGTGCGTCCATGCCGCTTAACGTAAGTAAGAGATGCGAGGGTGGGATTGGTAACATCCGCAATGCACCCGCCAAACGTGCTTTCCCAGTCCTTTTCGAATTTTTCGCGTTCTTCACGAAACTTTCCGTAATAGCGCAAAGTCCCCCACCATGTCATCTCGAACAGATGGCCGACGATACATCCACCTTTCCATCCTTCTCGCATAATCGACTGGGGTAACAGCCCGTCAACGACGATCGATGTGTCGCGCTCCAGAGCAAATGTTGGCTGGAAAACGCAAAAATAGCCCTTTGCACGAGGGTTTTGTTTCAAGAACCTATCAACCACATAACTAGGAATGATCCTATCACTCTCATACAGCGACTCTACACCCTCCAGCGTACCGGATCCAAAATTAAATTTCCTTTCTGTTGGATCTTTTTGTACAACTTGGACTGGCGGGGCGCATCCGGTAGTCTCCGGAGCGGAGGAGTCTAGGCCGTTTGGCGAAGGCTGTGGGGCGAATGGTGTCGGAGGCAAGTGGTCGAAGGGAGGCCTAAACTCTTGCAATCAGAGATACGATAAGAAAATCAGTCTTCCCGTGCGGTGCCCGTACCTATAGGCTGGTATAGGTCGCATAGCTTGTGTCTGATCCCACAGATCCTGGGCCCTTCCCCTATCCTCCCACTCGGGCCAGGTTAGATGAGAGTTGGAACACTTTCGGATAGTGGGGGTATCGTACACGGCGGCAATACTCACGGTCCGAGTATTGGCCCGGGACCATTGCGGACTAAAGTGGATATTGGAGGGCATGCCCGTGGTTTCTAAACCTGGCTGACCCCCCCATTGTGGCTCCTGCTGATGCGATGGTGTGAGAGGGCTAGGAGGTGGAACTCCTGAGCCGAAGCCCGGTGGTCTACGATGGTATCAACGTCAGCCTAGTTCAACTCACACTGAGATCCTTGCTAACCTAACCTCGGGGGCGGGGGCGGGGGCGGGGGCGGGGGTCTTCGCGGCGTTCTAAATGGTGGATATCCCTCCGGTACTGCTTCGAGGCCATTCTCCCTATGTAACACTCAGTACGATTTCCCTGCAGGTGTAGATTTTACCTGCATTTGCGTTATTGGATCTTGTGACGGCCCCGAATATGTGGAGTTAAGGATCACATCTGCCGGAGCCCTGTTGCCATTAATCAGCTGAGGTCAAGGGATGTGCCTAAGAATGGGCGTGATATAGCATACCAATAGTGCTGGCTGTGATCACGATAGTGCTCCATTGTTGTCCCAGTGAGAGAACTAGATCTTCAGAATAGCCACTAAAAGCTAGGCATGCACTTATAGTCGAAGTAGAGGAAGCCTGGGAATTTCTTAATCCAGGGTGAGCTCTCCCAAGAGTATCGCCCAGGTTACATTACAAGCACAGTGCTAAGTGTAAGTTTTTTTTTGCAGCCGTGAACTCGTGTATGATACGGTTAGATTATATACTCAAGCCTTGGGCAAGGCATCTGCCTGATGGCTTTCGCGCGAGCCTTCGTCGTACAATTGGCGTTGATAGAAATCCCGCCCGCACGCACAAGTAGAAGGGCAATGCCATCACGTCAAGCTCAACCCGTCGAAGAATAGTTGTACAATATAACAATTACCGTCTAGATTGCAGGGTAGTGATGGCTCCTATGTTAACTACTAACAATTATCATTGCGTCCAAGATGTTATCCTATTAGTGAGTTCTAGCACAAATATACCGATGCCAAATACTGCCCCTGGCATTATAGTATCATGCCAGTAGACTACCGTATCAGACAAATACTTAAGTTAGGCTCGAAACGTACTCGAGTACCGTAGACTACTCGTAGACTACTCGAGTACCCGCAGGAGGATTCCTAACACGGTTAGCATGCTTGTTAAACAAGCTAACTTAAAGTGTGACCAATGTCACCAAAGAACTAGTTCACGCCAGGCCGCACCGAAAATTTTCGAAAATCCTTATGCCGGGTAACACCGTGACAAACCTCGTGAGTCACGCTAAGGGCGAGATTAGATTAAGCTAATTCCTTGGCGCGTTCCCGCGTCTTCCCACTCCCCGAGATAACCTCATCAAGCTCCTGCAAGCGCAAGCAGTCTAAAAACCCTCTATACGCCACTGAAAGAACAAAAATTACTTCTCCCAACGACTACCCCGTTACAAAGTTCTACAATCTGCTGGAAAACCGTACACCAATATTACCCGTCCATCATGTCCTCCTTGGACCTCTCGCAGCGGGTGATTCCTTACACTAAACAGGAGCAGGAGGGCCTTCAGGTACAGCTTGATGGCATGCTTGGCCCCGAATACGTCAACTATCGACCAGCACCTGGGGGTAGCAGCGTAGCATACCTCAGGGGTGATGTTGCAATCACTCTAGCAAATGAGATTTTCGGTTTCAATGGTTGGTCTTCGGAGATTAAAGATATTGCAATCGATGAGGTTTGTGTTTTTAGGTACTTTAGAATACTAAAGGCTATAAATGCTGACGGATGTTTTACGATAGTGTCTAGAAAACCACGGAAAGTGGACCGTTACCACCTCCGTTCATTTACGAATCACTCTCAAGGACGGAACTTTTCGCGAGGTACGCCCTCTCTCCCTTGGCGGATATCTACGCCATCAGAAACTTACCGATGTACTAGGATATTGGGACTGGCGAATCTCATAATCAAAGGACTAAGTCGGCTGCCATCGTCGCGTCAAAGAAGCAGGCTGTTACGGATGCTCTCAAGCGAACATTCAGAACATTTGGAAATGCTTTGGGGAATTGTCTTTATGATAAACAGCATATCAAGGGGACAAGGAGAATGAAGGCGGTTCAGGTATGGTTAAACCCCTAGTCTATCACTTCAATGGCTGACCGGTTGCATAACAGCCGGTTCAAGAGCCCAACTATTACAAACCTCGGTCAATTCGTGATCGTATGATAAAGCAAGAGGAAAGTCTTGTGACCCCCAGTCTGCCAGAGAGCTCGTCTGAGGCACCCCGGGAGAAAATCATATCTGAGAATGGTAACATTTTCGCTCAAGCACTGGATGGATCGGGGCTAATTACTTTTTAGATCTGGCTGAGGGGTTTGATGAGTATGGAGGTTTGAACAATGCTTTCCTAGCCGCAGGTGGCTCTTGCTAACAGTAGGCAGGCGACGAATACGATTACTTAGGAGCTTTTGAAGACGGCGATGATTTCAGTGAGCATGTGGCGGATGAGGACATGGTAGAAGCAGCGTGAGCACATCCAATTGTGACAGCTTGTTTGTGCTAATTTATCCTCACTCTAGTGATGATGTCTTCAAGCGACCCACTCCACCAACCCCTACTGGAGTTAAATCCACATTAGCTCGAGCGGGCGGAAATCAGGCTGTGATTGCCCTAAAGAATCAAAACACACTGGTCCCAGGACTACAACAAGGGCAAAATGGTCAACATGGTCGCACTTCCCCTAGTATTCCAGCGCAACCACCGGCTCACCAACCCCGCCCCTTCCAGACACAAAATCGTGGTCCCCAGCTCCCACCTCAAAACCCAGCAATTGGGCAAAGACCCCTTCAAAAGCCTCCTAATGTACCCCAGGGGCCTCGTACACCTACTCCTACTGGGCAAATGGGACCACGGGTGAACTCAATGGCTAACAGCACTACTCACAATCTTCGCAACGTTCAACAACCGGGTCCAAAGATATCACCACCGCCTTACGCAAACCCACAATCTATACCAGTGCTTCCGGCTCCCAGTCTCAATGGGCAGCCCGAGACACCTGTTAATCACCAGCACAATGCCCACGTTGGATTCCTCACAAGTAAGGCTTTGCTTGGCCACGAGGATAACCCGAAGGTCCTGCAAGGTGACAGCGGGGTTATTCCACCAGATCACGCATTCAATCCGCACAAAGAATCTACAATCCCGCGCTCTGCAGGCATTGATCATTCGAAATCCTCACCTGTCCCCAGAAAGCAGATTCAGGCCGGCGGCGGTAATGGTTCACCATTCCCACGCAAAAATTTTGAGAACCCAAGTTCGGAGCTAAATAGGCAAATTGGCCAACCTCCTCTGCCTCGTGGGACTGGTGCTTTCCGCCAGCCTACGCCGTCAGTCGGTGGTATCAAGCGCCCTGCCGATGCAAATGCCCCTAGGGTAGCAAAGTATGTTAGCACCTAGACCTCTTCTCCAGCCCCATAGCCAATACTAACTTACTCGCAGTGGTCCCGGAAGATCAACCCTAGGGGATTCCTCGGAAGCAAGACTAAACGCACAAATCTCGGCCTTTGGAAGCGATCCCAAGCGAGTAAAAAACTAGTTTTCATTCCTCGTGTTTCTTTTTGTTTCAGTTTCTTGTGTCACCGCATTGGGGTAGTCTGGTTATTATCATTTTATATTATTCTCTTTTTTTTCTTCTAAGGGGCGTTTTGTATAACATCTCATTTCATTCGGAGTTGAATTTGCTGTCGGTATAAAATGCTTTCACAATGCCATAATATTTTTCGGTTTATACCAAAGGTTACAGATACCATCGTTTCATGTCTTTCGTGAAAATTATGAGACTGTCTAATAAATTTTCTCATAGCTGCTGTATTAGGTGTAGAAGAGAAGTTTTGGACTCGTGATATGATAACTGATTTGTTGTGTGGACGAACGCTCGGGAGATGTGAATGCTGATCAGCTCAAAGTCTTGGGTGATTTTTGGTGATTCAAATGAAGCTTAAGCTTAGAATTTGTTAGCCCAAGTGCTCGAGTACCTTGCCCATTCGGCTCCAAAACCCTCTTAATATTGGGCTAATCACCTAAGATCCGGTACCATAATTCCGGCCTAAAAGGAACCCTAAAATACTCGTATAACATAGGATCGCTAAGCTTAATCATTCATCAAACCACTCCTAGAGGTGCACTCAATTCCCAGCCCAAGCAGCGGATGCCTCTGCAGTCCCGTGATGTAGTGTGGGCAGCCCTCGATTACCCTACCAACCCCACCGTCGCCCAAAAAACAGTCACTTCAGCACCACACACAGAGCCGACATCCTGACCCACTCATACAAAAAAAATTCCCCGTCAACTTCAGCTCCCAACTCACAACCATCACGACACCCGCCTATTAACGACAACACCCCCGTCTTTAATAAGAAAATAATTCGCTATGGTACTCCCCCTTTAATCATTTTCCACTCTTGTCTAGCGGCTGCGGTAGGCGCATCAGCTATGGATCCGTGATTCGTTTCTCCCTTCGAGAACGAAATTGAGAGAATTGAAGAACACTAAAGAGGAATTTATTCCTTTGCGGTTGGAGCTCTTCTCAGCCGTTCATTTTTCATCTTTTTCGAAAGCTCTGAATTTGGGCGTGCATCAGGGTGGAATGCAATGGATGCGGGAATTTTATGATCTCTTCTATAAAACCTGCTGAAATTCGTTTCACTCTTTTGGCTGTAGTCTCATGTGCCGTTTTGCAAAAAATGCCGCGAGACTTGTAGAGTGGATTTTTGTTTTCTGTTGAGCTTTTCACTGATTCAAAATCTCTCAATGACCAGCCCCCAAAAATTACAAAAGGGAAAAAAGCCGCCGCCGCCCCATACCCCGAGCGTCGGGCTGGAGCTTCTAAGAAAACCAAGGTCAGCCCTTTTCTCTCATTGAATCCCTTTCTATCTCTTTTATCGGTCCAACTCTTGATCGATGGTGGTGTCGTGATACTTATCATTTATACTCTTAATGCTACTATAGAACCCTCTTATCGAGAAGCGACCCCGCAACTATGGCATTGGACAGGACATCCAACCCAAGCGCAACCTTTCTCGCATGGTTAAATGGCCCGAGTATGTTCGTCTTCAACGCCAGAAGAAGGTCCTCAACCTTCGCCTAAAGGTCCCCCCGGCCATCGCTCAGTTCCAGAACGTCCTCGACAAGAATCTCGCAACCCAGACTTTCCGCCTCCTCAACAAGTACCGTCCTGAGACCAAGATCGAGAAGAAGGAGCGTCTGACCAAGGAGGCTGCGGCTGTTGCTGACGGAAAGAAGAAGGAAGATGTCTCCAAGAAGCCTTACGTCGTTAAGTATGGTCTTAACCACGTCGTTGGATTGATTGAAAACAAGAAGGCGTCATTGGTCCTCATCCCCAACGATGTTGACCCTATTGAGTTGGTTATTTTCCTCCCCGCTCTTTGCAGAAAGATGGGTGTCCCGTACGCCATCATCAAGGGCAAAGCCCGCTTGGGGACTGTCGTCCACAAGAAGGTTAGTTATATTTTCTTTTTTTCTACCACTTTGAGCATGCCACTGACACGAACTATCAGACTGCTGCTGTCCTCGCTATCACTGAGGTCCGCGGCGAGGACAAGAGTGAGCTCTCCAAGCTCATCACTGCCATTAAGGAGGGGTATCTAGACAAGTATGAGGAGTCCAAGAGACACTGGGGTGGTGGCATCATGGGAGCTAAGGCTAATGCCAAAGTTGGTGAGTAAAATCCACGATCCGCACTACACCTGGATAGTAGCTGACGCAGCCCTTCGAAAATATAGCCAAGAAGCAGAAAGCATTGGACGCAGCGATCAAAATCTAAAAAAATTGTTGATGTCTCTTTGTCTAGTAGTGAACTCTAAAAATAAATAAAAAAACTGTCGGCTTTCTGTGGGGGAATCTGGGAGGGCTTTTCCTTAAGGTGTACATGACATACATGGGCGTTATTTTCCCTTATTCTAGTAATGGCTATTTGACGTCCTCATACCCATTTTCCCATATACAAAAGTCCATGATCCTCGAACTTGATGGAATAATCCTTCCTCTCAGATTGTTTGAGCGATAAGGATATCTGCCGAAGCCTGTATGAGTACTTGTAGCTGTGCACATGTGCGCGGTAGCCCAGCAACGATAGTCATATTTAGTCACTCGTCTTGGTAAAAAAAACCCCCCCAAGCGCTGTGGACAGCGCAGCCAGAATTATCATGCGATACTGCCACCCGCACGCCTTCGGCTTTTGAGCGATAGTATGGAGAACCAGATACAGGTAAAGTGGGCTGTAGTCGCACCCTCTCGCTGCAGGGGTTCTTTGGGGCGCTCTAATACTATATTTTGGAGAGCTTATCCTCGCTCAGCCACCCGACAATTTGCAAGACAGTGATTACGCTTAATTCTCGCCCCTACATTAACCTTAATGCCCCCTACGGTATCCAATTACACAAAATACATGGTGTACTCTAAGCCCTCCTCCTCCACACTGACGCCCCCGGGGCGCGAGTGCTTGACTATGGAAACCACCCATTCCGACCTCTATACCGGTACCCTTCTCAAGTGATACTTGTAATTATAACACAAACGCAGCAGTCAACGCCACCAGTGCCAATGCGCCGCCCATGACGTTAAGTGAAGACGCGCTGTTGCCGGTGGGGGTAGTGGTAGGAGTTGAGACAGTCCCGTTACGGCCAGAGCCGGATCCACCGGTTGGCGATCCCCCAGCAGTGCCAGTGACGTGAGATCCTGAGGGGGAGGTTACAGTCGCACTGCAAAAGGGTAAGTAAGAAAATTACCGGGGGGGAGGGGAAGGTTAATGGTATATAATTTGGGGACTGACCTTGAAGAAGAAGCGGTGGATGAGGAGGAGGAGGATCCGAGAGCTGGGGTTGGTTGGTCAGTTGGTTAGTATAGGAACTGGATTGTGAGAAGAAGAGGAAGAGGCGCACAAGCGGTATAGCCATTGGCCTTGCAGGTGTTTGTGAAGTGGTCCTGAGCCTCCTTGAGGCTGTTGCCGCACTTGGAGGAGAGGCATGCGCCAATCTTGTCGGATCCACAGAGCTTTTCAATGTCACTTAAGGTGCCCTGCTCGTTCAAACAGGCGAGAACGCATGCCTTTTTTTTTTCAAAGGTTTGGTTAATGTGGGGTTCCTATTGTACCACGGGAAACGTGGTGGCGGCAGCGGCGAAGTTACTCACTGGAGGAGTGGCGGCGGTAGAAGAGCGAATCAAGAGGCCGAAGAGTAAGACAAGGGTGGTAAGAAGGGTGGACTTATAGAACATTTTGATATGGTGAACAGGGATATTTAATTGGAGAAAAGGGTTCAAAAAGGATTTAAAATTGATGGAAAAGAGAGAAGGAGAAAGATGCAATAGCTTTGGTGAATGAGCGACTAGAGGAAACACACAAAAAGAAAGTGGGTAGTTGAGGAGAATGCTTGGGGGAGGGAATGAAGGATGTTTATCGGTGTTGGAGTTGAGGAGAGAGACAAACAGAATAGTAAAGGGAGCGGCGAGCGGGCGGTTGGCGATGCGCGCCACGCCGCAACAAGAATAAGGGGCAAGTCTCAGCTAAACATAAAGTTTAGTGCCTGATACATGCCAGCACCACCGTAAATACCTGCCTGTACCAGCAAGTAAGAACAGACTACCGGTACTTTCTATTCCCGCTAAGGCATCTGGCGAGAGGGGCTTGTCTCATGTTTGGCCTTGAGATTGCAGGATTCCGTACAAGTACTTGCATCATACTAGCACTTGTAGACTGCGTGAGATGAGAGCACTGAAATACATCAGTACAGCACAGGAGAGTGCGGTACTGTATTGCAAATGTGGTAGTACCGTGCTAATGAATATCGTGCACTCAATATTGAACAAAACACCTTTCTCGCACCTCATTAGATTGTAAATCTGTGTTGTGGAGAACCATTACCTTTGGTATAAACTTTTGATACAAGTACATGATTTCGGGGATTCCCAATTTTTTTCTCAATTTTTTCTGTTCCGGTATCTTAACCAAAGATCAGATTCGAAAGCACCTCTAACTGCCTGTCGCCTCACGGTAAAAACATATCCTCCCATTTGCACCAGCTGTGAGGAATCCTTCGCCTATACCGGAGGATTTTGGAATCCATTTTACCCCGTACAGAGCCTTGTCATTCTCCGTGTGGGTTGCGACGCAAGTCTTCGTGTCGGTCGACCAGACTTTGACTTTTCCATCAAAAGCACTATTGAACCAGGCTGGTCAGTGCTTGTGAGGTAAGAAGATATCGCACAGCCTAAAACTTACCCACTGAGAATATATTCACCAGTTTTGCTCCAAGATACCGAGAATATCCAACTGCTATGGCCCGATAGATTTCCAACTTGCTCACCAGATATAACATCATACAATACAATTATGTTGGAGTCGCCTGCTGCCGCGAGTAGTCTTCCTCCCGGAGAAAATGCTACGGATCTGACTGTTTTGATGAGGCCTGGGCGAGTTAGAATAAGTTACTAGGTAGTACATTGGTGGACTAACCAGGCAATGAGTGGTGTATTTTGCCGGTCTCATTGTTGAAAATGTAAACTCCGCCATTCTCGTGCCCCGAAGCTATAAGCCTTCCATCTGCGGACTACCTCAGATGAGACATTTGGCTATAAAAAGGAAGCAATAAGAAAAAAAATACCAATAGCTGGGACTCTTACAATATCAACACTCATTCCAAAGCTTCCTTTGGTCTCATATTCTCGGACTTTTTCACCAGTCCCAAAAATATCATAAACACACACCCTTCCATTATAAGTGGTAGCAGCCATAAAGCTTCCAGTGGGTGACAGAGCAATGGCCCAGACTTCGCCTGAAGATCTTCCTTCTACCATGGGACGCCGTGTGAGTATGAGACTCGAACAACACAGCTCGGAGGTAAGACAAACTTGCAATCTGCTTGACCAGAGAAAGGCTTTCCAGATTCCATATATTGATTGTTCCATCAAAGCCGGCACTAGCGGCGAACCCGCCGTCTCTGTTGGTAGCGAGGTGGTGAACACCGAGGGGATGTGCATTCTCAAACTTATGAACTAGAGGGTGATCTGGCTCGTGGAGGCTCCAAACCTGTATGCTTGAGTCTCCTCCAGCAGAAATAGCATACGCTGGATTGACTGCAATAGCAAATATGTCGGAAGGATGTGCTACCACTTGTGAGCTAGGCCTCCCGTCAAGTGTAAAGCCCATAGAATCTGATACTCACCACTTTCAATGACATGCTCTGTTAGATATTGCTTCGACTAGATTTAAAATTTAGAATCTTAGCAGTGGTATGAAGCATGGAAGGATGCAGGATAATTGTTAACTCACCATGGTTTGAGTGTCCCGGGAGCATGAAAATTGAAACAATCGTACTAATGAATAAGGTGGAAGGAGACTGGGGAATAAAAATATTCCGGCTCAGGAATGTGGCATAGTGGGGTTGAGTGTGCACGCGTCACTATGGTATGCCGAATTGAGGCTCAGCAGCCTAGCTTATCTGCCCCACACCGGGGGAGGGATATCTGTTGGTTAGGGCAAAGGCATCTTGAAATTATCACCCTCTCCGAAACATTGTAATTACAAGAAGATGAAGCTGTTTGTGCAAATGTTTAGCACCCTTAAAAATCTCTCTTGACCAAACTGCTAGAGGAAGATTGTGTAATTGATAGTTTCCCAGAATCTCTATGTTTTGTGCGCTTCCCGCTTTCCATGTAACCTTTTACTTCATATACCGGTACAACATCACGCCAAACCCATTTCGTTTCTTTTTTCCACAATACGCATACCTTCTCATCTAGAAATGCGCTCGATTTGGCTACAGCTGACCACACTCCCATCCCCCCCAAACCAAAGCATTGCTCCAAATGCAAGCATAGTCCCACAACCTCCACCAGCTTCCTGCCAATCATTCCCGTTCGTACCCCTCTCCCTCCCCTCGTCGACTTATGGGGTTGTATTTGTTCTGCCCTTCTTAGGTGCAGCCTCTTCCGCGGCCTCCTCCCTCCACATACTCTTGATCTCGTTCACACACGGCTCGCACAGTATATTCTGCCTCTTGATTTTCCCACAGGCCGGGCATTTGTTGAGAGCAGTGATGTCTGGCAACGCTTTTCCGGCCAACTGTCGCATACGTTTTCTCGAATGACTTTGCTTCTTCTTGGGCACAGCACGGAGAATGGATTCCCAAATACCGGGTAGGAGGTTTGGTATATTGAGGTGGATTGCGGTAGGTATAGCAAGGGTAGGTAGAGGGAGAATTGGAAGGAACGACCCTATTGAGTGAAGAAGGCCGAGCCTAGCGACCGAGAGGAGGGGGGTTGTCATTGCAATTGCGAATTCGAGGAGCAGGATGAGCGTAGCCAACCCGTATTGGTGGGGAGGTTTGGAGTGTTCCGTGCCGACAATGGGCTATCGATTTGTCCGCCGGGGAGGATGGGATCGGAGCTTTGGATGTCTTTGGCCTGCATCAATTTTTCTTTTTCCGTTGGCGGGAGTGGAATAGCGGGAGACGAGGTGTGGGTTAGGGTTCACCCATAATAAGGAGCCCTGTGCTGTGCCTGTGCACACCATTGTATTGGCTCAATGCTAATTAGTATTTTCTTCGCCGCCAAGACAAGAGCTACAGCGAATGATCATCCTCCCTGCGGCCTTCAACCCCCTTTTTGTCGCTCTCGCTCTCTGCTGGTGTTCTCTTCTCTCAACCACCCCTAACTCTAACCTGTCCATCTTCCCCCCCTCCTCCCAAGAAGCATTGAATTGCGGAAGCTCCATACATTTCACTCCTCCTCCCTGCCTCCGCTCAACACCTTTTGAACGCGTCCGTTCCCACAGTCTATCTTCATACTTTCCCAACAGCAATTATGTCGCAAGCTGCAACCGTATTCCCCCGTAGTCATGTCGGTTTCGACAGCATCACCTCACAAATTGAGCGAAAGCTGCTTAAACGCGGTTTCCAATTCAATGTTATCTGTGTCGGTATGTTTGACGATGCTCTTTGCCTCTTTGCCTACCTGTGCAATTATTCTAACTTTGCTATAGGACAAACTGGTCTTGGGAAGTCTACTCTGATCAACACTATTTTTGCTGCCCATCTTATCGATTCCAAGGGTCGTCTCACTCCCGAAGAGCCTGTACGATCTACCACTGAGATTCAAACTGTTTCCCATAGTATGTGCTCTCCTCCTTTGCGGTCGTTGGAGGATATGGGCTGATATACAATAGTTATTGAGGAGAATGGTGTTCGTCTCCGATTGAACATTGTTGATACACCTGGATATGGAGATCAGGTTAACAATGATAGATGGTATGTCATGTTGTGGGCGATGGTGGAGGGTGATGGCAAACTGACGTGGTGCTTAGTTGGGACCCTATCGTCAAATATATCAAGGACCAGCACTCAGCCTACCTTCGCAAGGAGCTTACGGCGCAGAGGGAGCGCTACATCCAGGACACACGCATCCATTGCTGTCTTTTCTTCATCCAGCCTTCGGGACACGCGTATGTTTCTGTTTCTCAATTTTATTAGTATCCTAATCTGACATTCTGAGCAGCCTCAAGCCCATTGATATCGTTGTCCTCAAGAAGCTTTCCGATGTCGTTAATGTCGTTCCCGTCATTGCCAAGTCCGACTCCCTGACTTTGGAGGAACGTGCTGCGTTTAAGGAGAGAATTAGAGAAGAATTTACATTCCACAACCTCAAGATGTACCCTTACGACAACGATGAGTTGGATGAGGAGGAGCGTGCTCAGAATGCGCATATCAAAAATATCATCCCCTTCGCCGTTGTTGGTTCAGAGAAGTCAATCATCGTAGAAGGGAAGCAGGTTCGTGGTCGCCAGAACAGATGGGGTGTCATCAATGGTATATTTGGCCCAATCCTCGATACTAGATTCTTAAATGCTGATTGGAGTAGTTGAGAATGAAAGCCACTGCGAATTTGTCACCCTGCGAAATTTCCTTACCCGTACTCATCTTCAAGATCTAATTGAGACTACCTCTCAGATCCACTACGAGACTTTCCGCGCAAAGCAGCTGTTGGCTTTGAAGGAGTCCAGTGCTGCTGGTGCGGGAAGCAGCAGGCCTATTTCACCAGCTGCGGAGAGGGAGTTGAGCAGAGGCTCTCAGCAGAACAGGATGACAATCAATGGTTATTAAATCTGGTGATGAAGGTGTGGGAACATTTATATGAAGGGGCGCACGGGCAGTTTGTGTGGGTGGACAATTTAAATGTGATTTTTATGGGAACCTTAAAAAAGGGGGTGGGGCTCTCCTTCTCTTTAGCCTCTTTTCTTTTTCTTTTCCTCTCCGTAGCTCCCATTTCCTTTACCTGGTAATGTTGGAGAGTCTTTGTAATTCTCTATCCTGTGAGCATTTTATTTTCCTTATATGCCGATTCGATGACTCATTCCCCCACTTGGGGCTCGTGGAACTAGTTGAAATGGGTGTTATCGGGATCTCCAAAGATCAACCTGACCAGCGTTTTCTATGTCGTTTATCGTCGCTTCTAAATCTTTCATATGTGTTTTTTATTTCTTACCACACAAAATCTTCCCTCCGAGTCGAACGGTGTTTTTTTCTTTCTTTTTTTCTTTTTCTTCTTTCCTCCCTCTTCTCCCCCTTCTCCCCCCTTCTCTGGATCATGTGTTATATCAGACTACCAGACCAACAGCTGCGATTTCAAACATGATCTCTTTTGTTTACAAGTCGATAGAGTGACATTGAATACTCGTCCAATTCCTGATAAGCCAGGTCAACGTCGCGATTGACGATGACCTTGTCGTATATGCCACTGCCCTCTGCGAATTCCAGATCACTCAGCGCCCTCGTCAAACGGGCCTCCACGACCTCCGGCGCCTCTGTCCCACGCTTCTGCAGCCTCCTCCGTAACGTCTCGTAATCCGGAGGTTTGATAAGAACCCGCTTGGACTGCACATATGGATTACCCTTGATTTGCTTGACGCCCTATAACCCCCCGCTCCCTCCCTCCCATATCAATCAATCCCGCAGACACCCATGACATTGAAACCATAACTCAACGGGATAACCAACCATCAACTCGATATCAAGAACGCACATCCTCCCACTGTCCGTAACATCCCTCACGGCACTAACGCTCGTCCCATAAAGGTTCCCGGCGAACTCGGCTGACTCGATGAAGAAGTGCTTTTGTGCTCTGAGGGATTCGAAGTCGGTGCGGTTCGTGAAGTGGTAGTGTTGTCCATTGGTTTCTCCGGGGCGGGGTGGGCGGGTGGTATCTGTTTGTTTTTAGCTTTCTAATGTAGTGTGAGGATGTTAGGTGGAAGCGGGAGGTTACGAGATACAGAGAAGCCGAATTTTTTGGGGTGGTTGACGAGGAGGCGGTTGAGGAGGGTGGATTTTCCGGCGCCGGAGGGACCGGAGATGACTAGGAGGGGGGTTGGAATTGTTTTAAAAGGGAGGGTTTGGAGGATTTTTAGATTGGACATCTTTTTTGTTTTATTTTTCGTTGGTGGGTTAGTGGGGGAATTATGGGATGATGGTGGTAGTGATGAGAAGTCTATGGTGATATAATATGATACATTTTGTGCAGAACCTCCCCAATCTAGCATCCTAAACTCAAATCCCGTTTTGAGTCCGCCGCCTTATTA